>OGPV01002044.1_pt1 | contig 12583 bp, 10 predicted proteins | sample 1553001 | NCBI WGS metagenome assembly OGPV01 (sample SAMEA2580268, study PRJEB22360) | human gut metagenome | biome: human gut; feature: human-associated habitat; material: faeces | place: Denmark | collected 2008/2010
GAATGCATTATACATCTATTGAAAATATTCATAAAGTTATTAGTCCGCTTTTTTTGGAAGATTTGCAAAAGGAATTTGATAGTATTAGAGCAATTCAAGTGAAGCGTACCAGAGATAAAAAATTGGAAGAATTCCAAAATAAATTGGCATCACTTACATTTTTTGATCCTGCGTGTGGTTCCGGAAATTTCCTTACAGAAACATACCTGTCGCTTCGTCGTTTGGAGAATGAGGTGATAAAGGAAAAAGTTGGCGGACAAATGACATTGGTAGAGGTAAATAATCCAATTAGAGTTTCTATTCAGCAATTTTATGGAATAGAGATTAACGATTTTGCAGTTACAGTTGCAAAAACGGCTTTATGGATTGCAGAATCTCAAATGTTGGAAGAAACGAAAAATATTGTGTATGGATTTAATGATGATTTTCTTCCTTTAAAGACATATGTAAATATCACAGAAGGAAATGCATTAAGAATTGATTGGAATGATGTAATTCCTGCAGAAAAATTATCGTTTATAATGGGAAATCCGCCATTTGTAGGAGCACGTTGGATGGCGTCGGAGCAGAAGGAAGATGTTGAGAAGATATTTGAAGGATGGAAGAGTATAGGAAATCTTGATTATGTTAGTTGCTGGTATAAAAAAGCAGCTGACTATATGGGAAATTATAATATCAGAGCAGCATTGGTATCAACTAATTCAATTACACAGGGAGAAAGTGTTTCGATTCTCTGGAAACCGCTTTTTGAATCAGGTGTACATATTGATTTTGCATACAGAACATTTATATGGGATAGTGAAGCGTCAATAAAAGCGCATGTTCATTGTGTAATTGTTGGCTTTAGCAGAGCTGTAAATAATAAGCAGAAAATAATTTATTCAGGTGAGAACGCAATTCCGGCGAATAATATTAATGGATATTTGCTTGATGCAGAAAATATATTCATTGAAAAAAGAATGAAACCATTGTGTAATGTTCCTGAAATAGCATTAGGTGGGCAAGCAATTGATGGTGGATTTTTAATATTGACGGAAGAGGAAAAGGAAGAGTTTTTGGAAAAAGAACCACAAGCTTCTCCGTTTTTTAGACATTATATGATGGGAAAAGATTTTATTGATCGAAAGCCGAGATATTGTATTTGGCTTGTTGGAGCTGATCCTGGATTATTAAAAAAATGTCCGATGATATTAGAACGGGTGAATAAAGTACGTGAATTTAGACTTAGTAGTACAAGAGCGAACACAAAAAAAGCGGCTGAGAATCCAACTTTATTTGCATCAATACTTGAACATAAAAATCAATATATTGCGATTCCCAAAGTTTCTTCTCAGAATCGTAGATATATTCCAATGGATTATTTAGATGGTGAAATTATTCCGGGAGACAAATTATTCACTATGCCAAATGCATCATTTTATGAATTTGGTGTATTGATGTCGAATGTTCATATGGCATGGATGCGAGCAGTGTGTGGAAGATTAAAAAGTGATTATAGTTATTCAAACACAATAGTGTATAACAATTTCCCGTGGCCTGTAGTAACGGAGAAGAATCGGGAACAAATTGAAAAATCGGCACAGGAAATTTTGAAAGCAAGAACATTATATCCTAATAGTAATCTTGCGGCTTTATATGATCCTTTAACAATGCCAGCCGAGTTACGGCGAGCACATACTGCAAATGATAAAGCTGTTATGGCTGCGTATGGCTTTAGTACAAAAATGACGGAAGCAGATTGTGTGGGAGAGTTGATGAAATTATACCAGAAAATGCAATGATAAAAGTTTATAGAGCTGTTTTTTGCTCAAAGTAAAATATTTGAAAACATAGAATATTCCAAATCCATAAAAGCTGAATGAAAACCAATATGGGAATTTTACAGGTATTACAAAATTTGTAAAATTTTCATATTGGTTTTTTGTGATTTGTAAAAAATCATAAATTTGGATACTGAGTAAGGTTATGGATTTTGGATTTTTATGTATTTTTCAATTTTGGATAAGGCTCCGAAATTGGTAATTTTGCGGAAGTGTATCCACACTTCCTGTCCTTGCTGTTTTTAAAATCACATAGTGATTTCACAGGGATATAGAGATATTTAGTCTATTTTATATCCCTGTGTTGTGACCGGAAAAATTCGGGGAACCAAGTGTATATTTATGCTGAATGTGAGGAAATGGGGAGCACAATCCTCAGCAAGAATCCTACGTCCGGAAAATATTATATTGCTAAAATAGCGATATGGTATTACCGGGGTGGATCTTGCTCTAGTGTATACTGAGACCTCGGCATAAATAGAAAAATGGGTTTGGGGAATCCCCAGCAAGATGAAAACCTGATGAGAGAATATTGTGATGAAAGACAATATTGTTAAACACAGGTGGATCTTGCTCTGGAGTAATTGAGAAACTTATGAGAAAATGGAAATAGTGATAATATGAATTGGAACAATTGGTGTTTGTAGAACTGGTTAAGTGTATTCAGTGATGTAATTACACCTATTAAATGGTTGAAAGAGAGGAATATGAAATTGTTACATAGACTTTGGTTAAAAATAAATGATATTGGTGAATATGATGTTAAATATGGAGCATGGAAAATATATCAAATAATGTATACGAATAATCTAATTAAGGGTGGAAATTTATTTACAGATAATGACATCGTTAAAAAAGGCGGAAGACCATATATTAAATGTCAATTTATACATAATGGAAAGTCCACGGAGGAAATGAGGTTTAGTGGCGAAACGGATTTTAACTTTTCTACCCAAAAGAAAAGAGAATTATGTAGAAGCAGATATGAAAACTATAAAAAAATTTTAGAACGTGATTTAGCAGGTGAAGGAATACTAGAAATATATTTGGAAATGCTGAATGAATGTTCCCAGATGTATCATTCACAAGATAATATATCTATAATGCTTCAATCAGGAAATATGCAGGGAGCTAAGGGAGCTATCGGACTAGATAGATTAGATGTTTGGCTTCTTATTTTGGATATGAAATATAGATACAATATAAATATGTTACAAAATCACTGTACAATGGAGAATTGTTCAGAAATTGAAAAGTATTTAAATTTGTTTGATGATGTATACGATTATGCAAGCACCATTTATCATATAAATAGTGAACTGGTAGATAAACTGATTGAATCTGGGAAAAGACCATTAGATTCAGCTACAAATATAATCACATATATGTCATTGGCAAAAGAATTTTGGAATCAAAAGCACGCATTTATTGAAAATCAACTAAAATATAAACAGTGATTTAATCGAAAAGAAAATGCTAGATTTGTCGATGCAAGTATAATGAATAGAAGTGCCCATTACATTTTTGTGATGGGTGTTTTTTTGAAATCCACTTTTATTCATTTTTGAATAAAAGAATTTTGAATCTGCAGCCGATAGAAGCAGATGGTTATAAAAAGCTTTTGATAACTATGAGTGAAAAAACAGATAGCTGCGAAAATTTATTATGAGCTAATAACAGAATTTGATATTTTGTGATATTGAGGGTATGGGGAATCGTAATCTCCATTAAGTTCGTCAGAGAATCATAATCCAGAAATGGGATTTTGAGTTACTCTAGGCGATACTTGCTTTAGAAAATGATTTGCCATAATGAGTTAGAATATGGGAGGAGGAAGCGTTAAAAAAAGAGAGAGCCATAAGCAACTCTCTCTGTGATAAAATCAAAAAGTTATAGTATCAGTGATTCGGTAAGATTACAAAAATCCTTAACAGGAATATTTTCTTTAAGTGGTAAAGCTGTCTCTAAAAAGGTTTCGTCTGCAAATCTTTCGAGTTCAGAATCAAAATATATAATTGAAGCATTTGTATTTAATTGGTATGGTGGAATTGTAACAAAATAATCATAATCTTCGTAAGAAGGAGTGGCGCAAGAAACTTTGATTTTTCCGCCCAAATTTAATTTTGCAAATTCTCCATAAATGGCAGTTAAGGCTTTTTTCCTTTCTTCATCAGAAGTAATTCTATCTACATATCTAATATACCAATAATCTATATTTCCCTCTTTTAATTCAATTAAATAATCGTATGATCTGGGTGTTCCGGATTTTATTGTCCATTCAACTTTATGCAGACTTGTCATCATGGAAAGTCCACGCATTAAGGTAGAAAAAAATTTTTCATGTACCTGAACAGTAGAGAGATCCAGAGAAAATCCATTGTCTGCAATTATCTTTTTCCGTTCCCGTATTTTCTTAGAAGAATATCCCGTTGCATCATATAATTCTTGGATAAGTTCTGGATCATCAATGGCTTTTGCAATTTTATCAATAGTGCTTTTATATGGTCTTCCAGATCGGGCACCGTTGAGCATTCGTGAAATGGTTGCATTATTTAAGCCTGTTTGTTCAGATAATTCTTTTTGTGTTTTTTTCTGTAAAATGATTTGAAGTATATTGATGAATCTTTCCTGATCGTAAACGCTGTCAGGATTTATTAGTGTGCCTGAATTTGATATAAATTCGTTCATTCAAATCTCCTCTTGACTTCTTTGACTTTGTATAAATTGACTTCTTGTATTTTATCTTATCAATTATATCCCTAAAAATCAATTTAAAACATAAAGAAATCAAAAAATGCTTTATTGATATTTTTGCAAAAGTCAAAGAAATCAAAAACGTAATTGACATTTTGACTTCTTTGTGTATAATGTAGAATTAAGAAGTCAAAGAAGTCAAACAAATCAAAGCAAAAGGAAGGAGGGCTGTGGATTGAAATATAGGGTTGTTTCGATTTTGAAAGATAATAGACCACGTTTTTTGATTATTTCTGATATTGAAGAAATTGAAATTCTTCCATCAAAGTATTTGAAGCATCTGGATCAGATTAATGCTTCTCCGAATACTGTAAAATCCGCAGCCTTCGCACTTTCATATTATTACAATTATCTGCAGGAGCAAAAGATAGGATTGGATGAGATTACATTGCTATCCTATTCAGAGCAGAATAAACATTTTATTGATTTCTTGTATTGGGTTAAGAGTGGAAAGCATACTGAGCATAATACACAGACGAGCAATAAGACATGCAATATGTATCTTGGTGCAGTCTTCAGATACTACCAGTTTTTGGTACTGGAAGATGTTTTGCCAATGCTTAAAGTCTTACGAGTAAAAAAAGTATCGTATTTTGACAGTATGGGAGTAAATCATCAAAATGCAGTGAATTCGTTTAAAGGTTTCTTCAAAGAAGAAGAACCTAATCTGGAAGAAATAACATCCGAAGAAATACAGGAGCTGATAAATGCCTGTACGAATGATAGAGATCGATTGCTGATAGCAATGATGGCAGAAACCGGTCTTAGATTAGGGGAAATTCTAGGAATCCATTATACCGAAGATATTGATTTTGAAAGAAGGACGGTTCGGGTAAGGTATCGTGAATCCAATACCAACTTGGCAAGAGCAAAAAATGCAGAATATAGAATGGCTTTGTTAAGTAATACAACTTTTGAGTTCTTGGTTAAGTACATTTCTGATAACCGAAAAAGTCTGATGAACTCGGAGTATCTATTTACAAAATTAACCGGAAAAAACAAAGGAGAGCCATTAGATGCGGATTCTGTGTATAGCATGTTGAAAAGGCTATCCAAAAAAACGGATATCAATTCCCATCCGCATCAGCTCCGACACTATTTTGCGGAGGAAAGAAGAAAAGAAGGATGGGATTTGAATGACATTCGTTTTGCCCTGGGGCATAAGAAAGTTGAAACTACCATTAAATACTTGGGTGAAAATAATGAACGATTGCTAGAAGCGACAGATCAATACTACTCAAATAATGAAGATTTATACCAAATTGCAGATTTTCTGTAAAAGGAAGGAGGGATTACCTTGGCAGTATTAAAAATTGTTCCGAAGTTATATCAGGAAAAAATATCTGAGAAATTAAAGGAAGAAATATCTTTAGTTACGACTGGAGAAGCAAAATACTATAACCGGTTATACAAATTTTTTCAGTATACAGATATACAGTGTACTGCAGATATTAACTATGAAACGAGAAAAATGTATATGGATTCTCTTGAAAAAGAGGATATTTCAGAAAAATATAAAGCGGAATTACTGAGCTTATTTGATCGTTTAAAAATAGAAAATATGCCGGATGTCTATTCACAAGGAAAGCCCTTCTCTGTAGAACAGGAGTTTTTTAAGCAAGACAAATTGTTTTTGCTGTATGTCCCCAATAAGAAGAAAGCACAATCTTTCCGTCAGGTGGTTGATAAGAATGATTTGTTATGGGACTTAACGAGGATACATTCATCACAGTTGGTGCGACAGACAAAAATATTGCTGTGTGAAATTCTGAATATGGATAAGGTACAAAGACATCGAAGATATTTTTTAGAACCATTAAAAGCACTTATACGGTTTTGCGATAAGTACGGAATAGATGATATTGAAGAAATGGAACAGGCAGACGAAAACAGATTTTATCTGTATTTAAACAAGGAGTCGGAAATTATAAAAAAACAGGCTTCTAAGATTGTTGAGTTTGCGAGAAGAACGTTATTTCTGACAGATCCAGAGACAAATTGGCGAGCGTGTATCTGGTATATGGATAGGTTTCAGTTTGATAAATCGAGAATCAATGCCAGTTCACCTGTTAAAAGCCTTTCATTTATTAATATTTACGAAAAAGAAAATCGTTGGTATTTACAATTATACGCAAAATATTTGGTCGGAATATCTGATCTGTCTTTATCAAATATCCGAAATACAATAAGTTTTATTTCACAATTTTTAAAATATCTGGATGGACAGAGTAAGAAAGTAACTGAACTGGAGATGCAAGATATAGCGGATTATGTGTCTGTTTTGGATGAGTCCGATATTAAGTATTCCACTTTTAACCGATATATCACACATATGCATACATTTCTACAGTTTTTGAAAATGAAAAATATTGAAGTGTTGAAGTTTTATCCGGAACGATTTTTAAAAAAAGGTTTTTCGGAACACAATGAAAGAAGTGTTCCAGAAAAAACAATTGCTCATCTAATTAAGGAGCTGCCGGCATTCCCAGAGCATTTACAGTTGATGTATTTGATTTTGTTTTGCACAGGAATTAGGAAAAGCGAGGTTTGTACAATAAAATCGGGAGCCTTTTATTCACAAGGCAATGAGAATTGGATGCGCATATATCAAAGCAAAATGCGGAGAGAAAAAGTCATTCCTGTTCCCAGTTTATTGGTTGGACTGGTGAACGATTATGAAAAAAAGTACGGAATAAAAAATGGGGAGTATTTATTCAAAAATAAAAAGGGTGGTGCATTTAATGGACAGACATTTTCAAATCAGATGATTCGGGAGTGTAAGGTTCGTGGGATTGCCTGCGGAGATTATATCTTTAGAGCACACGATTACAGACATAACCTTGCAACTTCAATGTACGGAAATGGGGTTTCTATACAAGGGGTACGAGATTATCTAGGACATTCAAGTGAGAATATGACAAAACAGTACATTGATTTCATGCCGGAACGTATTGTATCGGCTGAAGATAAATATTTCTCTAAAAATCAGTCATTTAAATTGAAAGGAGCAGAAGATGATGAAAGGTAATATTAATTTGATTTCGTATGACTGTTATCAACAAGCTACAGAAAAACAGTTGGCAGGACTGAAATGGAAGGAAAACAGGGTGTACTACATATCAGAGATTCATAATGAAAAGATGCAGGATGAGATTTATGGGTATATCGATGATAGATGTAGACGTTTGTCATTATCAACAGTAGTAAATGATATTTACAGATTTGATCTGTTGAAAGAATTTCTGAATGAGAAGTGTACAAGTTGTAGCAGCATCACTGATAAAAAATGGGAAGAACTGGAGAGAAGTTATAAAGCATTTTTATATAAAAAAGGATTGGCGCTGTATGTTAGAAGAAATAGACCGGATAGGCGGAATGTTGAGCAACAAAGTAGCGCTCAGATTTCTTTTCTGAAAATGTATTATGAGTATGTTGTGAAGTGTAAAACAGCAGATATTCCAGAAAATGAAAAAGATGTATGGGATATGAGAAAGTTGGATATTGTGCCAAGGAGTAATCCGATTCGTGGAAGATATAGATTAGATTTTCGTGAGATCAGGCAGAAAGAATTTAAAGAGATAATAAAGAAAATATTGTATAGCCACTGCCAGACAAAAGCAATGGGTAGTATAAAAGGTGAATTGCATGGATTCCGTCGGTTTGCTAGTTTCATGTATGATCGATTCCCAGAAGTAAAGCACTTTACAGAAATTAGCAGGGATATGATAGAAGATTATCTGGTTTATATAAAAACGGATACCGGTCTTACATCAGTCAGTTACACGACAGAGCTGTCGGTTTTGGATAATCTGTTGGATGAAATAGGGCGTGAACTGGAAATAGAAAATATATGCAACCTTTTTCTGTCCAGTGATTGCAGAGCATATGATAACGCTTTACCAGAAGCGTATTCAGATGCAGAAATCAGAAGATTTAATTGTGCATTAACAAAATTAAAGCCCCAGTTAGGCAGATGTTTAATAATACATCAGATGCTCGGTACAAGAATAGAGGATACGTTGACTTTGCGAAGGGATTGCTTATCTGAGAAATCTGGACATTATTTTATAACTATTATCCAGCAGAAAACAAGGAAATACAAAAGACCAGTTAGCGATCAGCTAGCAGAATTGATTAGAAAAGCAATAGAAGTTTCAGAAAAGGAGCATCCAGATTCAGAATATATTTTTCTGCAAGATAATGGAAAATTGTATACAGATTCAATGCTGAAATATCATGTAAATATCATGATTTATGAAAATGATATCAGGGATGATAATGGAAATTATTTTGAGTTTCGTACACATCGTTTTAGACATACTTTTGGAGTAAAACTTACAGAAATGAAATTAGATGATGATAGCATTGCAAGGCTGTTGGGGCATAAGGATACACGAACCATACCACATTATCGGCGGCTAAGAAACGAAGCATTAGCGGAGGATACAAAGGCTGTACGAGATGAAATGAATGAATTATTAGCACAATACAGGAGGGAAAAGGAAAATGCAGAAACACGATAAAATGGTATCACTGGCAAAAGAAAAAAGTGCGGAAATGACGGAAACAGCAATAACAGCTATTGAAACAATGTATAGAAAAAATATAAAAATTTCAGTTGCTGAACTTACAAAACTAACAGGACTTTCCAGAGGTTTTTTCTATAATAATCCGAATGTGAAACAGGTCATGATGGAATTGAAGGAAAAACAACAGGGAATGATATTGCGAAATCCTAAAAGTGATGCTATTGCAAAAGCACAGGAAGCACGGATTAAGAGTTTAGAACAGAAATTATCCGATAGTGTTCCGAAAAACGAATATGAAAGTCTTCAGAAAAAATATGAAGAATTACAGGTGAAATATAGTCAAATGAAAAAGGGAACACTGTTGAAGATGTACGACCAATTATAGGAAGAAAAGGAGAATATTTTATGCAGAACGAAATTTATGATGAGAAAAATGGACTTACTTATATGTTATGTGGTGATTATTATTTGCCAGAATTGGCACTTACAGATATCGAACCAACTTATGGGAAATATGGGATGCTTCGTAAAAGCTATTTACAGGAACACAGAAAGGCAAAATATCAAATATTGTTGTTACAAGGAAAACTTGTCGAGCATTTGAATCAGATTGATGCAGAAGCAAGGGATAGAGAAGAACAATTAGTAAAACAGATGATGGAGAAAGAAGGAATTACAGAGGAATTAAAAAGGCAAGACAACATGGAATGGACAAGGAGGATGAATACCCTTTGTCATGATGCAGAAGAGATGATTTTGACGGAAATGATATACACGAAAGGATAATGAACTGTATTGGATAGCAAGAATTTTGCAGCCCGGATAGCAAAAAAGTGGAAGTCTGGATAGCAAAAAAATGGAAGTCCGGATGGCAAGATTCTTGCTGTCCGGAAAGATAAAAAAGGGAGGGATTAAAAATGTTGGTTAAGTACATAATAAAAGTGTTTTTATATTTAATTCTTGCAGTAATGACATTGATTCACTGGTTATTAAAAATTCCGATGATATTGGGAAATATTTTGCTTTACTTTTTATCAATTATATTTATTCTGACAGGTGTTTTGAGTTATGGATTTGCATTGGAATCTGCAAGAGAATGTGGTCGAATGATAATAATTGGGATGGCATTTGGTGCAATACCAGACTTTGTCCCATTTTTGGGAAAAAGTTTAGAGACATTGGTTGCAAAACTGTTGAGTATGACAAATGAATGAGAAAGTCGATATGAAAGAGGGCTGTGAAAGGCGCTCTTTTCTTTTTGCAACTGTGGAATGGCAAGATAATAACGTTATATACAGTGTATATTAAGTAAAGATATTGTATTTCTGCATGATGGGAACATAGGGAGTCCATATAAAGAGTTTGAATACCGGTCATGATGGAAGTCTGAGCACCGGTCATGCAAATAGCAGCAGGGACATGCTGCTGCGCCTGGAAACGATGGCGTTGATGGGAAGCATGCAGCTTCCGATATCGACTTCAACCAGCCAACTCCCGATAGCTGCTATCCGACGGCAGATTGCTTCTGCAATTGATATTCTGGTGCACCTTGGAAGGGTGCGGGATGGAACCAGGAAGGTGCTTCAGATCAGTGAAATTCTGGGAATGGATCAAGAGGAAATTGCGATGAAACCGTTGTTTGTGTTTTCGGAAACGGAAGGAAAAGGAGCGGATGTACATGGTATCTGGAAGAAAGAAGGCGACCTTCAGTTCCGGAAAAAACTGGAAGAAAAAGGACTTGTCAGTGAAAGTATTAAAACAAAAGACGGACAGGCGGTACAGGATGGAACAATGGAAACGGGGGACGAAAGAAAGACGTAGGAGATATGTTTCTGAAGCATATGTGCAGACGCTGGCAGCAGCGGCTGGGATCAGCATGATCACGGCATTTCTTTTTTATCGTTCGGTATGGGGCATGTGCACATTTTTTGTTTTTGCACCATTGTGCCTGAAGTTTCGCCAAAAAAGGGAGGCTGCCAGAAGAGAAGTACAGATACAAAAGGAGTTTCTGACGGCAATGGAATCTGTTTCCGGTGCATTGATGGCCGGTTATTCTCTGGAATCTGCCTGGAAATATGCCCAGCAGGAAACGGAGCAGATGTATGGGATACAGGGTATTTTCAGCAGGGAATTACGACAGCTGAATCAGAAACTTTTCATGCATGAACCGATGGAGCAGCTGTTATACGAATTGGCAGAGCGATGTGACAACGAAGAAATTTATCATTTTGCAGAAATTTTATTGTATGCAAAGCGAAGCGGAGGAAATATGACAGAAATTATTCACAGAACCGTGTGTCGCATGCAGGAGAAGCATGAGGTTTTGCGGGAAATTACAGCAAATGTGGCTGCAAAGCGGGCGGAACAGAAAATGATGATGCTCCTGTTACCGCTGATGCTGTGGTTCCTGACGGTGAGCTCGCCGGAATATACGGGTGCGTTGTATGGGAATCCGGCTGGGGTTCTGGTGATGAGCGGATGTCTGGCAGGATATCTGGGAGCTTTGTTTTGGGCAGAGAAGATTGTAGATATTCCAGTCTGAAGAAAAGGGGGCATTTTGGATCGGATATTAAAGGAGCATAGAAAAAGTATTTTGACGGCAGTTGTATTTGTACTGCTTGCTGTACTGATGTGGCTGCGACAGTCGGCAGACAGCCATACGGAAATTCTTACCCGGGAAAAACCAGGGGGAAGTGTCAGACAGGAACAGATTATCTGTCAGACCGGGGATGGTGTGACGCAGGAACTGGAATTGGAAATACATCCGCAGGAATATTCCGAACAGGAAACGGAGGAATATGTGAGACAGGCAGTATCACTCTGGGAACAGGAGTATTTGGGAGAGAATGATTCAGAGAAAGCGATATACGAAGCACTGAAACTACCGGATACAATGATGGATGGAATGGTAACGGTTTCTTATGAGAGCAGCGAGTATGATATTTTACATGAGGATGGAAGCGTTTCACTGGAATCGGTTCCGGATGAAGGGATTCTGGTGGAATTGCAGGCGACATTTACCTGCCAGAAGTATATACAGACAGAAATCCGCTCTCTGCAGGTGATTCTGCCGCCCAAAGGAAGCCGGGCATGGTTTCAGGTACAGGTTGCCCGGGCGATAGAAAAGGCCGAACAGAGCAGTCGGAAAGCGCCTGAGATCCAGCTGCCGGAACAGATTGCGGGCAGTACGATTTCCTGGATGAAACCGAAGTCAAAGGAGTGGATGGCGGTGCTGTTGGTAGGAGCATGCGTTGTCTTTGTATTGGAGTGGAGAAAGAAAGAGAGGAAACGGCAGGCAGAGAAGCAGCGTCAGAGAAAGCTGCAAAGGGAATATCCTCAGCTGGTGGAACAGCTGGCTTTGCTGATTGGGTCAGGAATGACAATCCGCCGGGCATGGGAACGTATTTTGTGGATGGAAGAGAGAATGCAGAAAGTACGTGGAAGTCAGACACATTTGTTTCAGGCAGAGATGCAGATTAC
>OGPV01002051.1_pt1 | contig 12553 bp, 7 predicted proteins | sample 1553001 | NCBI WGS metagenome assembly OGPV01 (sample SAMEA2580268, study PRJEB22360) | human gut metagenome | biome: human gut; feature: human-associated habitat; material: faeces | place: Denmark | collected 2008/2010
AATTTCTGGTTTTCTGCTTTTAGGCTCCAGAAGGAAATTAGTATTTTTGTTTGAGGAAGAATAAGGGGATTGTCCAGAAGTCTATGGCTTTCCAGGAAATCAAATTCCAAGAAACTGACATTTATATAAGGAGTTCTATTTCTTTTGCCGGTATCCCTTGCTATTTTCTTATGGCGAAATAGTTCTTTGATTAAAAGTCAGAATCTTCTGGAGAATCCCCTTCTCTTTCCAACAGAAATCACTAATTTGCTATTTGTTATCAAAACCAGACAGCCACTGAAATAAAATTTTATGCTGAATTATAAGAAGACTAGCTACAATTCAGCACAATATCTTCTATATAAAGCGGCCTCTGTGTCCTCAGCAAATTAGTATTTTGTCTTCACAGTTTTTGTTGCAGACCATTTTGATGTAGCTGTCTGATATCCGGCTTTTGTATATACGGCGCGGATGCGGACTTTATATATTGTTTTCTTTTTCAGTTTCTTAAGCTGAGCAGATGTGATCTTAGCCTTGGAAACTTTAATTGTTTTTGTAGCTTTTTTGTTACCGAATCCTTTTGTTGTGTACTGGATTTCATAACCGGTAGCCTTCTTAACTTTTTTCCATGTAACTTTTGCTTTGTTCTTTGTTGTTTTTCCAACTTTAAGAACAGGTTTGGAAAGTTTTACGTTTGATTTCTTTAATGCTGGTTTAGTAGCAGGTTTTTTAGTTGTTGTTGTGTCTGGGTTAGAAGGCGTTGCAGGTTTAGAAGGAGTAACAGCTTTTTCTTTTAAGCCTGAAAGAGCTTCTGTAAGTTTTGTGTTTGCAGCATCAACAATTGCCTGTGTGTTAGCGGATTTTGCTTCTTTTGCTTCTGTTAAAGCAGTCTGAAGTGCTTTCCAGGTTTCAGCAGTATATTTGCTGCTATCAAGTGCTTCTGCTTTTTTGATGGAAGCTTCAAGGATAGAAGTATTCAGCTGTACAGTTCCAGATACAGATGGGTAACCGGTTGATGTAAGCTCTATTGTGTAAGAAGCAGATTTGTCTGCAAATACAGGTGTGGAAGAACCATCTTTACCTTTAATTGCTGCATTGAAGTTAATGTTTCCGTCTGCATCAAATAAATCAGTAGCTTTAATTCCGCCTTTTCCTGTTTTTTCTACCCCATTAATTTTAATAGATGTAATATTATTTACATATTTTTTAAAGTTGACACCGGAAGGAAGAGTAACCTGATTATTTTTATTAATGGAGATATCTCCAGTCTTGTAGCCAGATTCTAATGTGAAGGAGGCTACAATATCAGAGTAAGTATCATCTGTAAATACCATAGAATAGGAACCCACACCAGTATTATCTGTAGCTTTTATCGTCAGAGTATTGTTTGCGTATGTATAATCTGTACCTTCTGTCAGGACAGTTTTTCCCATACTTACGCTGCTTAAAGTATAATTAGAACCAGAAGGAACAGCAGCAGTATCAACAGAAACGGTTGCACCATCTTTAAAGTTATCGTTGGCGGTAGCTTTAATAATACTGTCAGACCCAGCTAAAGTTTTACATTTTAAGGCAGTGTTGATCACAATATCAGCACCGTCTTTTACAAGATAAGTAACTTTTTTAATTGTTTTACCTTGTAAAGCTTCATGACGCTTATAATCAATTGTGTTTCCGTGTTTTTCTTTAAATCCATCTGTTACGGCAAAGGAGAATTTGCCTCCAATCCAGATGTTTTCCAGATGCTCCATACCGTATTTCTTGCCATCTTCGTCTTCAACGATGATACCAAGTAAGGAATCTTTAGCACTTAAATTAGAAAGAGGGCTGTTTTCAGAAGTTACAGGATCTACTTCATATTGTCCGTAGGAAGACTGTGTTTTGATAGTAAGTGTATCAGAAGTATCTTCGATAACCTCAGATTTCATAGCTGTCAAAGTACCATCACCATTTAAGATTTTATATTCAGATGGTGCATTATCAGATAATTTCATAGAACCAATAATTTCCAATAATTTGTTGCTGCATTCTTTGTTTTCGGAAATAGCCTTTTTCGCATTTTCATATAATGAAGTTGGAACAGCGATATTTACGTCTTTCATACCGATAATAGAGCCACCCTGTCCGTTTGCATTATCTTCTGAATACGTACTGGAGAAGAAAGATTTATATTTATTAGTTGTTGCACTACTTACTGCATCATACATACCACTTTCACGATAAGAAGCGGCTTTATCAGAAGTGAGGTCTAAAGTAGTATCCTCTTTTACGTCATTTAATTCTCCGTAATAGAAATCTGCATAAGAAAGATTCGCTGTTCCGTATACATATTTATCAAGAGCATTTTTAGCGTCTGTAAGATGTTTGATTGCCTCATCAACCTCTGCCTGATTAGGAGCCTCTTTTGCTAAAATGTCTTTTGCTTCTTTTAATTCTGTTTCGAAGCTATTCCAGCTCTTTTCTGTATAATCCGATGGGTTTAATCCTTCAACAGAAGAAACAAGTTTGTTTAACTCAGTTGTATCGCCAGCATTTGTGTCAGGTTTTACAATGTTTGCATCAGTAGCTTCAAAGTTATATGTAGAATCAGCGTATCCAAGAGCATAAATGGTTAAACTCCAGTAGCCAGTTCCGTCATATCCTTTTGGAAGCTGGCAGCGAATAGAATTTGTAAGACCTAACTGGATTCCCATACTTTTATGCATCCAGTTATCAGCAGCAAACTTTGTTCCGTAAGTGGCAAGTGCCTTAGAACGTGTGCTGTCATTTCCATAGTAGGTCCATTTTACAGCCTGCATATTAGCGCCAAGATCGCCGTAATTTTTTGTGAAATCTACACGAAGAAATTCACCGTAGCTACCGCTTGCATCCTTTACAGTTGCTCCCATATTGTTTAAATCAGCAGTTTTAAGAGTCTTATCTTTAATACCAGAAGAAGAGCCGTTACTTCTTTGGGTAAATGTGAAGGAACCATCACTCTGCTTTTCGGCAGTCTTTAGGCCATTGGTATCCTTATCAACAGATGCAGTAACATTATAATCCTGCAGATTCTTTTCTCCATAGCCACCAATTAAGGTACCGTTATTTTCTACAACGGAATACTTTTCTTTAAAGCTGGCATAGTCAGAAGATTTTACTTTGACAGGAACATATTTTAATCCAAGAACATCATATTCTGTCATAGTCTGTGTAGTGCCATCGGTTAAGGTGAGAGTACCTCTGTTCCATCCGGCACTGGTACCATCTGTAAAGTAGACAGTTTTTCCATCACTGCTCCAATGGGAAACACTATATTCTCCTTCAGCAGTTTTAATAACTGCAGTACACTGATAACTTCCGCGGTGAAGTCCGTGATTAGTGGTAGCTCTTGTTACTGCATCAAAGGCACCTTTATCTTTTTCATCGTGTGAATCAGCTGTATCAGAAGACGTGGTATCACCTGCTGCCATAACTCCTTCAGCCTTCCAATATTCAGCCCATGTCAGGCCTGCATAGCAGTAAACGTAGTCATCACTATTTTCTGCTGTCTGTGTCTGTGCTGTAGATACACTTGCTGCTTTTACAACTGCTGGAGTAATACTGGAAAATACAGTAGTACAAGTCATTGCAAGAGCAAGAGTACCTGCTACAAGTAATTTGTTTCTCATAAGTTCCTCCTTATATTATAATTGGTATTTAAGTTAGCTTATTCTAACGAAAAATATAATAATATACTATTATTAGCTGTGTCAAACTGTATATATATTAATGAAAAAAGTTCTCATTTTCTTATAAAAAAATTGCATTGTCAGAATATTTTCTATATAATGTATGAAGTTAGAAAGAACTAATGAAAGTAAGTTTCAAGATAATGGAGGATTGTTGTGATAAATTTTAGAAAAAAAGCAGTTGCGATGTTACTGGCCACTGTGTTCACTGCAGGAATGCTTTCCGGATGTGGAACATCAGTAGATACAGAGAAAAGTAAGAATGATAGTAGAAAGGCTGTGGAGCAGACAACACAGGCAGAAGCGGATACAAATAGTAAGACTCAAAATGAAGAGGACAAATCAGAATCAAGAGATATTTTTGCGATGGATACGTATATGACTTTAACGGCTTACGGAAAGAATGCTAAGAAAGCGTTGGACGAGGCGGTTGATGAGATTAACAATATTGAACAGCTTGTTTCTACGGGGATTGACAGCAGTGAAGTTTCGCAGATTAATAAGAATGGAAAAGGTTCGGTATCAGAAACAACAGGATATCTGATTAAGCGCTCAAAAGAGATTTATGACAGCACGAATGGAGTGTTTGACATTACGATTTACCCGATTATGCAGGCGTGGGGGTTCCCGACGGAGAACTATCGTGTTCCCGGAAAGAAAGAGCTGAAGAAGTTAAGGGGACTGATGGGAGCAGATCACGTTTTATATGATGAGAAAAAACAGGAGGTCATTTTAAATAAGGAAGGAATGAAGATTGACCTTGGTGGAATTGCGAAAGGATATACTTCTTCAAAAGTAATGGATATTTTTAAAGAAAATGGGATTTCTAGTGCAGTGATCAGTCTTGGCGGTAATGTGCAGACACTAAACGGAAAGCCAGATGGTTCTGACTGGAGAGTGGCAGTTGAGAATCCGGCAGATACGGGAAGTTATATTGGAGTGCTTTCTATAAAGGATAAGGCAGTGATTACTTCTGGGGGATATGAGCGTTATTTTAAGCAGGATGGAAAAACATATCATCATATTATTGATCCGGCTAATGGATATCCGGCAAATAATGGTCTGACTTCTGTTACGATCGTATCAGATGACGGAACACTTGCAGACGGTTTGTCCACATCATTATTCATTATGGGACCGGAAAAAGCACAGAAATACTGGAAAGAACACAGTGATGAGTTTGACACGATTCTTGTAAAAGATGACGGAAGCATTCTAGTTTCAGAGGGACTCGCAGAGTATTTTACCAGTGAGTCTGATTTTACGATAATAAAAAAATAATGATACAAAAAATTTCTCATAAAATCAAGTACAAAAAGATTTCGAGAATATAAGAATGCAAGAGTACAGGAATACAAGAATACATTCAAAAAGAAAGGGAGATATGATGAGGGAAAAGTGGAAAAAATATGTTGAAAAATTTAAAAGTCTTGGTGATAAGGTTTCAGGTGTGAAAGGAATTACAGCGGTAATTCCGGCGGTTTGCCTGGCGGTTCTTATGGTGACAGTACTTACCGGATACAAAACCCCACAGGCAAAAAAGTATGAAGCTTCAGAGACAGAAGACATCAGTCAGATTAAGGAAGCGCTTGCGAAGGAAAGTACAGCAGCAATGGCAGAAACAACGAAAAAGAATACAACAAAGAAGGGAAAGAAGGGGGCTATTGATGTAAAAGATGGAACGTATAAAGGTTCTGCAAACGGATATGGCGGAAAAGTTACAGTAAATGTTACTGTAAGTAAAAAGACAATGACGGCGATTGATATTGTCAGTGCTCCAGGTGAGACGGATTCTTTCTTTCAGCGTGCAAAAGGGGTTATTGATGAGATGCTTACGGCACAGAGTACAGATGTAGATGTCGTGTCTGGAGCAACATACAGTTCAAATGGAATTATCGGTGCGGTGAAAAATGCACTTTTTGGAACGGAGTCTAATAATGCGACAGCAGCGAACGCAGGTAATGCAGCTGGTTCGGCTCCGAGTGTTTCTAAAGTGAGTGAGTCTGGAACATGGAAAGATGGAACTTACACTGGCTCCGGTAAAGGATTTGGTGGAACTATTTCTGTAAAAGTAACAGTAAAAGATGGAAAAATCAGCGCGATTGATGTAACAAGCGCATCAGGAGAAACTGCTTCCTATTTTAGTAAGGCAAAAGGAATTATCCCAAAGATGATCAGCGGACAGACTACAAATGTGGATGCGGCATCTGGAGCAACCTATAGTTCCAATGGAATTATTACCGCAGTAAGAAATGCTCTTTCAAAGGCGGAAACAGGGAAAAGCAGTACGAAAAAGAAAAAGAAGAAAAACAAAAAAAATAAGAAAAAAAACAGTGGTTCTAACAGCAATAATAACAATAATAATATTGCAGCACCGGCAGAAGGGTATGAAGATGGCACTTATACTGGAAGTGCGGCCTGTTCGGGAGAGCAGTTTAAGGAATATAGTGTAACGGCAAATGTAACGATTAAAAATGGAAAGATTTCTGCGGTGGAGATTTCTTCTACAGCAAAAGGAACCAACCTGAAACAGTTTATGAGCAGAGATGAGATTAAGAATCTTCCATCACTTATTGTCTCTAAAAACGGAACAAGCGGAGTAGATGCTGTCAGTGGAGCAACGTACAGTTCTCATGCTATTTTTAATGCGGTAAATGATGCTTTATCAAAGGCGAAGAAAAACAGTTCTTCTACGGAAAAGAAAGAAGAGACAACAACGGAGAAGAAGGAAGAGACGACAACAGAAAAAAAGGAAGAGACAACGACAGAAAAGAAAGAGGAAACGACTACAGAGAAAAAAGAAGAAACAACAGAAAATCCAGACGAAGGGAAAAACTACAAAAATGGAACATATAAAGTAAGCGTAAGCTGCGAGCCGGATGAAGATGAGGATTTTGATCCGTATACGATTTCCATGGATATCACAATTAAAAAAGATAAAATTACAGAAATTTCTAATATTACCGCGAATACAAATTCAACGAATAAAGCATATACAAACGATGCAAAGAAAGGAATGGTTTCTAAAATTGTAGCAAATGGAAATGCAGATGGTGTAAATACTGTATCAGGAGCCACCTGTTCTTCTAAAGCAATTAAAGATGCATGCCAGAAGGCATTTAATGCGGCAAAGAAGTAATTTTGAAAAGAGAGGCTTTTGCGTTTATTTAAGAAAAAGTCATTTGAATATTAAAAAAAATAGTAAGAAAATTTATAGAAGATAATAGAAAGCATTTTAGAAGGGACAACGAATGAAATATAAAAACTTTTTAATCCGTTTATTTGATCTTATTCTCGTTCTGGGGCTTTTAGCAGGATATCAGGCTGTGATTTACAGTCGTGATAAAGAAGCCACAATTGCAGAATTAAAAAGCCAGGTAAATCAGCTCCAAGGAGAAAAAGAGGATATTCTTGAAGCAGCAAAAAATTCTGGAAAGCTAGGGACCGATGGTGCATCTGCCGGTCAGGCAGGAACGTATAAAGATGGAACATATACTGGAAGTTCGCAGGGATTTGGCGGAGAAATTAAAGTAAAAGTAACGGTATCCGGGAAGAAAATCAGTGCTATAGATATTATAGAAGCAAGTGGGGAAGATGAGGCTTATTTATCAATGGCAAAAGATATTGTGAAGACAATACTTGATAAGCAGACGACAGAGGTTGATACAATAAGCGGAGCAACCTATTCATCTACAGGAATAAAGAATGCAGTAGGACAGGCATTAGAAGGAGCAGCTAAATAATGAAGAAAAAGAAAAAAATATCGGTGCAGACAATCATAGAAGTGATGATACGGGCAGTATTTTTTATCATCTATCCAGCCTTATTTTCCACTGCATTTACCGGAATAAAATTAATTGTAGAACAAATTACACAGTGTGCAAGTCTGCAGTGGAATTCCTTTGTACAGACACTTGTGGTATTACTGGTCTTTACCATTGTGTTTGGACGATTTTTCTGTGGATTTGCCTGTGCATTTGGAACCTGGGGGGATTTCGTTTATTTTATTTCATCTATGATTCGCAAAAAAAGAAAAAAGAAACCGTTGAAATGTTTTTCAAAAGCGGGAAAGATACTCCGGTATTTAAAATATGTTGTCCTGCTTGTTGTCCTGCTTCTTTGCATAAAAGGTTACAGTAGTGCAGTTGCTGTACATAGTCCGTTCAGTGCATTTTCCCGTTTTCATCAATTGAAGATGGCAGACAGCCTTATAGGAACAGGTCTCTTTTTATTGGTTACAGCAGGAATGGCATTGGAACCAAGATTTTTCTGCCGTTTCTTATGCCCAATGGGAGCAGTATTTTCCCTGATGCCGGTGTTACCATTTTCTGTAATCAAACGAAACAGAGAAAACTGTATTCCAAACTGTAAAGCGTGCAATCTGGTATGTCCGGCAAGTCTTGAGATACCATCGGATAAAGAAGGGGATAATGCGGCATCCGGAGAATGTTTCTCCTGTGGAAAATGTATCGGAAAATGTCCAAAGCAAAATACACATAATGGTTTTTTGGGAAAGCTATGGTTACCAATGCTTGTAGTAAAGGCTGTGATATTATTCGTGATATTTAGAATATTGTATTAAAGAATTTTCCTGATTTTATCTGTCGGATAAATTACTATATCAAAAAAACTTTTTCGTGTTATAATGGACAGTAATCTGTGTATAAAATTCAGTTTTGCCGTCCCAGCAGGAAAGGAGCATTTTTTGAATAAAGCGAATTTGATTATAGAAGAAGTGAATAAAGTAATTATTGGTAAAGAAAAGGTCATCCGTAAGGTGTGGATGACGATTCTCTCTGGTGGACATGTTTTGCTTGAAGATGTACCTGGTGTGGGAAAGACAACTATGGCGCTGGCTTTTTCAAAGGCTTTGGGACTTTCTTATCGAAGAATACAGTTTACACCGGACGTTATGCCATCGGATGTGGTCGGTTTCTACTATTATAATAAGGAGAGTGGAAAGTTTGAATACCGTCAGGGAGCAGTTATGACGAACCTTCTGCTGGCAGATGAAATTAACCGTACTTCAAGTAGAACACAGTCAGCACTTTTGGAGGTTATGGAAGAAGGACAGGTGACGGTAGACGGTGTGACAAGAAATATACCGGAACCATTTTTTGTTATTGCAACGCAAAATCCGCTTGGTTCTGCGGGTACGCAGATGCTTCCGGAGTCGCAGATGGATCGTTTTATGGTTCTTTTGTCTATGGGATACCCAACAATAAAGGAAGAAATGATTCTGATGAGTCAGAGAAAGGTGAGTGATCCTTTAGATGCTGTGAATGAGGTTATCTCAAAGGATGAATTACTTACTATGCAAAAGGAAGTGAATGAAATTAAGGTTTCCTCGTTAATCTATCAATATATTGCAATGCTTTCTGATGCGACACGAAGACATGATATGATTCAGCTGGGCGTCAGTCCAAGAGGGTCTCTGGCTTTATGCAGAATGGCAAAAGCGAGTGCATTTTTGGCTGGCAGAGATTATGTTGTGCCGGAAGATGTTCAGGATGTTGTAAAAGATGTTTTCCGTCATCGTCTGGTATTAAAGTCAAGAGCAAGGTTATCGAGTAAAGATGCGGATAAGATTATGGATGAAATCTGTGCCACTGTACATGTGCCGGATCGAAGAGCGGCAGGAGGAAGAAGATGACCCGAAAAAGATTATGGATGAATCGAATTAGCGGGATTGTCTGTCTGTTACTGTGGATTGCGTTAGTCATTTTCCTTTCTGGAACAACAGGGAAGATTGCCGGGATGGCATTAGGAATTATGTTGCTGGTGGCTGTCATTTATAATCTTTATCTTCCAAAGGAAGTTTCTACTCATCTGATTATTCCTGCCTACGCACAAAAGGAAGAAAAAATTACCGGACGACTTTATATCAGTAATACAGGAAGCTTCCCTGTTTTATCTGGGAAAGTTTTTTTACGGGTAAAGAAGACAATCAGTGGGGAACAGGAAATGTTTTCTATGAATATCAGGGCAGCGGGACGAAAAAATAGTGCGGCTGCCTTTGTTATAGATTCGGAATATATGGGATTTTTGGAAATCACGATTTTGCGAGTGGAACTGTACAGCTTTTTTGGATGTATGAAAAAGGTAACATATGTAAATCAGGAGAAGGTGGTAATGATTCTGCCACAAACAACGGAACTGCATTTTCCAGTACAAAACAGCGGAGTTGCCTGTTCTTTTTTTGATGAGGAACAAAGTGGTAAAAAGGGAAATGGTCCGGGGGAATATTTTGGAATCCGTCCGTATGTTGATGGAGATTCCATGAAGTTAATTCACTGGAAGCTAACAGGAAAAACAGATGAATATATGGTAAAAGAAGTGGAAGTTCCTATGATGCGGATGCCACTTATTTTTCTCGAAACAAGGGTAGAAAAGCTGGATGCTGCTATGATTGACGGGTTGTTAGAAGCATTTTTTTCTATTTCACAGCATATGGCACAGGAAGGACAGAAGCATTGTCTTTGTTGGTGGGATAAAAAGACCGATGGATGGAATTTTTACAATGTGGCAAATGCAATGCAGTTGGAAGAAGTATATGTTCATGTTTTTCACAGTGTATTTTTTTCTCAGGGAAGTGCGACGATAACTTCTTTTGAAGAAGAGAGAAAAGAAGCATTTTCGGAAGTGATTTATATTACAGATTACTGGAATGAACAAAAGGATATTGTAGCTGACTGGAATATGACTTTGTTACTGGAACGGCAGGAAGCAAGGGAAAAAGAGGGGGAAGCTTTCGTTCCATATATTTTTGCAGCGGAGACATTGGGACAGGATATTGATCGGATTTTGACTGCATACAGGAGTACACATTATGGAGCATAAAAATTCATTTCATATTAAAAAATTGAATCATCAGAGTGGGGATAGCTGGACCAAAACAATGCGGGCCGGCTATGTTTGGCTTGCTGCGATATTGTGTTTTATCTGGTATGCTGCAGGTCGTTTTGAAATGTATATGGCAGGTGTCCTTCTTTTTGTTGGAGCAGCCTTTTTAATACTGCTGTATTTAGCCGGAATATCTGCCGGAAAAGGATTTGCGATCTTTATAAGCAGTCTGTATTTTGTTGTGCCATTTTTCCTTCTTTCCGTAGAAAATATTCGAAAGGCTCTGTTGATTTTTTCAAGAACCGTGGCTGACTATCTGGCAGACTATGGACAGAGCAAAAATATTTTTCATCGTATACTTCAAAATACATCGGTAGATATGCAGACAGGAAATGTGGAGTTTTTGCCATTTGTGGTTGGAATATTGGGGATAACCTTATGGCTCATTCTAGTCATGGCACTGTTGTGGAAAGTTCATCCGTGCATTTTGTTTTTTGTAGTAGCGATTTGTTTCGCTTTTCCTTTTTTTGTGTGGGGAATCCGACCGGAGCTGTTTGCGGTATTAAGCTTTCTTATTTTTTGTTTCTTTTTATTTTCATCCTCTTTCTGGGGTGGGGTACTTGGAACAGCAGTTATTATTATTGTGCTTCTTTTAGGAACTTTTTTTGGAATGACGAATACCGAACAGATGTCGGCAGTACAGAAGAATTGGAATAAAGAACGATATAAAGAGCAGGAATCCGTTCTTCCGGAAGGTCAGCTTACAAAGGCAAAGAAGATGAAGCGGACAGATGAGGAAGCTCTTAAAGTAAATATTTATAAGAAAAACAGTTATTATCTGAAAGGATTTGTTGGAACAACTTATGAGAATAATTGTTGGAAAGCAAGTACAAATAACTGGAATATTTTTGGCTCAGACAGGAGTATGCTTGCAGCTTCTGACCGGGAGGCATACGAATCTTTATTATGGCTTCATAATAAAGAATTTTACGGAAACACAGTAATGTATCATTTTGTAAGGCAGAAAAAGCTTTTGGAAGGGAAAACAGATCCGTCTCTTTACAGTTTATCTGTAAAAAATGTAGGGGCGAATCGAAAGTATCTTTATCTTCCTTATGAGAGTGCTGTTTTACCAACAATATATGAAGAAGAAGGGACAGCAGCGATTAATAAAACAGAGAATATATTCGCTTCTGGAATAAAAGGAGCAGGAGAATATTCTTTTAAAGCAATGGAAACAATGGCTGGAAAGTTGAAATCGTCTACCAATATTAAGACGGAGGATAAGAATCTTTCCTCAAAAAAAATGACGGAAAGCTATAAAGAATATGTAAATGCAACGTGTCTATTTTTAAATAAAGAAACAAAAACATTGATTTCTTCTGCAACAGAAGGAAATCTTCAAAGTAATCTATCGGTATTAGCAATTATAAACAGGGTAAAAGGCTTCATGAAAACATCGATTACCTATAATGAAAATCCGGGAAGTATCCCGGAAGATGAAGACTTTGCCCAATGGTTTTTTGAAGAGAAAAAAACAGGATACGATGTGCAGTATGCGGCGGCAGCAGTAATGATGTTTCGTTATTATGGAATTCCATCCCGTTATGTGGAAGGATACCTTCTTACACCGGAAACGGTAAAAGAGGCAGGAACGGCAGAGACGGTGACTGTTTCACAAAAATACGCGCATGCATGGCCCGAAATTTATCTGGATGGAATGGGATGGATTCCGATAGAAGTTACTCCAAAATATGAAAACATTATGGGAACACCGTATTATGAGACACAGGAAACTGCGGTAAGTAATTCAAGTTCGTCAGATCAATCTTTAGAAAATGACGATAAGAAGAAACAAGAAAAACAGCAGGAAAAAGAACAGACAACAGAAAAGAAATCAGAAAAGAAAACAGTAGAAACACCGCAGCAGATTCCACAGAATCGCTCAAAGCAAAGCAAAGGTGGAAGAACGGTTCATAAAATCCTGTATATTCTATGTTTCTTTATTTTCATAGTAGGTCTTT
>OGPV01002073.1_pt1 | contig 12448 bp, 13 predicted proteins | sample 1553001 | NCBI WGS metagenome assembly OGPV01 (sample SAMEA2580268, study PRJEB22360) | human gut metagenome | biome: human gut; feature: human-associated habitat; material: faeces | place: Denmark | collected 2008/2010
CAAACTCTTTAGCCTTTTTTTATTACATTATTTGAGTACTTGCGAAACTTGAGTTATTATTTATACATCCATACATATTCTGTCCATTAATACAGCTAATAAACCGTCTAAGACCATAACATTCATCTTCTATGAATTTAACGTCATATAAGCAATTCTTATCTATATCTATTAAATAGTATTTATTATCTATTATATAGATTTTTCGGGTATGTTCTATATTCATGATATTATTTTTAATAAAACTCTTTTTTTATTCTTTGAACTGTGCTAATGCTAATATTGCATAGTTGAGCTATATTACGGATTGAATACCCTTTTTTAAGTAAGGCTATAACTTCTTTGTATTCTTCCTTCTTTTGCTCTTTTGTTTTGGTGCTTCCTACTTTCCGTCCTAGTTTACCACCTTTGGCAATATACTGTGCCCTGCCACTATTAAGACGAAATCTTATATTCTCTCGTTCCAGTTGTGCGCAAGTGGATAGGGTGGCAATCATGATTGGGGCAAAGGTTGAAGGCTGCTTGTTTTCGTCCAATAAAGTAAACTGCTCTTTTTGCATGAATAGGTTAATCTTATTATCTACAAGTCTTTTTACTACTTCCAGCACTTCAAAGGCATTTCTACCCAAACGGCTGAGTTCTGATACCAGTAATATGTCTATTGAGTTTGCTTCGCAGTATTCCAGAGCCTCAACCAAAATAGGACGCTCCGAGTTCTTCTTTGCTCCGCTTATCTTTTCCTCAAAGATACCAGCAATTTCCAGTCCTCTGTATTCTGCATAGGCTTTTAAGTCTGCTACTTGTCTTTCTGTATTTTGGCGTTCCGTAGTAGAACTAACTCGTGTATATATAACTGCTTTCATAATAAGTGCTTTTGAATTATTGGACAAAGGTAATAAAAATCCAGTGTATTCAAATAAATCAAAGAATAAAAAGATTACTCACCAGCATGTTTTTAACTATATTATACAGATTTATTTGAATACATTTGCTGGTTGAATACATTTCCGTCATTTATGGCTACATTTCCAGTTTGCTGTTATCAGTAACACCCTTGTCGGTTATGCTACCAAAGCCCTAAAATCTATGGCTGTATTTTCAAGGCTTTCCAGCTTCCTAATTAGATTTTTGTATGGTTGCATGGCTTTCTTTATTGATGTGGTTTTAGCACTGTGTTGTCTTATTACCATTTCAATTTTGCCTAAGTCATACTCATATTTTTCTAATAAAGCTTGTTTGGGTAGTTCGTCAATAGTTATATCCTTATTATTCTCTATTTGGCTTTTTTTGATGAGTATTTTATCAAGAATTTTCAATATCGGATTTGCGGTTGAATTTAAGACGGATAGCAAGCTGTTGTCTTTTATTTCCAGCAATGTTCTTATCTGTTCCATAGTATTGATGTTTAATTCAATTCTTTTCACATTTCTAAAGCTTTCAAGCATTTCTTTCCCATTGTTTATAACATTGAGAAATTCCCTATTATCTGCCATGTTCATTTCTTCATCTTTGTCATATATTATTATTCTTTTCTTATGCTTTTTAGTCTTAGCGCAATTACTTATGCTGATGCCTCCTGAATATAGACTATATTTCCACTTATCGTAACTGCTAATCATAGTTTTTATTTGGGTTATCATGTGTTTTATGTCGGTATCTATTATAATATCTTTTGTGACATCACATAAGCAAACTTGACTGTCATTTATAATTTGATGTATGTCTAAATTAATTATATTTAATATATTGATATTCTCAAGGCAATATGATATTGTTTCGAGATTAATTAATTCTTTATATCTTTCCATTAATACTTTTCCAGTAAATCCTAAAACTAATTCCTTTCGTTCAAAATCTATTCTAATATTCAGATTATAAGGTTTATTTTGTTCGTATTTATAGTATAATAGATTTCCGTCTTTTGTTACTGATATGAATTTAGATATATCTATTTTTTTTATGTATTCTAGCCTTGATATTATCTTTATTTTATCAAATTTATTCATAAAATTAAAGTTAAAATTAATAATAATTTAAGCTGTGTAACTGGTTTTGTTACCTTGAGAAGTGGTGAAGTTGTATTGTTCGTTTCCATTTTTACTACTTTTTTTTGTGTTTCTGCCAGTAGCATTTCATCCCATAAGATATAGCTTCTTTATGTTCTTGACTTTTGTGTTTTCCTTTCATTGTCTTACTGATTAAATATTTTGTTCTATCATTTTTCTTTCTACCCTTAAGTTTATTTGATATTTTTCTTTTAATATCTTCTTTCATACTTGAATATTTTACTATAAATATAGTAAGTAGGTTGATATTTATTCATGAAATTTTGCAGGAGAAAATATTTGACAAACTGTTTTTTTTAGTAAGTGGGTATATAAAAAGTACCTTTTCATAGGTAGGAGTTACCTAACCGTAAAAGCTTTGGCTACTATCTTAGCGTGTTCCTCTTTACTTACTTTAATGTATTTCAGAAAGTTATCCTCTGTTGTATGTCCAGTAATAGCCATAATACTTATGGATGGTACTCGTTTAAGATACATTAACGTTGCAAATGTCCTTCGTGCTGTATGGTTCATTATATACTCATACTTGGGCTTAGTGCTTGTAATGCTTTTACCACCTACGACCTTTGTTAGTGTTACCAGCTCATTAATACCAGCTATTTCTGCACATTTTCTTATATGACGAAGTGTTTTAGACCTGTCTACACTTCTTGGTAATTTCCCATTATATTTTCCAAGTATAGATTTTACCATTGGGTGTATTGGTATTACTACTGTCTTATCAGTCTTATGGGTTCTTACAGTCATAAATTTTTCTGTCAAACTTGCAGTTGATAGGTCTCTCCAGTCACTATATCGTAATCCTGTCCAGCACGCTACAATGAATAAATCCCTTGTTGTTTCTATACGGCTTTGAGGGTCTATTTGTTGTCTGATTTCTTCTGATGTAAAGTCTATATTATATAACCTTTCTAATTCATTCTCAGTAAGATATATGTTTTCTACGTTTCGGCATTTGGTTTGGTAATGGTGGAAAGCCTTGTCATTAATGAAATTATTTTCTTCTGCTTCCTTTAACCATACCTTTATTATGCTATATTGGGCTGCTATTGTATTTGGGGTATAGTTCTTTCCTATAAGCCATGCCGTAAAGATTTCTTCAAATTTCTTGTTGAATATCTGCCATGTGAAATTTAGTCCTTTTTCCCTGCAAAAATCCTCAATTCTTTTTAAGGCATTTTTATGGTTATATATTGTACCATCAGCTATTCTTCGTCCAGTATCTCTGTTTATCATTTCACATTTTCGCTGTATATATGCCTCTATAAAAGACTTTGGATTCTTTGAATATGAAGTCTCAACGCCTCTGATTTTAGCCTCTATAAAGGCTTTAAAGGCTGTTCCTGAGTATTCTATTGGGTCGTTGTATAAATGTCTTTCAGATACTAATGTTCCGTATTCTTGACAGTATTCTATAATCTTTCTTAGCTGTCTATTTATGGCTCTGTTTTCCTTTAATATGATATTTTCAAGAGAAGCATCTTCTTTGGCACATTCTCCGATTTCACTTTTACCTTTTTTAAACCAGTGTTCTTCTTTAATAAGTAGTTTGGTATAAATTCTTACCCTTTCGCCATTTATGGTTGTAGTAAGCCAAATTTGTGATTTTTCTATCCCGACTTTCTTTAAGCTTTTGAGATTAAAGTTTATTCTCAACTGAAAAGCCTTTTCTCTATTAATTGTACTTTCTATCATGTTATAATGGTATTTAAGTTATTTTATGTAAAAATACGACTTAATTTTAACAAAAAGATAAAATGTTAAATGTTTTTTTATTTTCTGCGAAAATACTGGATAATTAGAAGCAGGGCAAATTTTAAAATCTCTGCTGGTGTCAAAAACTGGTGTCAAAATACATCTTTTAATTTTAAGGTTAAAAAAGGTTTCTGTTGGCTTTTGAAAGGCTCCAGAGCTGTATATCAAAAAAATAGCCCCAACTTTTTTAAGTTGAGGCTACTCTAAATGCCTTAAAGAAAGGCTATAAATAGGGTTTTAATCATTCCCATTCGATGGTGGCTGGCGGTTTTGACGAGATATCATAGCAAACGCGGTTCACGCCTTTTACTTTGTTGATAATGTCGTTCGAAACCTTGGCCATGAATTCGTAGGGCAGGTGAGCCCAGTCGGCTGTCATGGCATCGGTACTTGTTACCGCACGCAGTGCTACGGCACGTTCGTAGGTACGTTCGTCGCCCATAACTCCTACGCTCTGTACCGGTAACAGGATTACGCCGGCCTGCCATACCTGATGGTACAGGGAAGTTTCGTTACCGTTTTCATCTTTTACCTTCCAGTCGCGCAAGCCCTGGATAAAGATGTCGTCGGCATCCTGCAGGATACGTACTTTTTCACGAGTGATGTCGCCCAAGATACGTACAGCCAAGCCCGGACCCGGGAACGGATGACGGGTAATCAGGTGCTCAGGCATACCCAGCTCGCGACCTACGCGGCGTACTTCATCTTTGAACAACAGACGCAAAGGTTCGCAAAGTTTCAGGTTCATCTTTTCCGGCAGACCACCTACGTTGTGGTGACTCTTGATAACGGTACCGGTGATAGACAATGACTCGATGCAGTCAGGATAGATAGTACCCTGTGCCAGCCATTTCACATCCTGAATCTTATGTGCTTCTTCATCGAATACGTCGATAAATCCTTTACCGATAATCTTACGTTTGCGTTCGGGTTCGGTTACACCAGCCAGTTCTGAGAAGAACTTTTCGCTGGCGTCTACGCCGATTACGTTCAGACCAAGGCATTCATAGTCGTGCAATACGTTCTTGAATTCGTTCTTGCGAAGCATTCCGTGGTCTACGAAGATACAGGTCAGGTTCTTTCCGATGGCTTTGTTCAGCAATACGGCTGCTACTGATGAGTCAACGCCACCGCTCAGTCCTAACACGACCTTGTCGTCGCCAAGCTGTTGCTTCAGTTCAGCTACTGTGGTTTCAATGAAAGAAGCGGCACTCCAGTCCTGCTTTCCGCCACAGATGTCTACTACGAAGTTCTTCAGCAGCAAAGTTCCGTCTTCGCTGTGGAACACTTCCGGATGGAACTGTACGCCCCAGAGCTTTTCGTTCTTTGCCTGGTAAGCGGCGATGGCTACTTTGTCGGTAGAAGCGATGATTTCAAAGTTGTCGGGGATGGCAGTGATGGTGTCACCGTGGCTCATCCATACCTGAGAGTGTTCGCGGATGCCTTTCAGCAGCGGGTTCTGGTGGTCGAAAGTTGCCAGGTGTGCACGTCCGTATTCGCGGGTGTTAGCCGGCTCTACCTTTCCTCCGTTGGTGTACGACATGAACTGTGCACCATAGCAGATACCCAGGATAGGATATTTTCCGCGGATGTTGGTTAAATCAACTTTGAAAGCCTTCTCATCATACACTGAGAAAGGACTTCCCGACAAGATTACGCCGATAACCGACGGGTCATCGTGTGGAAACTTGTTGTAAGGAACAATTTCGCAATACATGTTCAGCTCGCGCACACGGCGGCCGATAAGCTGCGTGGTTTGTGAACCGAAGTCAAGAATAATAATTTTTTCCTGCATATTGTGTGTGATGTAAAATGTAATCTATGCGTGCAAAGGTACGCATATTTTTCCTAAATCCGATGTGGCCTGTGATTTTATTTGAGGCCGAAACCTGTCATTTGGAGCTTTGAAAGCCTTATGGTATGCTTTTTTTAAGTTTTATATGTAAATAAGTAAGGAATAAATTTGTACTTTTGTCGCCGTATGAGCAGAATTTTGGCAATAGATTATGGCAGAAAACGCACCGGAATTGCAGTGACCGATCCGATGCAGATTATAGCGAACGGACTGACTACCGTGCCGACACATGAACTGATGGATTTTTTACTGAAGTATGTGGCGCAGGAAAAGGTGGAACGCATCGTGGTGGGGCATCCCAAGCAGATGAACAATGAGGACTCCGAAAACATGAAGTATATCAAGCCGTTTGTGGCGCAGCTGAAGAAGAAGTTGCCGGACATACCGGTGGAACTGGTGGACGAACGGTTTACTTCTGTGCTGGCACATCAGGCGATGCTTGACGGCGGACTGAAGAAAAAGGCGCGTCAGGACAAAGCGCTGGTGGACGAAATCAGTGCCACGATTATTCTGCAATCTTATTTGGAATCGAGAAGAATGTAACTTAATAAATTTTTGAATAATATGATTTTACCTATTTATGTATACGGGCAGCCTGTATTGCGTCAGGAGGCTCAAGATATTACGCCAGATTATCCGGGCTTGAAAGAGCTGATTACAAATATGTTTGAAACGATGGACCGTGCCGACGGGGTGGGGCTGGCTGCTCCTCAGATCGGGCTTCCTATCCGTGTGGTAGTGGTGAACCTGGATGTACTGTCGGATGACATGCCGGAGTTCAAGGACTTCAAGCGTACGTATATCAATCCGCATATTTTGGAAACAGGCGGTGAACTGGTTTCGATGGAAGAAGGCTGTCTGAGCTTGCCGGGTATCCACGAAAGTGTGAAGCGTCCGGACAAGATTCACGTGACTTACCTGGATGAAAACATGCAGCCGCACGATGAGTGGGTGGAAGGCTATCTGGCCCGTGTGATGCAGCATGAATTCGACCACCTGGATGGTACCATGTTTATCGATCATTTGTCGGCTTTGCGCAAACAGATGATTCGTGGCAAACTGAACGGTATGGTGAATGGGAAAGCTCGTTGCTCTTATAAAGTGAAAACGGTGAAATGATTAAAAGAATCCTATACATATTATATATAGGTATGTTTTTCCCGGTGGTTGCCCTGTCGCAGATTAATACGGACAGGGTTATGACCATCGGGAAAAATGCACTTTATTTTGAGGATTATGTCCTCTCTATCCAGTATTTCAATCAGGTAATCGGGGCGAAACCGTATCTGGCTGAACCGTATTTTTATCGTGGACTGGCCAAGATGAACCTGGATGATTATCAGGGGGCGGAGGCCGACTGTTCGCAGGCGCTGGAACGCAATCCTTTTGTGGTGAATGCGTATCAGATTCGCGGTATTTCACGTATCCGTCAGCAGAATTATCAGGGGGCTATCCAGGATTACCGCAAGGCCCTGAAGATGGATCCGGAGAATATCAGTCTGTGGCATAACCTGGCTTTGTGCCGGATGCACGAGGAGGAATACGCGCAGGCACGTGCGGATTTGGATACGCTGATTCGTATCTCTCCGCGTTATACGGATGCGTACCTGATGCGTACGGAGGTGTCATTGAAACAGAAGGATACGCTGCAGGCTATGAACGATGCGGACAAGGCCATCGAGATGGACCGCTATAATCCGGATACATGGTCGTCGCGGGGTATGCTGTTCTTGCAACGCGGAAAGTATAAGGATGCAGAAACGGACTTGACGGAGGCGATTCGTCTGTCGGTGCGTAATGCGGGCGTGTATATCAACCGTGCACTGGCAAGATATCATCAGAATAACCTGAGAGGGGCAATGTCGGATTATGACCTGGCACTGGATGTAGACCGGAACAATTTTATCGGACACTATAACCGTGGTTTGCTTCGTGCGCAGGTGGGGGATGACAACCGCGCGATTGAGGATTTCGACTTTGTGCTCAAGATGGAGCCGGACAACCTGATGGCCCGTTTCAACCGGGGCTTGTTGCGCGACCGTACGGGTGATTATCCCGGGGCTATCGAGGACTATTCGGCGGTGCTGGAAGAATATCCCAACTTCTTGGCTGGATACCAGTATCGTGCGCAGGCCAGAAGAAAGGTGGGCGACCTGAAAGGGGCGGATGCCGACGAATTTAAGGTGCTGAAAGCGCAGATTGAAGCGCAGAACGGTACGAAAAAGCAGACGGCTTCGAACGACAAGACGCGTAAGAAATCGGATAAGAACGTGGAAAACTTCCGTAAGATTGTGGTGGCCGATAATGATTCGGAAGACGACCGTTACAAGACGGATTACCGTGGAAGGGTACAGGACAAGAATGTGACGATTTTGCCGCAGCCGATGTTTGCCTTGAACTACTACGAGCGTCCGGAAGAGGTGAAGCGTCAGGTCAATTATTATAAGGGTATCGACGACCTGAATGCACGCAGGGTGCTTCCGCATCGTTTGCTGATTACGAACAACGAAGCTTCTTTGTCGGAAGAGCAGGTGAAGCAGCATTTCGCTTCTATTGATGAAGAGACGGCTGCCATTGTGAAGGAGCCGGGTAATGTGCTACATTATTATGCCCGGGCACTCGACTTCTATCTGGTGCAGGACTTTGACAATGCGCTGAAGGATCTGGATGAGGCTATCCGCTGTGACTCTACGTTCTTCCCGGCTTATTTCAGTCGTGCACTGATTTACTACAAACAGTTGGAATACCGTAAGCGCGACCGGAAGTTTGAAGTGGAAACGGTAGAGGAACAGAACCTGCAGGTGCGTTCGTATGACTATAATAAGGTGCGCGAAGATTTGGACCGTGTGATTGAACTGGCTCCTGACTTTGTGTATGCATATTATAACCGTGGTAATATCCTGGCGGTGATGAAAGACTATCGGGCTGCACTGGTAGATTACAACAAGGCCATTGAGTTGGATTCCCGTTTTGCGGATGCCTATTACAATCGCGGACTGACGAATATTTTCTTGGGTAACAACCGCCAGGGTATTCAGGATTTGAGTAAGGCAGGTGAACTGGGAATATTCTCGGCCTACAATATTATCAAGCGATTTACGACAATAGAGGAGAAATAATTGGATGCAATATTTTTCTTTAACTAAAAAGTTTATATTTTTGCGTCTCAATAATAGATTAATACAAAAAGACTATGGTTAAGATAACTTTTCCTGACGGCTCCGTTCGCGAGTATAACGAAGGAGTTACTGGTCTGCAGATTGCAGAAAGCATCAGTTCCCGTCTGGCACAGGATGTATTGGCTTGTGGGGTGAACGGTGAAACTGTGGATTTGAATCGTCCTATCAACGAAGATGCAAACTTCGTTCTTTATAAATGGGAAGACGAACAAGGAAAGCATGCCTTCTGGCATACAAGTGCACACTTGCTGGCTGAGGCATTGCAGGAATTGTATCCGGGCATTCAGTTCGGTATCGGTCCGGCTATTGAAAACGGATTCTATTATGACGTAGATCCGGGTGAGGCTGTGATCAAGGAAGGTGACCTGCCTGCCATTGAAAAGAAAATGGCTGAACTGGCTGCCAAGAAGGAAGAACTGGTTCGCCAGAGTATTTCAAAGGAAGATGCCTTGAAAATGTTCGGTGATAGAGGTGAGACTTACAAGTGTGAGCTGATTTCCGAACTGGAAGACGGTCACATCAGTACATATACTCAGGGTGCGTTTACCGACCTTTGCCGTGGTCCGCACTTGTTGTCTACTGCTCCTATCAAGGCTATCAAGCTGCTGTCAGTAGCTGGTGCTTACTGGAGAGGTCAGGAAGACCGTAAGCAGATGACACGTATCTATGGTATCACTTTCCCGAAAAAGAAGATGCTGGATGAATATCTGGTAATGCTGGAAGAAGCCAAGAAACGTGACCACCGTAAGATTGGTAAGGAAATGGATTTGTTCATGTTTTCGGATACAGTCGGTAAGGGACTTCCGATGTGGTTGCCGAAAGGTACTGCCTTGCGTATCCGTCTGCAGGACTTCCTCCGTCGTATCCAGGCACGTTACGATTATCAGGAAGTAATGTGTCCGCCTATCGGTAACAAGCTGTTGTATGTGACTTCAGGTCACTATGCAAAATATGGTAAAGATGCATTCCAGCCTATCCATACTCCGGAAGAAGGCGAAGAATACTTTTTGAAACCGATGAACTGTCCGCATCACTGTATGATTTACAAGAACTCTCCGCGTTCTTATCGTGACCTGCCGTTGCGTATCGCAGAATTCGGTACGGTATGTCGTTACGAACAGAGTGGTGAGCTGCACGGATTGACTCGTGTACGTAGCTTTACACAGGATGATGCGCACATCTTCTGCCGTCCTGACCAGGTGAAAGATGAATTCCTCCGTGTGATGGACATCATCTCTATCGTATTCACTTCTATGGGCCTGGAAAACTTTGAAGCTCAGATTTCTCTGCGTGACAAGGAAAACCGTGAAAAATACATCGGTAGCGATGAAAACTGGGAAAAGGCAGAACAGGCTATCGTGGAAGCTTGTGAAGAAAAGGGTTTGAAGGCGAAAGTGGAATACGGTGAAGCTGCATTCTACGGTCCGAAACTGGACTTCATGGTGAAGGATGCCATCGGCCGTCGCTGGCAGCTGGGTACCATCCAGGTGGACTACAACTTGCCGGAACGCTTCCAGTTGGAATACATGGGCTCAGATAACCAGAAACATCGTCCGGTAATGATTCACCGTGCTCCGTTTGGTTCAATGGAACGTTTCGTGGCTGTGCTGATTGAACACACTGCTGGTAAGTTCCCGTTGTGGCTGACTCCGGATCAGGTGGCTATCTTGCCTATCTCTGAAAAATTCAATGACTATGCCGATGAGGTACGCATGGAATTGAAAAAGTATGACGTACGTGCATTGGTAGATGACCGTAACGAAAAGATTGGCCGTAAGATTCGCGACAACGAAATGAAACGTATCCCTTACATGCTGATTGTGGGCGAAAAAGAAGCCGAAAATGGTGAAGTTGCCGTACGTAAGCAGGGTGAAGGAGACAAAGGAACCATGAAAATCGAAGAATTTGCAAAAAATATTGCAGAAGAAGTTCATAATATGATAAATAAATGGTAAATTTGCAGCCGTTTGCTGACAGAATCAAAAATCTGCGGCAAACGGACTTTAAAATAAATAATTTATAAATTCAAAAAACAAACAGGAAGACACTATTTTTAATGAAAAATGACACGTTAAAAGGGCAACACCGAATCAACGAACAGATTCGCGCCAAAGAAGTACGTATTGTGGGAGATGATATTGAATCGGCGGTATATCCGATTGCGCAGGCTTTGAAACTTGCGGAAGAACATGAAGCCGACTTGGTCGAAATTTCACCTAACGCAGTTCCTCCAGTTTGTCGAATTATAGATTATTCTAAATTCCTCTATCAGCTGAAAAAACGCGCAAAGGAACAGAAGGCTAAACAGGTGAAGGTAAACGTGAAGGAAATCCGTTTCGGACCTCAGACCGACGAACACGATTACAACTTCAAACTGAAACATGCCATCGGTTTCTTGCAGGATGGAGATAAGGTAAAAGCATACGTGTTCTTTAAAGGACGTTCCATTTTGTTCAAGGAACAGGGAGAAGTGCTCTTGCTCCGTTTCGCCAACGACTTGGAAGACTATGCAAAGGTAGAGCAGATGCCGTTGCTCGAAGGAAAGAGAATGACTATATCATTGTCTCCGAAAAAACCGGGAGCTCCGAAAAAGGCTGCAAAACCAGAACCTGCCGAAGGTGGTTGAAACCAAAGAATAAAGAAAAGAAAGTGCGTAACGCGCCGGTATAGTGCGTTACCATGTGAATAATAATAATTAAAATTTTAACAAGATGCCAAAGATCAAGACTAACTCCGGTGCTAAAAAAAGATTCGCTCTTACCGGAACAGGTAAAATCAAAAGAAAGCACGCTTTTCATAGTCACATTTTGACTAAGAAGACTAAAAAGCAGAAAAGAAACCTTTGCCACATGGGCTTAGTTGACAATGCTAACTTAGCTCAGGTAAAAGAACTTCTTTGCATGAAGTAATCTTAACAAAAGCGTAAAAACGTATCATTTTAAATTATTAACCGAATGCATTAGCCTCAAGTCCGATTGAGAATATATCGGCGCTATCATTCAAAAAAGAATTAAAACTATGCCAAGATCAGTAAATCACGTTGCTTCTAGAGCAAGAAGAAAGAAAATTTTAGGTTTAACCAGAGGTTATTTTGGTGCAAGAAAGAACGTTTGGACCGTTGCTAAGAATACTTGGGAAAAAGGTCTGACTTATGCATACCGTGACCGTAAGAACAAAAAACGTAACTTCCGCGCATTGTGGATTCAGCGTATCAACGCAGCTGCTCGTCTGGAAGGTATGTCTTACTCTAAGTTGATGGGTGCATTGCACAAAGCAGGTATTGAAATCAACCGTAAGGTGTTGGCTGACTTAGCTATGAACCACCCTGAAGCATTCAAGGCTGTGGTTGCTAAAGCTAAAGCTGCTTAATCTCACCGGAGACGGAGACAATGTATAAAGGATGCCCTAAAATGGCATCCTTTTTTTGTGCATTATTTTTGTATATTCAAATATTTGTCGTATATTTGTCATAGAAAAATTGAAGCCGTACTTGCAGAATCGGGAAACTCATCAAATCTAAAGAAATACCGAGACAAGCTTCTACTTCCAATGGCGGGGCCCCCCCTTGCGGGGCCCTTTTTCCAGCCCCCAAC
>OGPV01002082.1_pt1 | contig 12410 bp, 8 predicted proteins | sample 1553001 | NCBI WGS metagenome assembly OGPV01 (sample SAMEA2580268, study PRJEB22360) | human gut metagenome | biome: human gut; feature: human-associated habitat; material: faeces | place: Denmark | collected 2008/2010
TACCGGCGAGAATGCCGTGGTGGTCAACGCCCGCCGCGCGGACATCATCGTGGGGCCCATCGGTATCGTCATTGCGGATGCCCTGCTGGGTGCTGCCGGGTTGCCGGACATCGGCTACTGGTTTCCGCCGGGCGATCCTGCCTGCAAGGACATCCCTTCCCTGGATATTGTGGCGAAAGCCGTTTCTCTGATTCGGGAGCGTGGAGGTCGCATCGTGAATGTGGACTCGTCCCTTATTGCAGAATCTCCCCGCATTTCTCCTTATTTGGAGCAGATGAAGGGAGCTTTGGGAACCGCTCTGGGAATCTCTCCGGTCCGCGTGGGTATCAAGGCCACTACCAATGAACAGCTTGGCGCGCTGGGCCGCAGGGAAGGCATTGCCGCTTTTGCCGTAGCGGCTATTCTGATGCCGGAGGATTTGGCCATGCCGTAAGGCGAATGCTCCGGTTCCGTTTCTGGAAGCCTTTTTTCAAAAAAGGAAGCCGGTACGGGGCTTTAAACAAGGAATATGTTTCAGAAATAACGGGCAGGTGGAAATGGCGCTTTTTTGGGGAGCCTTTTCCAAGCAGTTTTAATGAAATGACAGGAAATTTTTAACTGTTCCCTGGCGGAAAAGCCGTTTTTGGCTGCATAATAATATTACCCATTTCCCTGCACAGGGAAGAGGCGTTGCCTGATATCAGCTGATGCAGCGGTAATAATAATCCACGCGGGAGATGAACCAAGACCATTTGAAGCCGGGTTTGCCATTGTCCAGCAGAAGGTGGGGGCAACGCTTGCCGGTCCAGTAGTAATGGGGCACGACATTCCGCAGGGGAATATCGTGGGCATACATGTTGTAGGCCGCCAGCTTGGCGGCGCGGTCAAAGGTTTTGACGATGCTCTGTCCTCGCTTCTCACACATTTCAATGCCGATGGAGTACATGTCTCCGGGGCCGCCCCGGTCTGCATGGCGTCCCGTTTCATTCAGGGGGATATGCTGCATGGTCACGTATGGGTCTACCGTATAATGCCAGTTGCAGCGCAAAGCTCCGTTATTCAGGGCGCGCGCATGCTGCATGGCGTCTGCGGACGGGTTTTCCGTGTTGTGCATGGTGATGAAGCGCGGCTTCATTCGGGAAGAACGGCGGCGGAGCGGAGAAGATTTAGGCATGAACATCGGCCGGACGTTACATTCCGCCAGCAATTGGCGCGGAGAACGTTTCACCACGGGGACCCCGGAGGGCTTAAAGGAGATCATGGGAGCCATTCCTGCTTTTCCGGAAGGTTCCGAACAACTGGTCAGGGCAAGCAGGGCGGCGGTTTCCAGCAGAAAAGTTCTGCGGTCCATGCCCTGGACTTTCTCCAGCATGGGCTGGAGCTGACCGGAAAAGCGGGCAAGATAAGTGGCGATGGTGGAAATATTGCTCATACGGAGGCCGGGAGATGGGGAATTTTCAGCACGGATGCGGGAAAAGTTAAGTTCACGCTAAGATTCGCTCTTCTTCTTTGCAACGAAAAAGTGTGAAAGCTTCAGCATTGTGCCGAATTCTTCGCTCTTTTTGTCATATTGGTTTGCTTAAACCGTTGTTGAGAGCAGAACAGTATCTGCTTCTGCGGCGGTGACGGCATCCGCGCCTGCCGGGGACAGAATGAATTCTCCCTTCCGGGCCGTTTTCCCGTCCCAGAGCACGGAACCGCAGAGGACCGTGAAGACGGCAAAGCGGGAGGAGTCCGGCTGGGTAAACCGTTCTCCCTTATCCAGGCGGTATTCCTTTGTGGTGAAATGCGGCATTTCCGTCAGGTATCCGGGGCGCTGGCTGAGTTTCCGGAATTCCCCGATGGAATCCAATGCCTGTTCCAGGTGCAGTTCCCGTCCTCGTCCGGAGTCATCCGTGCGGTTCCAGTCATAAAGGCGGTAGGTGGTATCGCTATTCTGCTGGATTTCCGCAATGAGGTGCCCGGCTCCAATGGCATGAACCAGCCCCGCCGGAATGTAAAGGTGTTCCCCCGGTTCCAGATGGGTGGAGCGTATCAGTTGCTCCATCTGTCCTGTTTCCGCCGCATGACGGATGTCCGGGAGTGTGGCGTTTTCCTTCATTCCCCCGTAAATCAGGGCGTCTGGGGATGCATGCAGAACATACCAGATTTCATTTTTTACTTCTCCCTGCCGGGCTGCCGCCGTGCGTTCCGGGGGATGCACCTGAACGGAAAGATTTTCGCGGGCATCCAGAATTTTGCAGAGCAGGGGAAAGCGGGGGAAACGCTCGTAGCCGGGACCGAAAATTTCCTGCCGATGTTCTTCCCACAGCCGATGCAGGGGCATTCCTTCCCATTCGCCGTCCTTGACTATACTCATGGCTTCAGGACGGTCGCTGATTTCCCACGCTTCTCCATAAGCTGTTTCCCGGTCGGGCAGTTCCCGTCCCAGCATGGTTCTCATGCTCTGGCCGCCCCAGATGCGCGGCTGGTAGATGGAATGGAATCGAAAAGGCTGCATGGTTGTAGCGGAAGCGTAGGATATCTTTTATGGACGGGCAAGCAAAATGCCCACAGGGTTTCCTGTGGGCATGGAGAGAGGAAGACGGAGAATTGCCTGTTATTTGATGGATTCCCAGACAATGCCGATTTCGTCAAATGGCACATGTTCCTTGTTCTTGTCCGGTTTCGGAACGCCGTAGTTGGTCCGGAACAGGGGCAGGATGGGAGCTCCCGTTTTAGGATCCTTGCTCATGGGGGCCATTCCAACTTCTTCAAGCAGAAGAGTCATGCCGAATTCACCACCAGGACCTTCACTAACCAGGATTTCAATGGGGTAAACCTTGCCCTGTTCCACCGTGAACTGCTTGCCGGCTGCCACACCGCGCATAGTGTTGTTCCAGTGCCCGGAAGAACTGTATTTGTAGAACGTAACGGGGGGGACATTGATGCCCACTTCCCGGAGTTCCTTTTTCAAGTCGTCATTGCCGGGTTTGCCTTCCATGGCATCAAGCCATTTGGCATTGTTTGCCGTCATTTTTCCCAGAGAAGCGGATTCCCAGCCGTAGTCGAAGACATTCTGTTTATTGAACCGTACTACTAAGTAGTCGTCTCCCAGTCCCACGAATCGGAACGTGCCGGACTTGGGGGCGCGTACTTTTCCCCGGTAAATGGCGAGCCACTGGCTAGGCTTTACTTTGTCATCGCAACCGTAGGCCTTGGGAGCGTCTTTGGCGGGAGTTCTGGGTATGTAGAACTGGGCTGCGTATAATTGTTGCGGAGCCTTGTAAAAACGGTTCAGTTCCGATTCGTTCCAGCCTTTGTTCACGAAGCGGGAAAGGAACTCCCTGTACTGGTTCATGTTCATGTTGGTAGGACGTCCGCCAGGAGTCTGCTTGGTGTCGTAAAAGGTCCCTACCAGCGTGCTTCCGGAGGGTTGGGACGTACCGAAAGCAGAGGTGGAGTCTCCCAGGTCGGGGCCGAAGCCGTCCCCCATGCCGAGGGCGGTTCCCTCCTCCAGCATGACAGGTTCATCGGGCGGGTCAATGTCGATCTTGGGGAGGCTCACCGGGGCGGCCGCTGCCACCACGACCTTGACGGGCGTCTCCGCATGGGAGGAAGAGGAAGTTTCCCTCTGTACTTCCGGCGGCGGAGGCGTATCCGACGGCGGCGCATCGTCCGGCGTGATGTAGCCGACGACTTTGGGTTCTTCCGGAGGGGCGATGATGATGGTCAGGGAGTAGAGAATGGCTCCTGCCAAAACGACGGAGAGAATGGATGTCGCTAATGCGGCAATATAATTTTTCCGCCTTTCCTTGCGCAGGGTTTCCACTGCGTCTTCCGTGGGTTCTATATGAAGGCTCATGCATGTATGATAGCACAAGAATCCCATATGTTGAGTAACATGAAGATAACAGGGATAACATGTCGGTAACAAAAAAGGCGGCCTTGCCGTCCTTTCTCCGTATGGGCTTTTCAGCGTTTCCCCCGTCTTTCCGTCCCTCCCGGTGCCAGCGCAATGGCAAGGGTGGAGCAGATGCCCAGAATCAGGGGATAATACAGGTATTTCATGATCAGCAGGGGAGAAACCTGGGAGATTCCGGCGGCCATGAGCATTTGAGCACCGTAGGGGATGACTCCCTGAACCAGGCAGGAAAAGGTGTCCAGAATGCTGGCGCTGCGTTTGGGTGGGATATGGAATTTGTCACTTATTTCCTTGGCGATGGGGCCAGCCGTGATGATGGCGATCGTATTGTTGGCCGTGCAGAGGTTGGCCAGGGAAACCAGCCCGGCAATGCTGAATTCCGCGCCGCGCCTGCTGCGGATATGGGCCGTAATTTTTCCGATAATATACGCGATGCCTCCGTTGAAACGGATGATGGACAGTACGCCGCCGGCCAGCAGAGTGACGATGATCAGTTCTCCCATGCCGGTCATGCCGCTGCCCATGGCTTGGAACCAGGCCATGAAGGAGAAATACCCCATGCCGACGCCAATCAGTCCCGTTGCAAGGAGCCCCATGGTCAGAACGGCCATGACGTGGATTCCGGCCAGGGCCGTCACCAGCACGAGCAGATAGGGAAATACTTTCATCCATTCAATGGAGATATCCGCTGTGGAGGGGGACTGCACGTTCCATCCGAGCAGGATGTAGCAGGCCAGGGCCAGCAGAGCGGCGGGGAGCGCCACCTTTATGTTGGCCCGGAATTTGTCCCGCATGGCGCAGCCCTGCGTACGGGTGGCGGCGATCGTGGTGTCTGAAATGAAGGAAAGATTGTCTCCGAAGAATGCTCCCCCCACCACAATGGCCGTCATCATGCCGGCACTGACCTGCGTGGCTTGTGCCAGCCCTGTGGCTACGGGAGCCAGAGCGACAATGGTGCCTACGGATGTTCCTACGGAGAGGGAGATGAAACAGGAGGCGATGAACACGCTGGCAAACAGCAGATTGTCCGGAAGAAGCCGCAGCGTAAGCTGCACGGTGGCGTCAATGGCTCCCATATCCCTGGCAGACTGGGCGAAGGCTCCTGCCAGCACGAAAATCCAGACCATCATCAGGATGTTCCGGTTGGCTACTCCGGAGGAAAACAGATCCACCCGTTCCGCCATGCTTTTTCCGCGGGTGATGAAAACGGCCCAGACAGCTGCCGCCATAAAGGCTACCGTGACCGGCACGGCGTAAAAATCCTGTACGGCTATGGAGATGACCAGGTAAAGCAGGAAGAAAACCAGCAGGGGGCTCAGTGCCCACAGGCTGGCTTTGGCGGGGGGCGTATCCTGGTTGTCCGGGGGGCTGGTCATTGGAGTGAGGGGAGCTGGCCGAAAAGTCAGTTGCCGTCGGCTTCCATCCGGCTCAGATACCACCGGTAAATGCGTTCCACTCCCTCTTCCAGCTCCACCCGGTGTTTCCAGCCCAGGGAGTGCAGCTTGGAGACGTCCGTCAGCTTGCGCATGGTGCCGTCCGGCTTGTCTGCGTTGAACGCCAGATTTCCCCGGTACCCTGCCGTAGCGGCAATCAGGCGGGCCAGTCCGCCGATGGAGATTTCTTTCCCGGTTCCGATATTGATGTGGCAGTTCCGCACTTCCCTTCCTCCTTCTTGCAGCTGGCTGAAATCCACTTGCTCCATCACATGGACGCAGGCGTCCGCCATGTCTTCGCTCCACAGGAATTCGCGCAGGGGAGTTCCCGTACCCCACAGTTCCACGGAACCGGGGGTAATGCCGTATTTGGCCAGCACGGCCAGGATTTCCTTTTCTTCAGCCGTGCCGTCCACCTGTTCCACTGGGCGCGCGTTCAGATCTTTCCGCACGGCGTTCCAGTCTCCTTCCATCAGGCACTTGGCCAGGTGTATCTTGCGTACCATGGCGGGCAGCACGTGGCTGTTTTCCAAGTGGAAATTGTCATTGGGGCCGTACAGATTTGTAGGCATGACGGCGATGTAGTTGGTGCCGTATTGCAGGTTGAAACTTTCGCACATTTTCAGCCCTGCTATTTTGGCAATGGCATAGGGTTCGTTGGTGTATTCCAGCGGGGAGGTGAGCAGGGCGGTTTCCTTCATGGGCTGGGGGGCTTCGCGCGGGTAGATGCAGGTGCTCCCCAGGAAGAGGAGCTTGGATACGCCATGCCGGAAGCTTTCCCCGATGACGTTCTGCTGAATCTGGAGATTGCGGAAGATGAAGTCCGCCCGGTAGCGGGAGTTGGCGATGATGCCGCCCACAAACGCCGCTGCCAGAAAGACGTATTCCGGCTTTTCCCGGTCAAAAAATTCCCGGACGGCCGCAGGGTCTTCCAGATCCAGTTCTTTGTGCGTCCGGCCAATCAGGTAGGAATAGCCTTTGTTTTCCAGGGATTTCCAGATGGCGGAACCGACGAGGCCGCGGTGTCCGGCCACAAAGATTCTGCTGTTTTTTTTCATCTCAGAAATGAACGGGAGTTTTTACGTATTTCATGTCGTGGCGCACCATGATGCGCACGAGTTCCTCAAACGGAGTGGAGGTAGGGTTCCAGCCAAGAAGGGTTTTGGCCTTGGTTGGGTCTCCCAACAGTTGTTCAACTTCGGCAGGGCGGAAATATTTGGGGTCCACTTCCACCAGAATATTGCCCGTCTTCCTGTCGCGTCCGCGTTCTTCCACGCCTTCTCCCTCCCATTCCAGCTCTATTCCGGCCTCACGGAAGGCCAGCGTGCAGAATTCCCTGACCGTGTGCATTTCCCCTGTGGCGATGACGAAATCCTCCGGTGTGTCATGCTGGAGAATCAGCCACATGCATTCCACGTAATCCTTGGCGTAACCCCAGTCGCGCAGGGCGTTCAGGTTGCCCAGGTAAAGCTTGTCCTGCATGCCCTGGGCAATGCGTGCCGCCGCCAGCGTGATTTTGCGGGTAACGAAATTTTCTCCGCGGCGTTCGCTTTCGTGGTTGAACAGGATGCCGTTAACGGCAAACATATTGTAAGATTCCCGGTAATTCTTGGTAATCCAGAATCCGTATTGCTTGGCTACGCCGTAGGGTGAACGGGGGTAAAACGGCGTGGTTTCCTTCTGGGGGACTTCCTGCACCAGCCCGAAAAGCTCGGACGTGGAAGCCTGGTAGATGCGGCATTTCTTTTCCATGCCCAGAATGCGGACGGCTTCCAGCATGCGGAGGGTTCCCACGGCATCCGTTTCCGCCGTGTATTCCGGTACGTCAAAGCTGACTTTCACATGGCTCTGGGCTGCCAGATTGTAGATTTCATCCGGCTGCACGGTCTGGATGATGCGGATGAGAGAACTGGAATCCGTCATGTCCCCGTAGTGGAGGTTAATCAGGCGGTTTTTCTTCATGTCCCGCACCCATTCGTCCAGGTAAAGGTGTTCGATGCGGCCCGTGTTGAAGGAGGAGGACCGGCGCAGGATGCCGTGTACTTCATACCCTTTGTCAATCAGGAACTCTGCGAGAAAGGAACCGTCCTGTCCCGTAATGCCGGAGATTAATGCGATTTTGCTCATATGGTGTGTCAGGTTATTTGCTGGCGGGAGAGGTTGATGAAATGAAAAGAAACCTCTCCCGGAGCCGCAATTCATGGGCTCCGGGCATAAATAACGCATTTTTCCCAGCGAGGCGAGGAAAATGCTCTGGTCTATAGGAAGGGGGGGCAGAGCCGTCAGCGGGCATGTTGCCGCTTGCTGGCCGCAATCATTTTCCTGAAATCCCGGAACAGATACTGGGGATCCCTGGGGCCGGGTGCCGCTTCCGGGTGGTATTGCACGCTGAATACGGGAAGCGTCCTGTGGGCGATGCCTTCCACGGTATTGTCATTCAGATTGATCAGCGTTATTTCCACGTTGTCCGGCACGGTGTCCGGATCCACGGCAAAACCGTGGTTCTGGGACGTAATGCTGATTTTACCCGTTTTCAAATCTTTGACCGGATGGTTCGCTCCACGGTGCCCGAACTTCAGCTTGAAGGTTTTCGCTCCCAGCGCGTGGGAAATAATCTGGTGGCCCAGGCAGATGCCGAACATGGGCACTTTCCCAATCAATGCAGCTACTTCCCGGTGAATGTCCGTCAGCGTGGCGGGATCTCCCGGACCATTGGAAAGAAAGACGCCGTCCGGGTTCATGGCAAGCACTTCCTCCGCCGTCGTGTGGGCGGGAACTACGGTTACGCGGAAGCCGTTTTCCCTCAACTGGCGCAGGATGTTGTATTTAATGCCGAAGTCAAAGGCGACGATGTCGTATTCCGCAGGGGGCAGAGTTTTTCCCGTAACCAGCGCGTCCACTTCCTCCGGTGTCATGGGGTGGGAACCGATTTTGTCCACGATATTGCAGCCTTCCATGGAGGGGGCGTTTCTGGCTGCTTCCACGGCTTCCTCCGGCGTCAGCTCCGTGGTGAGGCAGGCGCGCATGGCTCCGGCGGAGCGCAGATGCTTGGCGATTTTGCGGGTATCCACCCCTTCAATGCCGATGACGCCCTGTTTTTCCAGCCACGGGCCCAGGGATTCCGTGGCACGCCAGTTGGAGTGGACTTTCGCCAGTTCCGCCACCACAAAACCGCTGACCTGCGCTTTGCCTGATTCCCCGTCTTCCGGGTTGACGCCGTAATTGCCGATCAGAGGATAAGTCATGGTGACGATCTGGCCGCTGTAGGACGGATCCGTCAATACTTCCTGATAGCCGGTCATGGACGTGTTGAAGCAGGCTTCCCCCACTTCCGTGCCCGTGGCCCCGAAGTGCGAACCGATGAAGACGCTTCCGTCTTCCAGTGCGAGAATGGCTCTCATGGTGATGTAAGTATGCTTAGGTGGTGCGGGATTAAAGGTTTTGGGCGTGGTACTCCTGAATAGTGCACACCTGAAGATTTTTGTTCTTCAGCGCCTCAATGGCATTCACGCAGGCCTGTGCGGAAGCCAGGTTGGTGCAATAGGAGGTTTTGGCGGCAATGGCGGAGGAACGGATGATGATGTCGTCCGCCCGCGCGTCGTGGGAGCCGGGGGTGTTGATGATGAAATCAATATCCCCGTTTTTAATATGGTCCACGATGTTGGGGCGGCGCGCCTCGTTGACTTTGTAGGCGCGTTCGCATTCAATGTCGTGCTGGAGCAGGTGAATCATCGTGCCGCGCGTGGCGCACAGCGTGAATCCCATGTCCGCCAGCTGCCGGGCCATGTGAAGCACCCGTTCCTTGTCCCGGTCATTCACGGAGATGAAGACTTTGCCTTCCGTCGGCAGGGGATTGAATGCACTGACCTGGGATTTTGCGAAAGCGATATCCGGGTCCGGATCAATGCCCATCACCTCTCCGGTGGATTTCATTTCCGGCCCCAGCACCACGTCGATGCCCGGGAAGCGGCCCCATGGGAAAACGGCTTCCTTCACGCAATAGTATTCCGGAGTGATTTCCCGGGTAAAGCCCAGTTCCGCCAGCGTTTTGCCGGCCATGACCTGTGCGGCCAGCTTGGCGAGGGGCTTGCCGATGGATTTGGAGACGAACGGAACGGTGCGGGAGGCGCGCGGATTCACCTCAATGACGTAAAGCTGTTCATCTTTTACGGCAAACTGGATGTTCATCAGCCCGCAGACGTTCAGTTTGCTTGCCAGCTCCTTGGAAGCCCGCGTGATTTCCTTGTGCATTTTCATGGAAATTCCCATGGCGGGAATCATGCTGGCGGAATCCCCTGAATGGATGCCTGCCGGTTCCACATGCTGCATGATGGCTCCGATGACGGCGCGCTCCCTGTCCGCGATGACATCCACGTCAATCTCCACGGCATTTTCCAGGAAGCGGTCAATCAGAACGGGGCGTTCCTCGGAAGCTTCCACGGCTTCATTCATGTACCGGCGCAGTTCTTTTTCCTCATATACGATGATCATGCCGCGTCCGCCCAGCACGAAGGAGGGGCGCACCATGACCGGGTAGCCGATGCGGCGCCCCAGTTCCACGGCTTCCTCCAGGGAACGGGCCGTGCCGCTTTCCGGCTGGCGGATATTCAGGGCGATCATACGTTCACGGAAATATTCGCGGTCTTCCGCCAGACGGATGCCTTCCGGCTGGGTTCCCATGATTTTCACGCCGGCGTCCTTGAGGGCCTGAGCGATGTTAAGCGGGGTCTGGCCTCCGAACTGGACGATGACGCCTTCCGGTTTTTCCTTTTCGTAAATAGCCAGCACGTCTTCCACGGTCACGGGTTCAAAGTACAGCTTGTTGGCCGTGTCAAAGTCCGTAGAAACCGTTTCCGGGTTGCAGTTCACCATGATGGATTCATACCCGTGGTCGCGCAGGGTGAAGGCGGCATGCACGCAGGTATAGTCGAATTCGATGCCCTGGCCGATGCGGTTGGGACCGCCGCCCAAAATCATGATTTTCTTCTTGTCGTTCACGGGAACTTCGTCCGCTGCGCCGCTGTAAGTGGAGTAGTAGTATTCCGCGTGTTCCACGCCGCTGACGGGCACGATGCGGAAGGTGGCCGTGATGCCGTCTTTCTGCCGGCGGGCGCGGACGGCCTTTTCCGGCACCCCGAAAATCTGGGCCAGGTATTTGTCGGAAAAGCCCATTTCCTTGGCCTGGCGCAGGGTTTCCGCGGAAAGGGAATCCCTGTCCTGCCCATCCAGGGAAAAGTCAAAGTCCGCCAGTTCCTTCATCTGTTCAATGAAATACGGAGTGATGCGGGTCAGCTTCACGATTTCCTCCACGGCTGCGCCGCGGCGCAGGAGTTCATAAATCTGGAAGAAGCGTTCGCTGTTGCCGTACGTGATTTTTTCACGCAATTCCGGGGTGGAGAGGGCTTCCAGCTTTTTCACGCGGCCCAGGCCGGCGCGTCCGATTTCCAGAGAGCGCACGGCTTTCTGAAAAGCTTCCTTGAAGTTCTGCCCGATGCTCATTACTTCGCCCACGGCTTTCATCTGGGTGCCCAGTTTGTCGGCCGCCTTGGGGAATTTTTCAAAGGCCCAGCGTGCGAACTTCACGACTACATAGTCTCCGTAAGGTTCGTATTTTTCCAGGGAGCCTTTGCGCCAGTAGGGAAGTTCGTCCATCGTGACGCCGGAAGCCAGCTTGGTGGAGACGGAGGCGATAGGGAAGCCGGTGGCCTTGGAAGCCAGGGCGGAGGAACGGGATGTACGGGGGTTGATTTCAATAACGATGATGCGGTTGTCCTCCCGGTTGTGGGCGAACTGCACGTTTGTGCCTCCCGTGACGCCGATGGCGTCCAGAATGCGGTAGGAATAATCCTGAAGCTTATCCTGCACTTCCTGCGGAACGGTCAGCATGGGAGCCACGCAGAAGCTGTCCCCGGTGTGCACGCCCATGGGATCCACGTTCTCAATAAAGCAGACGGTAATCTTCTGTCCCTTGGCGTCACGGACGACTTCCAGTTCCAGTTCCTCCCATCCCAGCACGCATTCTTCCACCAGCACCTGGTTGATAAGGGAGGCGGCCAGGCCGCGGGGGACTACCTGGCGCAGTTCCTCCACGTTGTAAACGATGCCGCCGCCCGTGCCGCCCATGGTGTAGGCGGGGCGCAGCACGACGGGGTAGCCCAGTTCAGCGGCCACCTTTTCAGCTTCCTCCACGGAATAGACGGGTTCGGACTTGGCGACCGGCACGCCGATCCTGTCCATGGTTTCCTTGAAAATGATGCGGTCTTCGCCGCGGGCGATGGCTTCCAGATCCACGCCGATGACTTCCACTCCGTACTGTTTCAGGATGCCTTCCTCATGCAGCTTGGAAGCCAGGTTCAGGGCCGTCTGGCCGCCCAGGTTGGGCAGCAGGGCATCCGGGCGTTCCTTCTCAATCACGGCCGTGATGCGGTCCACGGTCAGAGGCTCAATGTAGGTGTGGTCCGCCATGCCGGGGTCCGTCATGATGGTGGCGGGGTTGGAATTCACCAGAACGACGTCGTAACCTTCGGCGCGGAGGGCCTTGCAGGCCTGGGTGCCGGAGTAGTCGAACTCGCAGGCCTGGCCGATGATGATGGGGCCTGAGCCGATAATGAGGATTTTGCGGATATCTTCGCGTTTTGCCATGGTATGATGCCTCTATGTGGTCCGTGGTGGTTAAAAATAAATGCCGGAAACAAGGTCCGCCCAAGGTGCGTTGCCTCTCCGCTCCGCATACCCGGCGCGTGACCTGACGCACAGTACGGGACGCCGGGCGATAAGTCCAGACAAAACAACAGGAATTCCGGGGAAAAGGCTATGGCCTTCTTTCCTTTTCGTACAGTGCCGCACGCAATCCGCCCTTGATATTTTCCACCGTCCGTATACCCTGCGGAGCAAGGATGAGGAACGCCCTGACATTGATTTGCTGTCTTGGATTGCTGTGCTCCGCAGCATCGGCTGCGGACCTTTCTTCCACGGGGCGGGGGAGCGCCGTGCCTTCGGGGGAGGCTTCCTGGTACCAGGCCCTGCGGACCGGACTTTCCCAATTCCGGAACGGCGGCGGCTACGAAACCAGCAGGGAAGCCATGCAGGCCCTT
>OGPV01002093.1_pt1 | contig 12366 bp, 12 predicted proteins | sample 1553001 | NCBI WGS metagenome assembly OGPV01 (sample SAMEA2580268, study PRJEB22360) | human gut metagenome | biome: human gut; feature: human-associated habitat; material: faeces | place: Denmark | collected 2008/2010
CTACCGCTCGGGGGGGGGGCCCCGGCGGGCCGGCGCGGGGCCCGCCACTTCGCGTCCCGTGCGGAGCACCTCTTCGTCCGAGGCCCCCTTCATGCGGAGCTGCACCCAGCGGCAGCCTCCGTCGAGTACGGCCTGCGTCCCCGTGAGGTAGTCGTAGCGGTCGTTATGGTGTGTGATGAATTGCAGCATGTGGGTCCTAATCTATGTTGTATTCGTGGATTCGCTTCAGCGTGGCCTGCAGCCCGGCGGGCGTCGTGTCGCGCCAGATGCAGCCCAGAAGTGCCGCGCCGCCGAAGCCGTAGTCGCGCAGCGCGGGCAGCAGTTCGGGACGTACGCCTCCCAGTGCCGCTACCCGCCGGCCGAGCAGACCGCGTGCTGCAGCATCGCGCAGCACGGAGGGGGTGAAGGCCGAGCGGTAGCCCTCCTTCGAGATGCTGTCGAAGATGGGGCTCAGAAAGAGGTAGTCGCTCGTGCGGTCGGCCGCCACCTCGTCGAGCGAGTGGCACGACCGGCTGACCAGTCCGCCGAATCCGGCGGGCGGCTGCGGATTGCGGCTGTTCAGGTGAATGCCTCCGACGCCATACTCGGCGGCCAGCCCCGGGTGGTCCTGCAGCGTGAGGCGCGGGTGAAGCTCTCCGGGAATGGCATCGAGCAGCCGGCGCATCGACTCCTCGTCGGAATGCGGCTTGCGCAGATGGACGCGGTCGATGCCTTCGAGCAGCAGGGTGCGGATGATGTCCGCCTCCTGCTCTGCGAAGCTGCTCTCGGTGATGACGTAGAGACGCATCATCCGCCGCAGACGGCCCTGATGACCGTGATTTTGCTTCCCTCTTCGAGAGGCGTGTTGCCCCAGTCGCGGCGCGGCACCACGCGGTTGTTCACGGCGACGGCCACTCCTTCGAGCGGAATCTGCGCCTGGGTCAGAGCCTCTTCGAGCGTCGGGTCACCATGGAGCTCGAACGGCTTGTGGTTGATGAGTATGTTCATGCGATTCCCGTTTTACGCCAGAGGTGTGCCCGCAGTAACGGCGACGCAACGGTCTATGAACAAGTCCTTTCGGCGGCATTGCCCGCATCAAGTTCATAGGGTATAATCTCAGCCTCGGAGCCGGTGGCAGCGGGGCACCCCTCTTGTGTTTGAAGACAAAGATACGAAAAAATCCGGACGGTGTGCACCTCATCGGCAAAAAAAACGTGTCTGCATCCGCCGGCGTGCCGGGATGCAGGCGGGACCCGCGTGCCGGCGTGCCGGTGAGCCCGAAAACCGGGAAAATGGTAACAGCATCCGTAATCCGTCTATGCCGCCGTCCGCGCAAAGCCCCTATCTTTGCACTGCGAACCCGGGGCGGACCAGACGCCCGTAACACAACCGTACAGAATGGATATGAAACAGCCCGTATTGCCGCTTTTGCTCCTGGTGGGGCTGTTGCCGGCCGCCGCATCGGCCTCCGGGCCCGGAAAAGATGCTGAAACCGTTAAAACATACGATATGGAGACGTTGGAACTGACCCGCGAATGGGACAAGACCTTTCCGCTGAGCGACAAGGTCGAACACACGAAAATCACTTTTCACAACCGCTACGGCATTACGCTTGCCGCCGACCTCTACAAACCCCAGGGTGCCGAGGGCCCGTTTGCGGCCATTGCCGTCTGCGGCCCCTACGGAGCCGTGAAGGAGCAGGTCTCGGGCCGTTACGCCCAGGCGCTGGCCGAGCGCGGGTTCCTGGCAATCGCCTTCGACCCGTCGTACTGCGGCGAGAGCGGCGGCACACCCCGCAACCTCACCTCGCCCGAAATCAGTACGGATGATTTCAGCGCCGCCATCGACTGCCTGCTCACGCGCGACGACGTCGACCCCGAACGTGTCGGCATCTGCGGCATCTGCGGCTGGGGCGGCTTTGCGCTCAATGCCGCGGCCATCGATACGCGTATCCGTGCGACGGTCACCTCGACGATGTACGACATGAGCCGCGTGAACGCCAACGGCTACTTCGATTCGATGACCGCCGACGACCGCCATGCGATGCGCGTGCGGCTCAACGAGCAGCGCCTGAAGGATTACCGCTCGGGCGTGGGCGAGCGCGACGGTGGGGTAGTGGACCCCCTGCCCGACGATGCGCCGCTCTTCGTGCGCCAGTATCATGACTACTACAAGACGTCGCGCGGGTATCACCGCCGTTCGCCCAACTCCAACGACGGACTGCTGCGCACCAACTCACTGGCCTTCGTCAACATGCCGCTGCTCACCTATATCGGCGAAATCCGCAGCGCCGTGCTGATGCTCCACGGAACCGAAGCCCATTCGCGCTATTTCAGCGAAGATGCCTTCAAGCGGCTTGAGGGCGACAACAAACAGCTGCTGCTTATTCCGGGAGCCAATCATGTGGACCTCTACGACAATATGGAGGTGATTCCCTTCGACCGGATTGCGCGCTTCTATCGCGAGGCGTTCGGCGAGAAGGCCGAGTAGTTCCCCGTCGACATATTATATAAGCGACCGGGGCGGAGAGTGTGTGAACTCTTCGCCCCGGTTGGCTTTTATGGTGCAGCCGGTGTTGTCGCCAGTGTCCGCGCAGACTGCTGCGGGAGGTTGCGTGTCATGCGTTACCGGAGCAGTTCGAGGAAGCGTGCCGGAAGATGGATGTTCTCCACGTCGCGGGCCCGGCTGAAAAGCGGTGCAATCTCTTCGGGCGTGAATCCGGCGATGCCGCAGCCGATTTCGGTGACGAGGAAGGTCAGGTCGGGGTGGTTGCGGGCGAATGCGATGAATTCATCCACGTAGGGGGCGATGCGCTCCACGCCGCCGTGCATGGTCGGAATGGCGTAGCTGCGGCCGTGCAGCCCGACGCCCTTGCCCCAGACAGCTCCGAACTTCTGGTAGGCCAGGCGTGCGGCGCCGCCGCCGTGCATGCCTGCGAGGTTGCTCCCGAAGACGAAGATTTCGCCGGGGGCGAGTTCCGTGATGTAGTCCGGTGTCGTTCTCATGGCTGTGTTGATTGTTGTGCGGCAGGTTCAGCGTACGGACTGCTTCTCCTTCATGAGGATGTTGGCCACCGAATCGCAGACGATGAGTTGCGGTTGGAGCTGCATTCTGGCTCCCGTCGACCGCTTCTCGGCGATACCCTGCATGAGCAGCTTGACCGCAAGGGTGCCGATTTCGTTCACCGGCTGGCTGATTCGTGTGATGGGCGGGTCGATGAAGTCGAGGAAGGTGTTGTTGTCGAACGTGATGGCCGAGATGTCGTCGGGAATCGAGAGCCCCGACTCCTTGATGGCCTTGATGGCGCCGAGCAGGATGGTGTTGCTCAGCGCGAAGATGGCCGTGGGGCGCTCGGGCGAATTCAGCGCGAGTTTGGTCTCGAGGTATCCGTTCTGAATCGAGAAGCTGTTGCCGGCGATGCGGGCATTCTGTTCGATTCCATGGCCGCGCAGCGCGTCGAGGTAGCCCCGCACGCGTTCGCGTACCGGCATCGAGTGGGGCGTTCCCTGGATGCAGAGGATTTTTTCGTGGCCGTTGTTGAGCAGGTATTTCGTCGCCTCGAAGCCGCCCTGGTAGTTGTCGGTGCAGACGTAGGAGAGCTCCGTCGAATTGAAATAACGGTCGATGAGCACCACGGGGGTGACGTTGCGGTTGACGTTCTCGAGCCACGTCGGGTCCTGGCCGCACGGCGTTACGATGATGCCGTCGACGTGGCGCGCCAGCAGCGATTCGATGCTCGCACGCTCGTTGTGCTCGTCCTCCGTCGTGTCGACCGTGACGGTGGTGTAGCCGTAGGAGCGGGCATCGCGGATGATGGTGCTGGCCAGATTGGCGAAGTAAAGGTTTTCCATGCTGGGAATGACAAGCCCGATGGTGTCGGTTTTGCTCGTGCGCAAACCTTTAGCCAGCAGGCTCGGCTTGTAATTGCACCGTTTGGCCTCCTCCTGTATCGCCTCTACGGTCGATTTGCTGATGCGCGCAAGCTCGGCTTTTCCGCTCAGGACGCGTGAAACGGTTGAAACTGAAAAGCCTGTACGCTCCGATATCGATACAATCGTACTCTTCTTTTCCATCGTTTTTTTATAAATGCAATTCAAATCTACAGTTTTTTTTCAAAAAAATCAACTTTTGTTGCTAAAGTTTTGATTTTTTATTATACTTGCACAAACGTTTGCGTAAAACTGGGCGTATCTGTTCAACGCTGCGGATTGAAAAACCATACTAACCTAATAAAACATGAGTAAAATTATTGTCATTGGGAGCTCGAATACCGACCTTGCCATCAAGACCGGTTCGATTCCCGAGCCCGGCGAGACGGTCATCGGCGGGAAATTCATGATGACAGCGGGCGGCAAGGGGGCCAACCAGGCCGTTGCCGTGGCCCGTCTGGGCGGCGATGTGACCTTTGTGACCAAGGTCGGTGACGATATGTTCGGCGACGAATCGCGTGCGCGTTACGTCAAGGAGGGTCTTCCCGAGAAGTTTCTGCTTGTCGAGAAGGGTACTCCGTCGGGAATGGCGCTCATTACGGTCGACGCCAAAGGTGAGAACTGCATTGTGGTGGCGCCCGGAGCCAACGATACGCTGTCGTGTGCCGATATCGACGGCGTACGCGACGAGATTGCGGCGGCCGATTACCTGCTCATGCAGCTGGAGGTTCCGATGCCGGTCGTCGAGTATGCGGCTTCGATTGCCGTTGCCGCCGGGACGAAAGTCATCCTCAATCCCGCGCCTGCGGCCCAGCTGTCGAAGACGCTTGTCGAAAGCCTCTATCTGATTACCCCCAACCGTACGGAGTGCCAGCTGCTCTCGGGCGTGAAGATTGAATCCCAGGCCGACGCCGAGCGCGCGGCCGCACGTCTGATGGAGATGGGAGCCAGGAACGTCATCGTGACGCTCGGCTCGAAGGGCTCGCTGGTCTGCACGGCCGACGGGTGCAGCGTCGTCGAGGCGCATCGCGTCGAGGCGATGGATACCACGGCTGCGGGCGACGTATTCAACGGCGCGTTGTGCGTGGCGCTCTCCGAAGGCCGTTCGCTGGTCGAGGCGGCGCGTTTCGCCAGCCGCGCGTCGGCCATCTCGGTGACCCGCATGGGTGCACAGTCGTCGATTCCCCACCGTTCGGAACTCGGCGAATAGAATCCGGAAATGAAGAACCAAATCTAAAAACACCTACTATGAACTGCAAACTTTTCCAACGCTTGATGCTGCATCTCGTTTGCGTCCTGTTCTGCGCAACGGGAGCATCGGTGGCCGTTGCCCAGGAGCAGGGGAATGGCGAGATGTCGGTCAGCGGCCGTATTATCGACGCCAGCAGCAAAACTCCGCTTGTCGGCGTGTCGGTTGTCGTCGAAGGGACGACGCGCGGCGTTGTCACGGACGAAGAGGGCCGTTATGCCATCGAAGTCGACGGAGCCAATTCCGTACTTAACTTCTCCTACCTCGGATATGTTGCCCAGAGCATTGCCGTAGCGAACCGCACGGAAATCAACGTCGAGCTTCGCGAGGACCAGGAGTCGATTGACGAGGTCGTGGTCATCGGTTACGGCAAGACGACCAAGAAGGAGGTCACCGGTTCGGTGTCGAGCCTCAAGAGCGACGATTTCAATACGGGTTCGTTCACCAATGCCGCCGGTCTGTTCCAGGGCAAGGTGGCCGGTCTGAGCGTGGTGAACCCCAATGGTGGCGACCCCAACGCTTCGTATGAGATTCTGTTGCGCGGCGCCAACACGCTGAGCGCAGGCCAGGGCCCGCTGCTCATCATCGACGGTGTGGTCGGAGCCGATATCCGCAACATCAACTTCCAGGAGGTCGAGTCGGTCGACGTGCTGAAGGACGGTTCGGCGGCTGCCATCTACGGTACGCGCGGAACCAACGGCGTCATCATCATCACCACCAAGCGCGCCCGCTCGGGCCAGACCCAGGTCGAGTATGACGGCCAGTTCTCCGTGCAAACGGTTGCGCGCCGTGCAGAGCCGCTGACTGCCAAGGAATTCGAGTGGGTTGTCAACAACTATTCGCCCTCGAGCGCCGGCTCGCTCTACGGAGCCGAGACCGACTGGTTCGACGAGGTGACCCGCACCCCCATCAGCCACAAGCACAGCCTTGCCATCTCGGGCGGTTCCGAGAAATTCTCGCACCGTACGGTCGTCAACGTCGAGCAGAACCAGGGTCTGCAGCGCAAGAACGACGCCGAAAAGTATCTCTTCAAGACCAATATCCACCAGACGGCCTTCGAGGGCTGGCTCGATTTGGACTATAACGCCTACTTCTCGAAGCGCGTCTACTCGCCGGCCGACTACTCGGTATTCGAGCAGGCCTTCTACCACAACCCGACCGAGCCGGTCTACGACCCCACGAATACCGCTTCGGGCGGCTATTTCCGTGTCGACAACACGATGGCCTACTACAACCCCGTGGCCATGCTCAACGAGCGCGAGCAGAAGTCGCGTGCCGACGATTTGGGCGGCAGCGTGCGCGCCACGCTCAACATCCTGCCCGTTCAGGGCCTCAAGTGGGACAACTTCTTCTCCTACGGTCAGCAGAGCTTCGAGTCGCGCGACTACAAGACGCGTTACTATCCCAGCGCCATCGGCCAGGACGGTATCGCCACCATCTCCAACGAGCTGTCGCGCGACATCCAGTGGGAGAGCACGCTCAACTATTCGCGTCAATTCGGCCGCCATCGTGCCCCCCCAATTATCGCCGTCACTCCGCCCGCCACTCGCTGCAGGCCGTGCTGGGCTACACGTGGCAGCGCGGCTACTACGAGACGTCGGCCATGGAGAACAACGGGTTTGACACCGACGACTGGGGTACCGACAACATCGGTTCGGGCAGCGGCCTGCAGAACGGCCAGGCTTCGATGTCCTCCTACAAGGAGTCGAACACCTACATCGCCCTCTTCGGCCGCGTGATGTACAACTACGACGAGCGCTACCTGCTTTCGGTCTCGCTGCGCCGCGACGGTTCGAGCCGCTTCGGTGCCGACAACAAGTGGGGATGGTTCCCGGCCGTCAGCCTCGGCTGGCGTATCAGCCAGGAGGAGTTCCTGCGTGACGCGGAGTGGATTAACGAACTCAAGCTGCGTGCCGGTTACGGCGTAACGGGCAACCAGGACTTCTCGAACTACCAGTCGCTGCTGCTGATGAAGACCTCGGGCCGCTTCTACTACAACGGCAAGTGGATTAACACCTATGCTCCGGCCAGCAACGCCAATCCCGACCTGGGATGGGAGAAGAAGGCCGAGTGGAACGTCGGCGTCGACTTCTCGGTGCTCGACAACCGCCTCTCGCTCACGCTCGACTACTACCAGCGCCGCACGACCGACCTGCTCTATACCTATCAGGTCCCGACGCCTCCCTACGTCTACAACGAGATGTTCACCAACGTGGGTGAAATCAAGAACTCGGGTATCGAGATTACGCTCAGCGGTACGCCCGTGCGCACCAAGAACCTCGTCTGGAACTCGACCCTCATCTTCTCGCGCAATACCAACAAGCTGGTCAAGTTCACCAACGAGGAGTTCACCGACGGCGAGTACAAGGTGGGTTGGCTCAATTCGCCTGTGGCGGCCTACTGCCAGCGCCTGGTCGAGGGCGAATCGCTCGGAACGTTCTACGGTCCCCGCTGGCTGGGCGTCGACGAGGAGGGCAATGACATCTATGCCAACTCGATTGCCGGCAGCGTGCCCGAGTCGGCCTGGGAGAAAATCGGATGCGCCTATCCCGACTTCACGCTGGCGTGGAGCAACATGTTCCGCATCTGCAAGAACCTCGACCTGAGCTTTACGCTTCGTGCGTCGATTGGCGGCGACATCCTCAATACCTATGCGCTTTACTACGAGAACCTCTCCGAGTTCGGTCTCAAGAACATCAGCTCGTCGTGGCTCGACAAGCGCAATACGGGCGGCGTGATGTATTCGTCGAAGTACATCGAGGATGCCACCTACCTCAAGCTCGACAACCTTTCGCTGGGCTACACCTTCAACTTCAAGTCGAAGTACATCCGCAGCATGCGTCTCTCGCTGACCGGTCAGAACCTGCTCTGCCTTACCGGCTACAACGGCGTTGACCCCGAAGTCTCGCTTTCGGGCATCACTCCCGGTATCGAGAACGTAAGCTACTATCCCTCGACGACGACCTTCACCGTCGGCGTAAACCTCAATTTCTAACCATCAAGCCCAAACCGATATGAAAACGTTCATGCGAAATACGGGGTTGACGCTTCTCTCGGCCATGATGCTGAGCGGATGTTTCGACCTCACCGAGGAAGTATATTCCGAAATCCCGATGGAGGATTTCGGAAAGACCGAACAGGAGCTGATTGCCACGGCCGGCCGTGCCTATACCCAGCTTCAGAACTACTGTACGGAGCAGAGCCTGTGGACGCTTGCGCTCCAGGTTTCGGACGAATGCGCCGTGCCCATCAATTCCAACGGCTCGTGGGCCGAGGAGCGTTACGGCGAGCTGCAGCGTCACCAATATTCCCCCTCGAACACCCTCGTGCTCAAGGGCTGGAACTTCTGCTTCGACGGCATCGCCTCGTGCAACGAGATTCTCTACGAACTGGGCCTTTCGAGCGTCGAGTTCGATACCAAGGACAAAATCATCGCCGAGGTCGAGGTGCTGCGCGCCTTCTTCTACTTCATGGCCATCGACGGATGGGGCAACGTTCCCTACTCGATTGACTACACAGACATGTCGTATCCCGAGCAGAAGGACCGCAAGTTCCTCTTCACGTTCATCGAGCAGACCATCAAGGACAACCTCTCGCTGCTCGACGAGGAGCCTTCGTCGACCACCTATGGCCGCGTGACGCAGGATGTGGCCAACACGCTTCTGGCGAAGCTCTATCTCAACGCCGAGGAGTGGATTGGCGAACCGATGTGGGCGGAGGCCGAGAAGGCCTGCTACGACGTGATTTCGAAGGGCCACTACTCGATTGCCGACGACTATGCGTCGAACTTCTCGACCGATAACGAAGGTTCGGTGGAGAATATCTTCGTCATCCCCTACAGCACGACCTTCACCGAGTCGGACCACAATTCGTTCATCATCTACATCATGGCGCTCGACAGCTGGGCAACCGAGAAGTTCAACATTCCGGCCAGCGCCTGGGACGGCTTCGTCTGCCAGCCCGACTTCTTCCAGAAGTACGATGAGGCCGACAAGCGTCGTGACGCCACGTGGCTCTACAAGGGCAACAAGACCAACAGCGGTGGCTACGACGTGACCGATGCCCCCTACAACCCGGTATTCGACGAGGAACTCTACTCGACGCGCCGCGAACTCTACGACGGAGCGCGCATCTGGAAGTGGCACTATCAGACCGACGGTCTGCTGGTCAGCGACCAGACCAGCATGGACAACGACTTTGTGCTGTTCCGCTATGCCGACGTCGTGCTGATGTATGCCGAGGCGCTCGTACGCCAGAATCGCGCTGCCGAGGCCGCCCAGCTGGCCGACCTGCAGAAAATCCGCACGCGTGCCGGACTGCCCGTATACTCGGCTGCCGACCTGACGCTCGACGAACTGCTCGACGAGCGCGGACGCGAGCTCGCGTGGGAGGGCTGGCGCCGCCAGGACCTCATCCGCTTCGGCAAGTACAACGATGCCTGGTGGGCCAAACCTACGGCCAGCGCCGCGACGAAGAAGCTTTTCCCGATACCGACAACCGTTCTTGCGGCCAATCCGCGTCTCTCGCAGAATTCCGGATATTGATGGCTGTGCATGATTCATGAACCGATAAAACCCCAACCGACAACAAAATGAAGAGAAAAATTGTAGTGACGATGCTCGCCTGTATGGCCCTGAGTACGGCGGCGGCGCAGCAGAAGCGCATTGCGCTCGACGAACTGCGCGACAAGATTGCCGGCGCCTGGCTCGGACAGATGGTAGGCAACATGTACGGACTGCCCTTCGAGAACAAGTTCATCGAGAAGGAGGGCGACGAGTCGAAGTTCCCGTTCGGCTATTCGAAGAGCCTGGTGAAGATGGAGCAGTACGACGGAGCCTTCTCGGACGACGATACCGATGTCGAGTACCTCTACCTGATGCTCATGGAGAAGTACGGCAGCGAGCCCACCTATGCCCAGATGCGCGAAGGGTGGATGTACCACATCCGCGACCGCGTGTGGCTGGCCAACCGTGCGGCGCTGGGTCTGATGCACTACGGATATACGCCTCCGTTTACGGGCAGCATGGAGTCGAACCCCCACTGGTACCAGATTGACCCCCAGCTTATCAACGAAATCTGGAGCTATACGGCTCCCGGCATGGTGCGTTATGCCGCCGGGAAATCGGCTTGGGCTGCCCGCATCACCAGCGACGGCTGGGCCATCTCGCCGACCATCCACTACGGTGCGATGTATGCCGAGGCCTTCTTCGAGCATGACATCGAGAAGCTGGTGCTCAACGCGCTCAACTACCTCCCCGCCGACGACCGCTATGCGGCTACGGTGCGCCACATGTACGAACTCTACAAGAAGTATCCCGACAACTGGCAGAAGGCGCGTGCCGAGATGGCCGAGGCCTACTACGTGAACGAGCCCGAGATGACGCGGACCATCTGGAACGCCAATCTCAACGGTGCGTGCGGTATCCTGACGCTGCTCTACGGCAAGGGCGACCTGCAGCGCACGATGGACCTGGGTTGCGCCATGGGCTTCGATGCCGACAACCAGACGGCCACCGTCGGCGGCATTCTGGGTATCATCAACGGCGGCAAATCGCTTCCGCGCCAGCTGCTGATGCCGTTCGACCACTGGACCAAGCCGTTCAACGACCGCTACATCAACATCACGCGTTACGATATGCCCGATGCGTCGATTGACGACATGATTGACCGCACGGTGGAGATGGCCGTCAAGCTGGTGTGCGAGAAGGGCGGACGCGTGATGGAGCGCGGTGGCAAGAAGTATCTGGTCATCAACCCGAAGGCCGAGTTCAAGGCTCCGCTCGAGTTCTGCGTCGGCCCGATGCCCCGCATGGAGGTGGGCTGCCCGGTTGACTACCGCTTCAGCTGCGCCGCCAACGAGAACTATGCCTGGTCGCTCGTCGAGGGCTCGCTGCCCGAAGGTGTCACCTTCGACAACGGCCGCATCACGGGTACGCCGCTGCGGGCGGGCAAGTATCCCGTAACCCTCTCGCTCAGCGACGGCAAGAAGAACCTCAGCAAGCGTTTCGAGCTGCTGGTCCGCACGAAGAACATCGCCCCCGAGGCTGACAGCATCCTGACGAACATCCGCACGATGAACGACGAGGTGCTCTACAAGTGCTGGATTACCTTCGGCAAGCCGATGTATGCCCACAGCGTCGATGTCATCCGCGACGGACGGCTCAACGGCGAAGGCTCGGCCTTCTATTCGCTGGCCGCGCACTCCGACCTGCCCAAAATCGACTGGTTCGGTTATGAGTGGAGCGAGCCGCGCACCATCGACATGATGTCGTTCCATACGGGCTGCCTCGAGGAGTTCGGCGGCTGGTTCTCGTCGGTTGCCATCCAGTATCGCGGTGAAGACGGCCGTTGGTACGACGTGGGCAAGTTCAGCTCGACGCCCGCGCTGCCCGAGACCGACGTGGTCTTCTTCCAGCCTCATTTCGTCGAGTATGTCTTCGAATTCGAGCCTGTCAAGACCACGGCCGTGCGTCTGCTGCTCGACTGCAAGGTGCAGGAGCACTGGAACAAGCCGACGAAGGGCTGTTCGAGCTTCATCTCCATTACCGAACTGGGTGTTTACGAAAAACAATAGACCGCAACGATGAAAAGCATATTCCCCATGATGGCGCTCGCCCTGTCGCTCGCGGCATGCAGCGCCCCGCAGCAGCCCTCCGAAGTCACACTTACGGAGCAGGAGCTCTACGACAAGATTCGCGGCGGCTGGGCCGGCCAGACCATCGGCGTCGTATTCGGCGCCCCGACCGAATTCAAGTTCACCGGCACGACCATTCAGGACTACCAGCCCATTCCCTGGTCGGAACACTATGTGAAGTACTGGTGGGACAAGAAGCCCGGTCTGTTCGACGATATCTACAACGACCTTACCTTCGTCGAGACCTTCGAGCAGGAGGGGCTCGACTGCACGACCGAGCGGCTGGCGCAGCGGTTTGCCTTCGCCGAGTACCATCTGGCGCATGCCAACCAGGCGGGTCGCTACAACATCCGCAACGGCATCATGCCGCCCGCATCGGGCAACTGGGTCAACAACCCCCATGCCGATGACCTCGATTTCCAGATTGAGGCCGACTTCATCGGACTGATGGCTCCGGGCATGCTGCCCGAGGCGCTCGACATCGCTTCGCGCGTGGGCCACATCATGAACAGCGGCGATGGCTTCTACGGCGGCGCCCTCGTGGCGGGGGCCCTCTCTCGCGCCGCAGACCGATG
>OGPV01002094.1_pt1 | contig 12364 bp, 10 predicted proteins | sample 1553001 | NCBI WGS metagenome assembly OGPV01 (sample SAMEA2580268, study PRJEB22360) | human gut metagenome | biome: human gut; feature: human-associated habitat; material: faeces | place: Denmark | collected 2008/2010
TCTACTTTCTAGAAAAATTTCGGACGCGGGCGGAGCAGACCCCCAGCCGTATCCGTGTGACAAAACGGATGTCCACACTTCCTGCATTTCATCCGGGCGATTTGGAGCCGGAGGATCGGGAAGCGTTGCGGACTGCCGGAGACATCTATGCGGCATCTTTGATCTACACAGATGAGATGCTCACGGAGGTAAATGATCTGTTGGCAGATTCGTATGATCTGGTGAAACAGCAGTATGCGAAGATGGTAGAGACGTTGGAGGAAAAGACTCGGATCGTAGCAGAAAATAAAGCAGAGTTGATGGGCAATCTCAAGGAACTCAGCAAGGAAGAACGTTATGCACAGATTCTGGAGCTTGGACAGCTTCTCTCGAATGAGTTATATGATGAGAAGAACAAGGTAAAGCTTGCAGCGGCGAAAAAGAAACCTGTGAAATTGGAATATGAAGAAGAAACAGGAAAAGAAGAAAAGGAACAGAAGTCATGACGAGATATCCATATTATGAAAGAACCATTCATTATTACGAGACAGACCGGATGGGGGTTGTACATCATTCGAATTATGCGCGGATTCTGGAAGACTGCCGTATCGATATGATGGCGTATTACGGACTGCCATATGCGGAGCTGGAACGCATGGGATATATGATTCCTGTGCTGGAGTTATCTGAGAAATTCACGGAGAGCCTGAAGTTTGGAGAAGTGGTAAAGGTAGTTCCAGATATTTACAAGGTTAGTGCATACAAATTTTATATCAGTTACAAAATCTATGATGAAGGGATGAAGACGGTCAAGCATACGGCAACGACAGCACATTGCTTTTTAAACAATGATTTCAAACCGGTCAGTCTGAAAAAAGAAGCACCGGAATTATATGACAAGCTGTTGCTGATGGCAAATCCGGAAGCATATTAGGAAATACAAAAGGAGAATGACATGATACAGGAAAAGGAACATAAGGGCGTCGTATTTTCGTGTGAGGTTTTTCCACCAAAGCGTGATGATGACATCTATCAGATTTATAAAACACTGGATGAGATTAAGACATTGAAACCGGATTTTATCAGTGTGACTTATGGTGCCGGTGGTAGTAACAGTAAGAAAACGGCAACGATTGCAGCGTATATTCAGAATATCTGTGAGGTGGAAGCGCTTGCGCATATGACAGCGGTCGGTATGGATGAAGCAAGCCTTCGTGCATTGCTGTTTGAGTTAAAAAAGAAAGGCGTGGAGAATATTCTGGCATTGCGTGGCGATAAGCCGAGAACGATGTCACAGGAGGAATTCGACCGGCGCTATTTTAAGTATGCAACCGATCTGATTCCAGAGATCAAGAAAAATGGAGATTTCTTTATCGCGGGTGCCTGCTATCCAGAGGTACACCCGGAGTCTAAGAATCAGGAAGAGGACATCCAACATTTGAAACAGAAGGTAGATCTGGGATTGAACTGTCTGATCACACAGATGTTTTTTGATAATAACGCATTTTATTCTTTTATGGATAAATTGGAGAAAGCGGGCATTGATATTCCGGTGCATGCAGGTATTATGCCAGTGACAGCGGCAAAGCAGCTCGGTACGAGTGTGACGTTGTCCGGCTCTTCGGTTCCGGTAGAAATGAGTAATATGATCGCAAAGTACGGCGAGAATCCAGAAGATATGAAGAAAGCCGGCATTGAATATGCCGTGAATCAGATTCTGGATCTCAAGAAACACGGCGTTGCCGGCGTACATATTTATTCGATGAATAAAGCAGATGTGACAAAACAGATTTATGAAGCCAGCTTTTAAACTGGCTTCAATACGTCTTTTCGTTTATTTTTCTTGTGTTCATACAGCGATTCGTCTGCCTGATGCAGAACATCCTCGATGTTCAATGTCGGGTTACAGATGAAGGTAGAAACACCCAAACTGATATCGACATAATACGGCTTTCCGTTCGTCTCGTTGAGATGTTCGGAGAGCGTTTTTATTTTGCTGCACAGATGATCCGGTGTGTGTGGATCGTCTAGGAAGCAAAATGCTACGAACTCATCGCCGCCGATACGTCCGATGACGTCGTCTGTGTCGAAGCTCTGCTGCAGGATCTGGGCAATGCTCTTGATTGCATAATCGCCATTTTTGTGTCCGAAGCGGTCATTGACCTGCTTTAGATTATCCATATCAGCAAACAGCAGCATAGCAGGTTTTCCTTCGTTGTAGGAAGAGTTGACAAGGTGCTGTACACTGTCTAAGAATCCGCGACGGTTGTTAATGCCGGTCAGACCATCTGTGATAGACAGTTTGTTTAATAACTTGTTTTTTTCACTCAGCTCAGATGCGGAGCTGGCAAGCTTGCTCTGGGTAAGAAGCTGCTGCTTCATCAGAGAAATAAAGTTCAATGAAGTTGCAAGCTGTAAACTGTTTGGATAGATATTCTGGAAATGCTCGATGCCAATCTCGCCGACGAACAATCCATATTGGATATTATTTGTAAACAGTGGCGTGATCACGAGGGTACGCCGACGGTCATAGGACGTGTACTGATTGAAGAATAATTTATCCGAAGAAATCAATCGGTCGTCCCCGCTTAAGTATACGGTTTTTCCGTTATTGTTGCATGCCTGAAGATAAAGGTTCTTTGGAATCTTCCATGAACCGTCAGACATCAGCATGACTGGCTCTTCATAGATGTACATATAGGAGCTTATAAAATGTGCATCCTGTAATTTATCCATGATGAGACGGAAGCAGGATTCCTCGTCGTCACTATATGTCAGTGTATCTCTTGTGATGTACATAGAGGACCAAACAGCCTTTTTGTGATCGTGAATCGTGTTATATAAGGTGCTTGACGATTTTGCCAGCATATCAGAATAAAGCTGGTTGAATAACCGCATAATCTTGCACCGGTTGTTGTCATCCACGAGGGAACAGAGCAACTGATTCAACTCGCGTATCGCATGAGTGAGCTTGTCGTTGCTGAAGTACAGGTCGACAAAGTCTGTGGCAATCAAGGCCAGCAGACTACCGGAAATAGCGGCAGCGTCAAATGCCATGGAACCATTCGCAACCGGCTTTAAAATGAGTTCCAAAGGTTCTGAGAACCGCTCAATCAGTTCCTCGTAGTAGAAATTGTCTTTGTAATCACCAAAGAGATAATTTAAGACATAATTTTTGGCTTTCTGCAGATCGTTGGCTGCAAAAACGGAAGTCAGCTCCTTGGCTTTGTTTAATTTATAATTGCCGCAGCCACACGAAGAACGAACGATCAGGCTGGAACTTAAAATACTTGTGCTTGTACTTCCGTGGTCGAGTAAATTCAATACTTCGTATACGGCATGGTAGCCCATGTCGATGATATGGTTATGAACGGTTGTAAGTGGTGGATCTAATACCAGTGCAGCAGGGGCATCGTCGTAACCAGTCACAAGAATATCCTTGCCAATTTCCAGTCCCCTTGCTTTGATGGCGTTGTAACCGCCAATTGCCATCGAATCATTCGCGAAGACAATCGCTTCCAGATCCGGGTTTGCGTCCAGCAGATTATTTACAATATCTTCAGTAAATTCTGAGAAATTTCCATACACAATACGGTCTTCTTCTACCGGAATGTTATGATCCATCAGAACCTGACAGTAGGTATCTAGACGTTCTTTTGCGTCTGCATTTTCTCTTCTTCCGCTGACAAAACCGATTTTCGTTTTATGATGTTCGGTGATCAGATGCTCGATTGCCTGCCGCATGCCGGTACGACCTTCTGTATACAGATATGGGTAGCCTGGAACTTCAATCTCAATCGTGAGGATTGGAATATTGAAATTCTTCAAAAATGCAATCATATCGTTTTCTGACAGGAAGCTTCCGATTGAACCAATCGAAACGATCAGGGCATCCAGTGTATGCTTGGATGCATAATAAAAAATAGAATTATACTGGTAGTCAAACCGCGCATTTTTCGGATCATTATATGATGCGTTCATATACATGCCCGGAAAGACGATCAGATTAACGTCAAGTTCTTTTGCTGCATAATCGACACCTTTACAAACCTCGTAAGCATAGTCGTTATCCAGATGACAAGTGAAAAAACCAATGTTTAGCCGTTTGTTGCTTTTCTTCATAAAATTATTACACCCCCGAAAGTCTTTATCGCGGCACAGACCCTGTGCACAAAGACCTGATAATAAAATAGTAACACCCACTTATAAAAGTAGCATATATACGCCGAAAATTCAACAAAATCCGACATAAAAAATACACATTTTCAAGGTTTACAAACTGTTCTATATCGACTATAATTATCGGGTATGAAAAGAAGACAGGGTTCGCCCAAAACAGGAGGATAAGATTATGGATTACAAAAAAGCTGGCGTTGATATCGAGGCAGGTTACAAGTCTGTAGAACTGATGAAAGAGCATATCAAGAAGACGATGCGAAAAGAAGTGCTGACCAACATTGGTGGATTTTCCGGAGCATTTTCATTAAGCACGATCAAGGATATGGAAGAGCCGGTTTTGTTATCCGGAACAGACGGCTGTGGAACAAAAGTAAAGCTTGCGATGGTGATGGATAAGCATGATACAATCGGTATTGATGCAGTTGCAATGTGCGTCAATGATATTGCCTGTGCAGGTGGAGAGCCGTTGTTCTTCCTGGACTATATTGCATGTGGAAAGAATTATCCGGAGAAGATCGCAACGATCGTCAGCGGTGTCGCAGAAGGCTGTGTACAGTCAGATGCTGCTTTAATCGGTGGTGAGACCGCAGAGCACCCGGGACTGATGCAGGAGGATGAGTACGATCTTGCAGGATTTGCAGTTGGTGTCTGTGACAAGAAGGATATGATCACAGGACAGAATATCAAACCGGGAGATGCGTTGATAGGTATTGCATCGACAGGTGTACATAGCAACGGATTCTCGCTTGTCCGCAAAGTATTTGATATGACAAAGGAAAGCCTTTCTACCTATTATGATGAACTTGGAACAACACTTGGCGAAGCACTGCTTGCTCCGACAAGAATCTATGTGAAGGCACTTCGCAGTGTGAAGGAAGCCGGCGTGACGATCAAGGGCTGCAGCCACATCACAGGTGGTGGATTCTATGAGAATATTCCACGTATGCTGCCAGACGGTATTGTTGCAAGCGTGAAGAAGGACAGCTATGAAGTACCAGCAATCTTCAAGCTTCTTGCAAAGACTGGCGATATTGAAGAAAAGATGATGTACAACACATATAATATGGGTATTGGTATGGTACTTGCCGTAGATGCTGCCGATGTAGATAAAACACTTGCTGCTTTGGAGAAGACTGGCGATAAGGCATGGGTGATCGGTGAGACAAAGGCAGGAGAAAAAGGAGTCGAATTATGCTAAGAGTTGTCGTGTGCGTGTCCGGTGGCGGAACGAATCTGCAGGCAATCATTGATGCTGTTGCAGATGGTACGATCACGAATACAGAGCTGGTCGGTGTGATCAGCAACAATTATGGTGTGCGCGCATTGGAACGTGCAGAGAAAGCAGGTATTGATGCAAAGGTTGTATCCCCAAAGGATTACGAGAACCGTGCGGCATTTAATGAAGGACTGCTTACCACAATCCGGGCATATAAGCCGGATCTGATTGTACTTGCGGGATTTTTGGTTGTGATTCCGGAAGCTATGATCGAGGAATATGAGAATAGGATTATCAACATTCACCCATCCCTGATTCCATCGTTCTGTGGAACCGGGTATTATGGATTGAAGGTGCATGAGGCAGCACTTGCCCGTGGCGTTAAGCTGACCGGTGCAACCGTGCATTACGTGGATAAGGGAACGGATACCGGCCCGATTCTTCTGCAGAAAGCAGTCGAAGTAAAACCGGAAGATACACCGGAGATTCTGCAGAGACGTGTGATGGAAGAGGCGGAGTGGAAACTACTTCCGGCAGCTATCAATATGATCGCAAATGGTGAAGCATAGGAATAGAACCGAATAAAGGAGGAAATCATGAAAGTACTTATCGTAGGTGGCGGTGGCAGAGAGCATGCCATTGCATGGAAGTGTAGTCAGAGCAAACGTGTGACAGAGCTTTATGCAGCTCCTGGAAATGCAGGTATTGCACAGCTTGCAACCTGTGTAGATATATCGGTAATGGATGCAGAGAAACTGGTTTCATTCGCAAAGGAAAAGGAAATTGATCTTGCAATCGTCGGACCGGATGATCCGCTTGTTGCCGGTGTTGCAGATGCTTTTATGGATGCTGGAATCCGTGTGTTTGGACCAAGAGCCAATGCAGCAATTATCGAAGGATCGAAGGCATTTTCCAAGGACCTGATGAAGAAGTATGGAATCCCATCTGCAGCCTATGAGACATTTGATAATGCAGATGCGGCACTTGCATATTTAGAGACAGCCAAGATGCCAATCGTACTGAAGGCGGATGGTCTTGCACTTGGCAAAGGTGTGTTGATCTGCAACACTCTTGAAGAGGCGAAGGAGGGCGTCAAGACATTGATGCTCGACAAGCAGTTTGGCTCTGCCGGAGATAAGATTGTTATTGAAGAGTTCATGACAGGACGGGAAGTATCCGTACTCTGCTTCTGCGATGGAACGCATATCAAGCCGATGGCTTCTGCACAGGATCACAAGCGTGCGAAGGACGGCGATCAGGGACTTAACACCGGTGGTATGGGAACATTCTCACCAAGCCCATTCTATACAGATGATGTAGACAAATTCTGCAAGGAACATGTCTACCAGAAGACAATGGATGCGATGAAGGCAGAGGGCAGAGATTTCACAGGAATTTTATTCTGTGGTCTGATGCTGACACCAGATGGTCCGCGTGTGCTGGAGTACAATGCGAGATTTGGCGATCCAGAGGCACAGGTTGTACTTCCACGTATGAAGAACGATATCATTGATGTGATGGAAGCCTGTATCGATGGCAAGCTCGATGAGGTAGAGCTGGAGTTTGACGAGCAGGCAGCAGTCTGCGTTGTTCTCGCATCAGACGGATATCCGGAGCATTATGACAAGGGATTTGTGATTGACGGTCTGGATACATTTAAGGATAAAGAAGGATACTATGTATTCCATGCAGGAACTAAACAGACAGATAAAGGAATTGTAACAAATGGTGGCCGTGTATTAGGTGTGACAGCGAAGGGAAAGACATTGGTAGAGGCACGTGCGAACGCATATAAAGCAACAGAATGGATTCAGTTTGAGAACAAATATATGCGACATGATATTGGTAAGGCCATCGATGAACAGTAATTAGGAAGAAGGAATTTTATGTTCATTGAACTTGATTTTAACAGCAACGAGGCAATTTATATGCAGTTGCGGAATCAGATCATACTGGGAATTGCACAGGATAAAATCAAGAATGGTGAGTCGTTGCCGTCTGTTCGGCAATTGGCGGAAGATATCGGTGTGAATATGCACACAGTAAACAAAGCATATGCATTACTTCGAAATGACGGATATCTGAAGCTTGACCGTAGAAAAGGAGCTGTTGTCTGCGTGACGGTAGAGTCGCGCAAGGAACAGCTCGAAAAGGTCAATCTGGATATGCAGATGCTGGTTGCGGAGGCAATATGCAAAGATATCAGTCTTGCTGAAATGCACCAGATTATAACGGATATGTATAAAGAATTTGGCGACATTGCAAACGGAGGTAACAAAGAAACATGAGACTGGAATATACAGAGCAGGCACAGGAGGTGCTTGCTGTGATGGAGGAGACTGCCCATCAGATGAAGTTCAGCTATATTGGTACCGAGCATCTGCTCTATGGTATGCTAAGCTGTCCGTGGGTGACTGCGTGGAAGATTCTCGCGGAGAATGGGGCAGACGAATCCTTTGTTCTAAAATATCTGGAACAAAACAGTGGAACGAAGAAGATAAAGACACTTGTGTATTCAGATAAGCTGAATACACTTTTGGAACAGGCAGAAAAAGAAGCGGACAGGCTGCGTAACGAGAAGATCGGTACGGAGCATATTTTACTTGCTATTTTAAAATCCGAAGATACACTTGCCATCAAGCTTAAACTCGATGGCAGTCAATTTAAAGAAAACCTTTGTGGACACATTAGTGGCACTTGGTATGGATATGACACAGGCAAAACGGGAGCTTGGCGCATTAAGCAACCCAAAGAACAAGAAGAAATCCTCATTTCCGACTTTGGAGCAATACAGCCGTGATCTGACGGAAGCAGCACGGGAAGACCGGTTAGATCCTGTTGTTGGCAGAAATGCAGAAGTGGAACGCGTGATGCAGATTCTGTGTCGCCGTATGAAGAACAATCCATGTCTGGTTGGAGAACCGGGTGTTGGTAAGACCGCAGTTGTAGAGGGGCTGGCACAGATGATCGCATCTGGCACAGTACCGGAGATTCTCGCAGACAAGCGTATTTTGAGTCTGGATTTGTCTGGTATGGTGGCAGGTTCGAAATATCGTGGAGAGTTTGAGGAGCGTATCAAACGTGTGATCGCGGAAGTGCGTGCTGCCGGAAATGTAATTTTATTTGTGGATGAACTGCATACGCTGATTGGCGCAGGTGGTGCCGAGGGCGCGATGGATGCGTCTAATATCCTGAAGCCGGCATTGTCCCGTGGCGAAGTGCAGATGATTGGTGCGACGACGCGGACAGAATACCGGAAGTATATCGAGAAAGATGCAGCGCTAGAACGGCGGTTTCAGCCAGTTTATGTGGAGGAACCGACGCGTGAGGAGACGATTGCCATCTTGCAGGGCTTGCGTAGCAAGTACGAGGAACATCATGGGGTAACCATTTCCGATGATGCGTTAGAGGCGGCAACGGATTATGCAATCCGTTATATCAATGACCGGTTCCTGCCAGATAAGGCAATTGATCTGATCGATGAGGCGGCTTCGAGAAAGAAACTCGGCATTTTTGCAGGAAATAAGACGGCGAAGAAGGCAGAAGAGACACGCCATAATCTGGAAGAGGCGCTGGAGGCTGCGCTTGCAGAGGGCGATATCGAAGCGGCACAGGCATTGAAGAAGGATCTGGATAAGACAGATAAGAAAATCGAAAAGACCAAACATAACATGCGCGAAAAAGAGCAGGAACAGATGCTTGTGACAGAAGAGGATGTCGCGGATGTTGTTTCTGTATGGACAAAAATCCCGGTCAGCAAGATTACTCAGACGGAGTCTCAGCGGTTGTTGAAGCTGGAAGAGATTCTGCATAAGCGTGTGGTGGGACAGAATGAGGCGGTGGAAACTGTGGCAAAGGCAATCCGCCGTGGCAGAGTTGGCTTGAAAGATCCGAAGCGTCCGATTGGATCATTTTTGTTCCTTGGACCAACTGGTGTTGGTAAGACAGAATTGTCTAAGGCACTTGCGGAAGCGATGTTTGGCAATGAAAATGCGATTATCCGTGTGGATATGTCTGAATATATGGAAAAACACAGCGTATCGAAGCTGATAGGTTCGCCTCCGGGCTATGTCGGTTTTGAAGAGGGTGGACAGCTTTCCGAACAGGTACGGAAGAATCCATATTCTGTAATTTTGTTTGACGAGATTGAGAAGGCACATCCGGATGTGTTTAATGTGCTGTTGCAGGTACTCGATGATGGACGTATCACAGATTCACAGGGAAGAACCGTGGATTTCAAGAATACGATCATTATTATGACAAGTAATGCCGGTGCACAGCGTATCGTTGATCCGAAGAAATTGGGATTTTCTAACGTAGAAAATGCAGAGTCCGAGCATAAAGATATGAAGAATAATGTCATGGAAGAGATTAAGCGGATGTTCAAACCAGAATTTCTGAACCGTATTGATGACATTATTGTATTCCGTGCACTCTCGAAAGAGGATGTCAAGGGGATTGCTGCGCTCATGCTGAAGGAACTGAAGAACCGTCTGGCAAAACAGATGGATATTACACTTACCTACGGCGACACAGTGAAGAACTTCATTTTCGAAAAAGGCTACGACAAGAAATATGGAGCAAGACCACTGAAACGGGCAATTCAAAATAATATAGAAGATTCTCTGGCGGAGGAAATTCTGTCCGGAAAGATTCAGGCATCCGACAAGGTAAGCATGACCGTGGTGGATGGCAAAGTTGTGTTCACAAAAAAATAATAATTTTGTACAAATTTCACGTAAGATTTTGTAGAAATTTATGTAAAATTGTTGTATAATGAAAAAGAATTGAGCAAGAACGAATTCGAGATACGAAATTATAAAATACAATACGGAGGAACAGAATATGGCAGTGATTGATGAACTGATCCGCGAAGAAGAGACAGGAGCCTTGAGCTTTGGTAATTTTGCACTGGCAACAAAGACAAAGAAGGATGGCTTCCAGTATCAGGGCGATAGCTATAAGATTAAAACTTTCCGTGAGATTACGAAGCTGGAAAGAAATGGAATGTTTGTATATGAATCCGTACCTGGTACAGTTGTACATGACTTCCGCGCGACAGATAAGGCAGTGAATTTTGTGGTAGAAGGCGAAGAAGATTCCCAGATCACGCTGGAGTTAGAGGCTGAGAAGGAATACAAGATTCATATTGACAAGGTATATGTTGGAAAGATGAAGACAAACCTTGGTGGCAAACTGAATCTGAGTGTAGAGCTGGAACCAGCTAAGATGGTAGATATTCTTGTAGAGAAAATCTAATTCGATGAAATGACAGGGCTGTCGCACCGGACATGATATGTTATGTCTGGTATGGCAGCTCTTTTGTTGTATAAGGAGAAATCAATGGCAGCAAAGGAAAAACAGATATTTTTTTGTAAAGAATGTGGATATGAGTCTGCAAAATGGCAGGGGCAGGGTCCGGGGTGCCGGGCGTGGGATAATTCTGATGCGTGGAATACATTTGTAGAAGAAAAGGTGAAAGTTGGTGTCAAAGGAGCGGTGAAGCAACCGAAGGATGCAGTCAGTCCTATGGGTATTTTGCAGGTGACAACGGCGGAGGAAAGCCGCGTGCAGACCGGTATGCGGGAACTGGACCGTGTGCTCGGTGGAGGTATCGTCAAGGGCTCTCTGGTGCTTGTCGGCGGTGATCCCGGAATCGGAAAATCAACCATCCTCTTACAGATGTGCCGCAATCTGGTGCATCAGAATGTAAATGTACTCTATGTCTCTGGGGAGGAATCGCTGTCGCAGATCAAGATGCGTGCAGAACGGATTGGCGTATTTGAGAAGGATATGCTTCTTCTGTGTGACAATGACATGGATAATATTGAGCGGGTAATTACGAAAAGCAATGCAAGCGTGGTGATCATTGATTCTATACAGACCATGGTCGTAGAAGAGGTTGGATCGGCACCGGGTACAGTGACACAGGTGCGCGAAGTGACGGCAAGACTGATGCAGGTAGCTAAGCAGTATGGAATTGCGATCTTTATTGTCGGACATGTCACAAAAGAAGGAAATGTGGCAGGTCCACGTACATTGGAACACATGGTAGATTCCGTCTTGTATTTTGAAGGTGACCGGAATCATGGGTTCCGTATTTTGCGTGGTGTGAAAAACCGATTTGGCTCTACGAATGAGATTGGCGTATTTACCATGACAGAAAAAGGATTGGAGGAAGTTGATAATCCTTCACAGGCCCTCCTAAATGGACGCCCGCAAAATGTATCCGGCTCTGTTGTTGTATCTTCCTTAGAAGGAACACGTCCAATTCTGGTAGAATTGCAGGCACTTGTCTGCCAGACGAATTTTAATATGCCGCGGCGTACATCGGTAGGAATTGATTATAACCGCGTGAATCTGATCTTGGCGGTCATGGAAAAACGTGTCGGCATGAACCTGTGGGGGTACGATGCATATGTCAATATTGCTGGTGGTATGAAAGTAAATGATACTGCTGTTGATTTAGGCGTTGCGTTTGCGATAGCATCCAGCATGAATAATAAAGTTGTGCCAAGTGATACGATGATCATCGGGGAGATTGGACTTGCCGGGGAGATCCGAGGTGTCACAAATGTCCTGCAGCGAGTGAAGGAAGCCGACAAGATGGGATTCGCAACCTGTATTATTCCGAAGTCCAATTATGATAAAGCGATGGATAAGCTCAATGTAAAAATCCTATGTGTATCGACGCTGGTAGAGGCTCTTTCTCTGCTTTGATGGGGGCTTTGAAAAAGGCACTTGGAAGCAACTAGAAAAAATTCAAAAAAATTCAAATTAGCTGTTGACATTCTAAAAATGAAGTGATATTATAAGCAAGCTGTCGCTGATACGACAGCAAAAAACACCATTCGATATCACGTTTTGAAAATCAAAAAGTTGAAAAAACTTCTTGACAAAGACACAACAAAGTGATATTATAAGGAAGCTGTCGCTGAGGACAGCAAACAACGAACCTTTGACAAATTAATAACATGTTAACCCTGAAAA
>OGPV01002096.1_pt1 | contig 12351 bp, 9 predicted proteins | sample 1553001 | NCBI WGS metagenome assembly OGPV01 (sample SAMEA2580268, study PRJEB22360) | human gut metagenome | biome: human gut; feature: human-associated habitat; material: faeces | place: Denmark | collected 2008/2010
CCCGGCCTTTTGGTCCGTAGCCAAACGCTCTATCCAGCTGAGCTAAACGCACATCTTTGTTGCTTTTCCTTTGTGATATTTCGTATCACCGCTGCAACAATATGTATGATACTCTAAGACCTATAAAATGTCAAGGGTTTTTTGAAAGTTTTTTTATTTTTTTTCAAAAATATTTTTTATTGCTATTTTTGATGCAAAAGCAACAGTTTTCTAGTTTCTTCTCAGTGCCTCGATGGGGCTGAGTTTGGCTGCTTTTCTTGCCGGGTAGATTCCGAAGAATACACCTACTGCACAGGAGAACAATGTTGCCGCCAGGATGGTTCCCAAACTGATCCCTGGTGTGATGGTGGTTCCCATGCTGCTGCCGATCACCGCACAGATCACATGTCCCCCTGCGATGCCAAGGACAATGCCGATCAGGCCACCCATGATGGTCAGGATCGCTGCCTCAGCAAGGAACTGAAGCATAATGGAAGAAGTCTTTGCCCCAAGGGATTTACGGATACCGATCTCTCTGGTGCGCTCTGTGACGGACACCAGCATGATGTTCATAACACCAATACCGCCTACCAGAAGGGAAATTCCCGCAACAAAAGAAATAAATGCGGTGACCATTCCAAGCATCTGGTTCATGGATTTCATGATATCCTGGAAACTCTGTACCTGGAAATAATCGTCTCCGGCACAATGATGGCGTCTTTCCAGAAGATTTACGATCCGGTCTGCCACCACCTGGGAATCCAGATTTTTGTCTGCCTGAACTGTGATCTGATAGAACTCACCGGTACTTCCTGTAAAATCGTCCATGGCCGTATAAGGCACGTTAATGGACACAGGCATACCGTCATAAGTGTAGCTGACAAAAGTACCGTTCTCCTTCTGCGTGGTAACTCCGCAGATACGAAATGTCTTGGTCAGATCATAACAGGTGACATCCAGTGTCATTCCCACGACATCATCCGTTCCAAAAAGCCGCTTCGCGTCGGCATCTGAGATCACACAGACATTTTTTCCCTCTTCAACCTCTTTCTGTCCGAAGTAACTTCCATACTTCACAGAAGCATTGTCCACCAGTTTGGCGTCCTGCGCCTCACCGGTTACTGTAAGATTAAAATCGCCTTTTCCGGTTACTGTCTCTCCTGTATAGGAATCTGAAACATTAACACCTTCCACACCATCCAGATCCCGGACCGCATCAATATCCTCAGGCTGGATCCAGACATCATCTGCAGTGGCATCATCGCTGCAGTAAACCGCGATCTGACCGCCGCCGATATCATTGATCTCACTGTTCATCTGATTCTTGGTTCCTTCACCGATGGAAACAATGGCGATCACCGATGCAATACCGATAATGATACCCAGCATGGTAAGAAACGATCTTCCCTTATTTGCCATGATGTTGTGGATCGCCATTTTGATGTATTCATAAATATTACTCATTGGCAGTCTCCCCTGTCTCTGCTGCACTGTCACCATCTGCAGGTGCTGCTTCTGCCGTCATTCCCTCTTCCAGAGAACCCAGATCCTCGATGACCTCATCGCCTGCTTTGATTCCATCTGTGATCTCAACAGAATCCTCAGAACTGATTCCTGTAGTGATGTCCTGTCTTGTGATCACGCCGTCTTTCAGTACATAACAGAAAGAGCCATCTTTACCAATATTTACCACTCCTGCCGGAAGTGTTACTACATTTTCAGCCTTTTCCGCATAGATCTTCACCTTTGCGTCAACGCCGAGGAAAATATCTTTATCCGGTTTATCAATACTGACAGTAGCTGCGATCAGAGTAGATCCCTTCTCGTTTGTTGTAGCAATATGGCTGATCTTCGTTACCTTGCCGGTATATTTCTTATCACCGATGGTAATATCCGCAGTCTGGCCTTCTTTTACCTTTGCATAATCATACTTGGATACATTGATGTCCACACTGACTTTATCTGTGTTCTGCAGGGTAAAAAGCTCCATTCCCTGTGTCACTGCTGCTCCCTGCTGCACTGCAGACTTGGAAATAACGCCGTTAAAATCTGCCGTGATACCTTTTTTTCCTTCCGCAACAAGTTCTTTTGCAGATTTGGCATCCAGTTCTGTAAGATTATTGCTGACTCTCAGCTTCTCTTTTTCTTCCTTTGTAAGGCTGGTAGAATCTGCCTCTGCAATGGATTTCTGTGTGGCAAGATCGGACTGAAGATCTGCCAGATCAGAACTTGCCTGATCAATGGCATTCTCAATTCCTGAAGTATCCACAGATGAACCTGTGGAAGCAGCGGATACACTTCCCTGGTCTGTCAGATCCTGTCCATCGTCCTGTGTTCCGTCTGTAACAAAATCTTCCCCTCCGGCACTGCTGTAATCCGAATATTCCGGCATTTTCGGCTGAGCCGCCTTTTTATCCTCGTAAGCTTCTTTTGCCTCCTGGCAATTGATCTCGGCCTGGCTTCTTGTGTTCTCCGCTTCGTCCAGTGCCTGCGCGTTCTCATCACTCTGGTCTGCCTGCCACTGGGCAAAAGCCATCTGATAATTATTATCTGCCTGGTTATACTCGCCCTGGGCCTTAATATAGGCGGCATTCAGCTCGCCCAGTTCCTTCTGATACTGGGGAAGCGTTTCATTCTGATATGTAGTAAGCGCCTCTGCATATGCTCTCTGGATTTCCGCTTCCTGGGCTGCCTGAGCATCGGCTTTTGCCTGGGCTTCCGCCTGAGCCTGGGCCTGTGCGTCTGCTGCTGCCTGCGCCTGCACAGATGCCAGCTGAGATTTCAGTGATGCCAGATAGTTCTGCTTATCTTTCACCTGCTGCTCCAAACTGGAAACTTTTGATTTGGCATTATTCTGCTTCTGCTGTGCCTCATCAGATTTATTGATGGAATTTTTGTAATCATACTCTCCGGATTTCACATTCAGTTCTGCCTTCTGATTATCTCTCTCCAGATCTTTCAGCTCAAATTCCACAAGTTTTGTACCCTTTGAGACGGAATCCCCTTCTGCAAAAGATTCTTTTTTTATCTGTGCGTTTACCGGTGAATAAAAAGTTTTCTGTTCATCACTGACAACCGTTCCGGTTGCATCCACAATTTCTTCCACATCTCCGGTCTCCGCCTTTGTAACCGAAACCTGAGGAAGCTGTGCCTCGCCGCGGCTTCCTCCTGATACTGCGTAAAAACCGCCTGCCACAACTGCCACTGCCGCTACACCGATTACAATCTTTTTTCCTTTTTTCATTTCTGTTAAGCCTCCTCGACGAATTCCTCATTAATCATATCTGATTCAATTTTTCCATCCATGATACGAACCACCCGTTTGGCCTGAGCCGCGATTCCATTATCATGGGTGATCAGGATCAACGTTTCTCCGGATCTGTGCATTCCCTTCAGAATCTCCATAATTTCCTTGCTGGATGCAGAATCCAGATTTCCGGTAGGTTCATCCGCCAGAATTACAGGGGGCTTGGCCGCAATCGCTCTTGCAATGGCCACACGCTGCTGCTGTCCGCCCGACCTTTCGTTTGGCTTATGATCCATACGCTTCTCAAGTCCGACTTTTTTGAGGGATTCCACAGCAAGCTTTCTTCTTGTTTTCCGGTCGATCCCACGATAGATAAGAGGAAGCTCCACATTTTCTATTGCGGTAAGATTCGCGATCAGGTTAAAACCCTGAAAGATAAATCCGATCTCTTTATTTCGAACCACCGAGAGATCATTATCTTTCATTGTGGATACGTCTGTTCCATTCAGATAATATTTCCCGGAGGTGGGAACATCCAGACAGCCCAGCATGTTCATAAATGTAGATTTTCCGGATCCGGACTGTCCGATGATAGCCACAAATTCACCTTTATGGATCTCCAGGTTCACATGATCCAGCGCTCGCACCTCATTTTCTCCGGGATTGTAAACCTTGCACAGATCTACTACCCGTACCAATGCTTCTTCCATAATAAAATTACTCCTTGTAAAGTAAATCAGTCCCAGGCAAGCCCCTCCTCTGCTTATTGCTTTTCGCCATTGAAACAGAGAGCTTCCCTGATCAGGTTAAAAATACAGAGCGAAGTCTGCAGGGGATACTGCTGTTTCTTGTCGGAACGCTCCAAGCCAAAACAGCAGCAGGCAGACTGCTCTGTCATTTCCGGGAAAACCCCGCTCATTGATCTGTAACGAAAAGATTACCTGAATGTCTTCAGAACTGACACACATTTATACATCTGTTTATGCATCAAGTAAAAACGCCTTATATGCCTTGTATGCCTCATATACATCTGCCTTGCTGGTAACCTCCCACGGAGCATGCATACTCAGCACTGCCACGCCACTGTCGATAACCTCCATTCCGTAAAGTGCCGCAATATAAGCGATGGTTCCGCCTCCGCCAAAATCAACCTTTCCAAGCTCTGCTGTCTGGAAAGCAACATTGTGATCATCAAAAATCCTGCGAACTCTTGCAACGTACTCTGCATTGGCATCGTTGGAACCGGATTTTCCTCTTGCTCCGGTGAACTTGTTAAGAACGATACCACGTCCAAGATATGCTGCATTCTTTTTCTCAAAAGCCTCACCATAGGCCGGATCATAGCCGGCACTTACATCGGAAGAAAGCATGCTGGAATTACGGAGAGCTCTTCTTAATGCAAGCTCGGAATAGCAGCCCATTCCGTCCAGAAGCTCTGCCACGCTGTTCTCAAAAAATCTGGACTGCATGCCTGTGGCACCAACGCTTCCGATCTCTTCCTTATCTACAAGGAGACAGCAACCGGTACGCTTCGGTGTCTCCTCCATCTCCAGCATTGCCGCAAGGGATGTGTAAGCGCATACACGATCATCCTGTCCATATGCTGCGATCATGCTGCGGTCAAGTCCACAGCCTCTTGCCTTTCCTGCCGGAACGATCTCCAGCTCTGCTGAGAGAAAGTCCTCTTCCTCAATACCATACTTCTCATTTAAAATCTTCAGCACATTCTGTTTTACCGCATCCTTTTTGGAATCATCCGGAAGCTCTGCAAGAGGTCTGCTGCCGATCAGGATATCCAGCATCTCACCCTCAATAACCTCTGCTGCCTTTTTCTGGAGCTGTTTTCCGGAAAGATGGATCAGAAGATCTGTGATGTAAAGTACCGGATCTTCCGCATCCTCACCAATGCTGATCTCCACAATGCTTCCGTCCTTCTTTGCAACAACACCATGCATGGCAAGAGGCAGTGTCACCCACTGGTATTTCTTTACACCACCATAATAATGGGTATCCAGATAAGCCAGATCCGTATCCTCATACAGAGGATTCTGCTTGACATCCAGTCGCGGAGAATCGATATGTGCACAGAGAATGCTCATACCTCCGGAAAGCTCTTCCGTTCCTACATGAAACAGAGCAACGATCTTCTTCATCCCTACCGCATAAACCTTGTCACCGGCCTTGATCTTCTCACCTTTTTCAAGCTTCGACTCAAGAGATTCATATCCGGCAGCCTCTGCTTCCTTCACGATTTCTGCAACACATTCCCGTTCCGTTTTTCCTTTATCCAGAAATTCTCTGTAGGCTTTTGCAAGATTCTCCATTTCTGTCTCTTCTGCTTCCTTATAAGAAAGCCACGCATTTCTTCTTTCCATTTTAGTGGTCCACCTTTCTTTATAGCTTCCGGCAGCTGCCGTTTCTCATCATATTATCTGCAATCTGTCTACTATTATAGGTCAAACATTTACGAATTTCCACCGCAATTGACATTCTTTACAAAATCTTTATGATTCGTTATAGTAGTTCTTAAGAATTAGCCCTGTATCCAAAATTTTCAGGTATCTCACACACGGAAAGCTTTCTGTTTCACCGTAGACTTTACCTGTATTCTCCAACAGGGCAAAGGAGGAAACAACATGCAAGCATCTGCTCAGCTAAAAGAGCTTCTTCACAGCATCAACCGCAAAAGCTATCCTGCATACAAGTCTCTGCGGGGGGCATACCAGTTTGACCGTTATATTTTATCCATTGACCACGTACAGGGAGATCCTTTTGCCTCTCCGTCTCACATCAGCGTGAAACTTTCCCACCGTGACACCGGATTTCCGGGAGAATATTACAAGGATTCCCTGACCCGCATCACGCTGGGGGATTTCCTGAACCGACAGTTTGAACAGCAGGTAAATCATTATACCTTCCGTGCAAAGGGCTCCGGAAAAAGCGGCCTGATTTCCGTCAGTCACTGTGGGCAGGAGGTTCTTGCACGTACCGCCTGCGAGATTACGGAAAAAGGCATCACTGCCCGTTTTTTCATTGGTTTCCCGGCCAATGGCAGAACCATCAACTCCCCCGAACTGGAAAAAATCCTCTTCGATTTTCTCCCGGTCTGCGTGCATAAAGCGTTCTTTTACCGGAACCTTGATGCCGACCGTCTGAAAGAAGCGATCGAGCTTGCCGAAGACCAGGAATATATCCGCCGGGAACTTGCGAAGCGTTCCCTGGCTGCCTTTGTAAACGATGGGGCCATCCTTCCCAGGGAAAGCGGCATCTCTTCCCGCCCGATGAAAAATTCCGTTCCCTTTGTTTCTCCGGAAAACCTGCGGATTTCCATGGATCTGCCCCACAGAGGAACCATCACAGGCATGGGCATTCCCTGCGGCATCACATTGATCGTAGGCGGCGGCTACCATGGCAAATCTACCTTGCTTAACGCACTGGAACTGGGTATTTACAACCATATTTCCGGTGATGGCCGTGAATACGTCATTACCGATTCCTCTGCCCAGAAGCTCCGCTCTGAGGATGGCCGTTTTATCAAAGACGTAGATATTTCTCTTTTTATCAACGATCTTCCAAACAAAAAAGACACCCTCTGCTTTTCTACAGAGGATGCCAGCGGCAGCACTTCCCAGGCTGCCGGGATCGTGGAAAGTATGGAAGCCGGAAGTAAAGTGTTTCTTCTTGACGAGGACACTTCTGCCACCAACTTTATGGTACGGGATTCCTTCATGCAGCGTGTGATCTGCCGGGAAAAAGAGCCCATCACTCCATTTCTGGAACGTGCACGGGATCTCTATGAAAAGGCATGGATCTCCACCATTCTGGTTGCAGGAAGTTCCGGAGCATTTTTCCACATTGCGGATACTGTGATCCAGATGGATAATTATCATCCCGTGGATATCACAGAAATTACCGGAAAGCTCTGTCAGGAATATCCTCTCTCAGACGTTGAAACACCTGCGTTCCGTCTGCCGGAAAGCCATCGCATCATGACCAGGTCCAAAGCGTCTCCATCCCGCCACAGCCGTCCCGGACAGCCGGAAAGACTGAAAACCAAAGTTCATGGCAAAGACGGCTTCTCTCTTGGAAAAACCGAAGTAGACCTCCGCTATGTGGAGCAGCTGATTGACTCCGAGCAGACAGCATCTCTGGCATTGCTTCTGAAGTATGCCTGTGAACATCTCATCGACGGAAAACGTACTCTGCCGGAGATCGTCACTTATCTGGATTCCCAGCTGAAAAAACAGGGATTATCATTCTTCTCGGAAGGAAGTTATATTTCATGTGGTTATGCCATGCCCCGGATCCAGGAGATCTATTCCTGTTTCAACCGTTACAGAAGACCGTAACTGCCCTCTGCATCCACACGACCAGTAATCTTAACAAAACAAAAAAACGTTGCCGGTTAACAAACATTGGAAACTTTTATCTCCTCTGTCATCCGGCAACATTTTTCTGTAAATCAAAACCACCGTCCTGTCGGCTCTGTCTTGCCAACGGAACGGTGGTTTATCTTCATACATATTTTAGGGAAAGGAAAGAGTTTTTCTTAAGAGCTTCTGTTCTCTTAAGATGTTTATATCATACAGGATAAATGTGAGAGAAATTTGTACAATTTCTAATAAATTTATAAATTTTATTAACGAAGTCTAACCATTTCCCAAAATAATCCTGTTGACCTTTATTTTCTGTTGTATTCCGGAAAATTCCCGGGATATTACGGCCTTTTCTTTCTCTCTTTAATCATGTCTCTGCTCTTTGTTATCATAGGTCTCACAGAATCTGGCAGCAAAAGACGGCGGCTCCTGATGAGCATACAGATGTGAAATATCACCAAAAGAACTCATACGGAAGGATGCGATTCCTTTTCTTCGCTCTTCCGTCACAATAGTGCTCACCGATGATGGCGCCGCACAGAAATTCTGCAGGATTACCAGTGGAGAAATGCTGAGAAGATAACTGATCAGCACACAGCTTACTCCGAAATGACAGAAAAATACAAGGGTATCCTCGTTGGCTTTTTCCGCTCTGTAGTAATGGCCCTCACGCACATAACCATGTTCTGCCAGAACTTTATCAAAATTCTGTGTGACCCAGTCATACTCTTCTTTCATTTTTCCTTCTCGCAGGATATCATTATCCCACCAGCGGTCAAAGCTGTAGAAATTCTCGATCTTTGTCCAGTCCTCAGGAAGCCAGTCCCAGGGAATGATCTTTTCTCCGTGCACATCCGGTCTTCTGATCTTCACATCAAATTCTCTGAGCCACTTGCATTCTGTGGCTGTTCTTCCGGTTTTCTTCAATGTGCAGGATGCAGTATCCTTTGCTCTTCCAAGTGGTGAGACATAAAAATCCCTGACATCAAGAGCAGCGATCTTCTCGGAAAGGAATTCCGCCTCTTTCCAGCCCTTTTCGGTCAGGGAATCTATTGTGTAATCCGGGTCGCCATGTCGTATAAAAAGTAATTTCATCTTTCTGATATCCTCCATTTTATAACCTGGATTTCCATTATATTCTTATTTTTTCAGTTGTCAATTCCTGATGTCCTCTGTGGCAGATCTTTTTAAGCCTGATCTGCAGCATTTTCTTTTACAGATTCCTGCTGTTCTCTCAGCTCATGAACTGCTCTCTTCAGTGCCTGAAAGCTCTCTTCACTGATAATATGCTCAATCCTGCAGGCATCATGAAGTGCTGTTTTTTCGTGCACTCCCAGCATCATCAGCCAGGATGAAATCAGCTGGTGGCGTTCGTATACTTTGTCTGCGATCTTATGTCCTTCTTCTGTCAGGCGGATATCTCCGTTATCTGCTACTGTGATGAGATTTTTCTGGCGGAGATTCTTCATGGCAACGCTGACACTTGGTTTCTTAAAGCCCATTTCTGCCGCAATATCCACAGCTCTTACAAGCGAACTCCTATTTCCAAGAATCAGGATCGTCTCCAGATAATCTTCCGATGATTCATTTGATCTCATTCTGTTTACACCTCCCTCGGTTTGTTAAAACTAACCAAGTTAATCATAGCATACTTTGAGCAAATGAGCAATGGTTTTCACAGAAAAAAAGCCTGACAGCTCAAAGCTGCCAGGTCTTTACTGCTTTCTGCTTATTTCTTCTGCAACTGCCAGGAAACTCTGACAGGAACAGATCTTCAGCATCCTGAAAATTTCCATAAACTTTTCTTTTGAATAATCTCCTCTGAGCAGTTCACTGTATCCCTGTAATTTCGTCTCTGCCAGAATATGTACCAGATCACTATCCACTTCTTTTCCACATTTTTTCTGAAGATTTTCCCGGAGGAACTGTTCCATTCTTATACAGATATCTTCCCGGAAATTGTCATATCGAGTTCCTTCCGCTCCATCCATAAGGATTCTTGCGATATCCCGGTTTTCCCAGATAAATTCCATAAGAATTCTGTCATATTCTTCTGGCTGCAGCTGTTTTTCCCGATTGGAAAAATCTCCGGTAAGCTCTTTGAGCTTTTCCACCGTTTCTTTCACAATCTCCTCAAAAAGAGCTGCTTTGCTTTCAAAAAAGAAATATAGTGCTCCCGTAGTCACATCTGCCTTTTTGCAGATCGCACGAAGAGAAGCCTTCAGAAATCCCCTGTCTCTGAATTCTTCCTTTCCCGCTTCCAGAAGTCTGCTCCGCACAGCATTTTCTGTTTTTTCCATATTGTACGCACTCCATAATTTTTCCTGTTTTATCCGCATACAGGAAAACTCCGCTTGTTTCTGACCAGCTGTTAATTTTTTAGCAATCTGATCTCACTGGTATTTTACCGTAAATTACTCAAAAAAGAAAGTACTGATACATAAAATATTTGACTCAAATCAGTGAAGCATCATCGGAGAATCCCCACGATCTGTGACGATCTCATAACCAACCGACTCCACACGTCTGGAAAGGCATCCCCTGCATTCCGCAGCTTCCTCTCCTGTGCAGATCTTGTTATCGTAAAGTTCATACTGTTTACGGTTCTTCACCGGGGAAAGATTTGGCATTACTACATTGGCCCCTGCCTGAAAACCTTTTTCCCTGCCTCTCGGGTCCAGAGTTCCCAGAGCTGTGGTTGCCGGAAGAAGTACCTGTGGCAGCATGATCCGGATGACAGACAAAAGAAACAGTGTCAGATCCACACTTCCCGCAGGTTCCTCTGCAAATTTCGTATCATGATGTGGGATAAACGGTCCGATCCCCACCATATGCGGGTTCAGCTCTTTCAGAAAAACAAGATCATCCGCCAGATATTCCATCGTCTGCCCCGGAGCCCCTACCATAAAACCTGCTCCGATCTGATATCCAAGCTCCTTCAGATCATAAAGACATTGTTTCCGGTTTGCAGAACTTAAATTTTCCGGATGGAGGTAACGGTAATGTTCTTCATTGGCTGTCTCATGACGGAGTAAATAACGGTCTGCCCCGGCTTCTTTAAACTTCTGATAACTTTCTTTTGATTTCTCCCCAATAGACAGTGTAATGGCACAGTCCGGATATCCCTGTCTGATGGACTGGATGATGTCCACCATTCGATCATCATTAAACCATGGATCTTCTCCTCCCTGCAGTACAAATGTCCGAAAGCCCAGCTCATGCCCGTTTTCACAGCACATAAGGATTTCTTCTTTTGTAAGGCGGTAACGGCTGACATTCTTGTTTGAACGGCGGATTCCGCAGTAATAGCAGTCATTCCTGCAGTAATTGGTAAATTCGATCAGACCTCGTGTATATATTTTATTTCCAAAATATTTCTTCTGGATACGGACAGCTTCTTCCCGAAGCAGACGAACCGAATCCGGATCCTGATATAAATGCAAAAGTTCCGGATATTCTTCCCTTGTCAGCTGTCCCTCTTTTATAAATTTTTCAACGATCCCCATACTTTATCGCCCTTCTCTTTTATTTACAGAATTATCTATAGAAAATATTTTATCATAAAAAATCTGAACATTCTATAAAAAGAACAGCTTTTGCAAAAACAATCAAACTATCAGGAATAAAAAAACAGATACTGCACAGTACGGGTATACTTGCAATATCTGTTTTTACGGAATATTCGGATTTTATTTGATCAGATCTTTTACAACCTCACCGGCAATGATCAGTCCTACTACGGATGGCACGAAAGCGTTGCTTCCCGGTACCTGACGACGCTGGGTACATTTTCTTTTCGTTCCAGGAGGACAGATGCAGTGAGATTTACAACTGATCGCCATGTCATCAATAGGAGTCATTGGTTTTTCCTGTGAATAAACAACTTTCAGCCTTTTAATTCCACGTTTTTTCAATTCGCGACGCATAACCTTTGCCAGCGGGCAGACAGATGTCTTATAAATATCTGTCACCATAAAACCGGTAGGATCCATCTTATTTCCGGCGCCCATAGAGCTGATGATCGGTGTTCCTGAAGCCTTTGCCTGCTCTACAAGCATCAGTTTTCCAGTTACAGTATCAATCGCATCGACCACATAATCATACTGGGAAAAATCAAACTGATCTGCAGTATCCGGCATATAAAATGTCTTATATGTGTTGACCACTGCCTTCGGGTTAATCTCCAAAATACGCTCTTTTGCTACATCTACTTTATATTTTCCAATGGTTTTTCTTGTTGCAAAAATCTTACGATTTAAGTTTGTCATACAGATCCGGTCATCATCAATCAGATCCAGTGTTCCAACGCCCACGCGAGCCAGTGCTTCCACAGTGTATCCGCCGACTCCGCCGATACCGAATACGGCCACTCTGGCGTTGAACAGGCGCTGCATGTTGTCTTCTCCGAGAAGCAGTTCCGTTCTGGAAAACTGGTTCAACACAGCCGGGCGCGGCTTATGCGCACATTCTGTATGCAAAGAAGTATTTTCTTCCATAAATATTTATCCTCCATCGTACTTTTGATATTATTCGAACATTTCAGAACCCATATTTTTTGTAAGATTCTTTATTGTTTACTATTTTACTATGAATTAATTGCCTGTGATAGTATAGCGGATTTTCACAAAAAAAACAATTACTTCTCGGAAAATAAACAATTTTCGTAACGATTCAGAGCTAGAAAGTTTTCCAGAAAAATGCGAATTATGTTTGCAAAATTCAAGTCGAACGCACGTGAGACTTGGTGCG
>OGPV01002098.1_pt1 | contig 12318 bp, 9 predicted proteins | sample 1553001 | NCBI WGS metagenome assembly OGPV01 (sample SAMEA2580268, study PRJEB22360) | human gut metagenome | biome: human gut; feature: human-associated habitat; material: faeces | place: Denmark | collected 2008/2010
CCATAGGCTCTCGTTTGATTTCACCGACCATTATTCTTGCGCCTGCCTCAAGCTCCTCAAGCGGCTGATGCGAAAGCTTGCCGTATCCGCTGAACTTTTTGGGGCTGAAATAAACGTCGCCGTCCGCCTCATAGGCATAGCCTTTTTCTATAAGAGTGCTTACGATGTCTATTATTTCATCAATATTTTCTGTTGCCTTGGGGTGAATTGTTGCTTCACGAACATTAAGCCCCTTTGCGTCAGTCCAAAATTCTTTTATATATTTTTCCGATATTTCCTTATAGCTGACGCCTTCTTCGTTTGCTCTTTTTATGATTTTATCGTCAATATCCGTAAAATTCTGAACAAATGTAACGTCATATCCGCGGTATTCGAGGTATCTGCGAAGAATATCAAACACGCACAGGGGGCGCGCGTTGCCGATGTGTATATAGTTATATACGGTAGGGCCGCAGGCGTATATTTTTACTTTGCCTTCTTCGAGTGTTTTAAGCTCTTCTTTTTTTCTTGTAAGAGTGTTGAAAATTTTCATTTTTTCATATCCTCCAGCTGTTTTTTTAATTTATCTATTTGACCCTGAAGCCTGCAAAGCTCCTGCGAAACAGGGTCGGGAATGTGAATTTGGTCAAGATTGTCTACTCTTTCGCCGTTGCATCTCACAACTCTTGCCGGAACGCCCACGGCGGTGGTGTTGTCGGGTATATTATCAAGCACCACGGCTCCTGCGGCAATGTTTGTGTTGTTGCCGACCGTTACGGGGCCAAGCACCTTTGCACCTGCGCCGACAAGCACATGGCTGCCGATTGTCGGGTGGCGCTTGCCTGTGTCCTTGCCGGTGCCGCCGAGCGTTACGCCCTGATAAACCGTAACATCATCGCCGATAACAGTCGTTTCACCTATGACGGTGCCTGTGCCGTGGTCAATAAAAAATCTTCTGCCTATCTCTGCTCCTGGGTGAATTTCTATGCCCGTGTGCTTTGAAGCAGATTGCGATATGGCTCTGGCGATAAATTTCATATTTTTTTTATAAAACCGGTGAGCAATTCGGTATTTTCTTATCGCTTTATATCCCGGGTACAACAGCAAAACTTCAAGCGAAGAGCGGCAAGCCGGGTCGCGTGCTTTGAAGCATGCTATGTCTTCTTTCATTTTATCAAACATTAAGAATTCTCCTCAAAAAAATATCCGCCTTCGTCGCATAAGGCGACGGAGGCGGTCAATCCGCGGTTCCACTCCGGTTTATCACTCAAACGGCGTAACGTACCGTACCCGTATGCGGCTCACTTTCGCTCACCGCATCCGCTCGCGAATGCACTTCGCCCGGCTCTTTTCTGCGGCGGCTTTCAGCCCATGACCTCCGCTCTCTATCGACTGCCCCCGGGGTACTCGTTCGGTCTCAGCGTTTGCTTTATGACAGTATTTTAACACAGCCCCTTTAAAAACGCAAGCCCAAAGATCACCTCTCCGCGCCATTTTATGCGGCTTTTTTCTTTTGGTTCTTTTAAAATACGCCGTCGTTATGCTACAATGAAACAAAAGGAGGGAGCCCCATGAAAAAACACCGCGTTTTTATTTTTGCCGCCATAAGTTTTGTCATTGTGCTTTCAGCCGTGATCTTCCTGCAAAAGAACGCCGCACCGACACGTTTAACGACAGATGAAGTCGCCGCACTGCGCGGGCAGTACCCTGTTTGCAGCGGATCCCCGCCGCTTATTGAGACCGTGCCGCTTTCGCTCGCCGACTGCGCCGCTATGGCCGATACATTTTTGTACGGCAAGATCGAAGGTGAAGCACAGTATTTCAACCAAAGCATTTCCGATTTTTACGAGTACACCCTCGTGATCTTGTCCGATACTTCGGAAAAATACGAGCCGGGCGACCGTGTGACGATCGCCGCGAATGTTTTATTCAAAGATTATAACCCGCAGTTTCAAGACGGTATGCGCATCGTGACGCCGATCCGCGCAGATCAAAACAATACTTCCCGCACATATTTTGGCACAGAGGGCACATATTACGTCACGCCGGACGGCTACGCAATCTCCGCCTTTGAAGAAGATGCCGCAAGCTATGCTGCCGCGCCAAGTGGTCTACGCGTAGAAACTCTTTTGGAAAAGCTGAAAGAGATGCAGAAATAAACACACAAAAACAGGGTACGCACTTTTTTACAGTGCATACCCTGTTTATTTTAGCTGTGATTTAAAAATTAGAGCTGCTCGTCGATGATCTTTGCCTTTTCGAGCGCACGCTTCTGGAGCAGTGCGTCGATCTTGGCGTGCGGGTCAAGCAGGGAGCTGATGGAAGCGTCGTGGTTCAAAGCGGAGATGAAGTAAGCGATGTACTTCGAAACGTCGACTTCATGGAACCACGGGCGGTTCTTCAGTTCCGGGTTAAGGTACGTCAGGTTGCTGCCGAAGATGCCGTCGATGAGGCCCTCTTCATACGCTTTATCGAACTTTGCGAGGCCGTTCGTGAAGATGGCATACGTGCCGTAAGCGAAGAAGCGGCGTGCCTTGCGGGCCTTGACGTTCTCTGCGATGTCGAGCACGGACTCGCCGGAGGAGATGATGTCATCGGCAACGAACACGTCCTTGCCCTCGACCGGAGTACCGAGATACTCATGTGCAACGATCGGGTTGCGGCCGTCTACGATGCGGGAATAATCGCGGCGCTTGTAGAACATGCCCATGTCCACACCGAGCACGGAAGCATAGTACATGTTGCGGTTCAACGCACCTTCGTCCGGGCTGACGATCATGAAGTCTTTCTTATCGGTGGAAAGATCCGGGAAGTCCTTGAAGAGCTTCTTTAAAACCTGGTAAGTCGGCATCAGGTTATCGAAGCCCATAACCGGCACAGCGTTCTGCACGCGCGGGTCATGTGCGTCGAAAGTCAAAACGTTGGAAACGCCCATCTGCTGAAGCTCCTGCAGCATGTATGCGCAGTCCAAAGACTCGCGGTAGCTGCGGCGGTGCTGACGGCCGCCGTAAAGCAGCGGCATCACGACGTTAACGCGGTGTGCCTTGCCACTTGCCGCCTGAATGAGACGCTTCAAATCCTGATAATGGTCATCCGGGGACATATGGTTCTCGTTGCCGAAGTAGTTGTAGGTCAGGCTATAATTGCCTACGTCTACAACAAAGAACAGGTCATAGCCGCGCACGGTCGACTTGATAAGACCCTTGCTGTCGCCGGAAGAGAAACGCGGGCAGCTGTTTTCGATGATGAACGTGTCCACATCCATACCGGCACGCTTTGCCCAACGCACCAGATGGGCCTCAACCTTTTCGGAAAGCTCACGCGCACCGGCAAGCGGTACGATGCCAAGCGGTGCTACGCGATTCTCTGCACTGAAAAACGTCTGTGATTCCATTGCCATTTGATTACTCCTTCAAACTGCATATTCCGTTATTTGCCTGTCCGTTTTACACGAACAATGTCGGCTCTTGTCTATTTCAATATAGCACAAAATAGCGAGAATTTCCACAGCAAATACGCAAAATATTAAACTTTTGTTAAATCCGATAAGAGGGCAATGCCAAACGGAGCGAGTTTGATTGAATTTACCGTTTGATCTGTACCGTACAACTTGTAGTCGCGCGGCAATTCCACGGTTTTTCCGCTTTCCGTGTAGTTTTCTACAAAAATGATATTCTCCTTTTCGCCGTGGCGGATGTGTGCCGTTACGCCGTGCGGCAGGGCGCAATCGAGCGCTTTTTCAATGTGCAGCGTCTCAATCATTTCGCCGTACAGTACAGAAAGCATATCGCTGCCGGTACGGGCCGCAATGTAATACGCCTCGCCCTTGCCGAACTTGTTTTTCGTCAGCGCCGCTTCGCCTGCGTAGAAATCCTTTTCATATGTGCCGAGCACCTCCGCCGTCAGCGGGTGGATACGTGCACAAAGCTCCATAGCATCGTAACGGCTGCCGTTAAACACAATGCCGTTTTTCATGCCGTCCGGCAGGCTGTCGATTTCTTCGTTCCACACGCCGAACACGTCCATCATGTCGCCGGGGAGACCGCCCATTTTGCACAGGTCGGTATCGTCCACAATGCCGCTCCAGTACGTTGTGACGAGCGTGCCGCCGTTTTCGACGAACTTGCGCATCTTCTTTTCAAAGCCTGCGCGGTACATATAGAGCATCGGCGCAATGACAAGCTTATATTTCGAGATGTCGCCGTCCATATCGACGATGTCCACCTGCACGCCCTTATCCCAGAACGGACGGTAGTGCGTCAAGAGCGTCTCCACGTATTTTTCGTCTTTATCCTTGTTGCGCGGGCCCGCGGCAGCATCCAGCGCCCAGCGGTTTTCCACGTCGTACACGATGGCGACCTGCGGCTTGACTTCGGTGCCGTATACGTCGTTACGCTCATTCATGCTCTTAAGCTCAGCGCCGACGGACTGCACATCCTTAAACACACGGGTGTTCTCGTTCGTGACGGAGTCGAACACGCCGCCATGGCTGACATGGTCAACGACCGCGCCGTGGAACTTTTCGCAGGAGCCGCGGCTCTTTCTGAACTGGAAATACTGCACGGAATTTGAGCCGTGTGCAACCGCCTGCATGGAGGAAAGCAGGTGCATACCCGGGCGCTTCAGCATACTGATGGGCGTCCAGTTCGTCATGCTCGGCGTGCTTTCCATCAAAAGGAAGTTTTCGTGCTTGATCGAACGCATCACGTCGTGCGTCATCGCGGAAGAGACCGCAATCTCTACGTTGTCGGTCGTATGCCACTGCGGGTAATTGTCCCAGGAAACAACATCGAGCTCCGGGCCGAACTTGAAGTAATCGAGGCCGTCGTAGAAGCCCATCAGGTTCGCCGTCACCGGGATATCCGGGTTTACTTCCTTCACGGCGTCGCGCTCCATTTTCATGAAATCGACGGTCTGGTACGTGACAAAGCGCTTCCAATCGAGCGTCAAACCGTGCACGTTCATTTCGCCGTTCGGCTGCGGCGCGTGAATCTGGTCCCAGCTCGTATACGTGTGGCTCCAGAAGTCCGTCCACCACGCGTGGTTCAGGTCATCGAGCGTCTTATACTTCTTTTTCAGCCAATCGCGGAACGCCTGTTGGCACAGCGGGCAGTAGCACTCGCCGCCGTACCCGTTAGAAAGGTGGCACAAAATGACGCCCGGGTGATTTGCAAAGCGCTTTGCAAGGCGCTTATCCATCTCGCGGGTCTTCTCTCTGTACACGGGGGATGTATAGCAGTGGTTATGGCGCGCGCCGGAAAGGTCGCGCACACCGTTATTCTGCACACGGCGAATCTCCTCATACTTTTCGCTCATCCAAAGCGGCTTTGCACCGGACGGTGTGGCCAACACGGTATAAATGCCGTTTTTGTAGAGATTGTCGATGATCTTCTCCAGCCAGTCGAAGTCGTATTCTCCCTCATTCGGCTCCAGATGCGCCCAGGAGAAAATACCGACCGACACACAGTTGATATCCGCTTTCTTCATCAGCTCCACGTCCTGCTTGAGAATCTCGGGATAGCGCAGCCACTGTTCGGGATTATAATCGCCGCCATGCAGCAGCTTCGGAAATTTCGGTGTAAGGGGTCTCATAATAAAATACCTCCGTCAGCGCGACTTCCCGCGCGTAATCTACACCCAGTATACAGGTTGTACGGACAAACTTCAAGAGTGAGTTTCACATTCTTCATTCTTTAGTCTTTGCCGTGTTCTTATGCGCATGTAATAAAGAAAAGCGCACAGATTTTGTTTTCTGCACGCTTTTTAGCTTCATATTTTTCTGAAAGGCTTCTTTTATTCGCCCGCTTTACTTTGGCTTGTGTCAAGTTCTCTCGTCAGCTTATGCATTCTCACAAAATACGTCGTGACAAGCAAAATAGCCGCACCGGTCCAAGCAGTGACCTCCGCATAGAAAATACCCTCCTGCCCAATAATAAGCGGCAGAAACAACGCCACGCCAATACGCATCAAAAATTCCATGATGCCCGAAGCCATCGGCATGATGGTATCGCCAAGCCCCATCAGCGCGGAGCGGTAAATGTGCAGCATATAGAGGATAGACAGACAAATACTCATGATATTAAGATAGTGTAATGCCACCTGCGATGAGATCGACACTTCCTCCGCCGTGCCGGAAATAAACAGTGCGATGCCGTATTTTCCGAAAATCAGCACAAAAACCGTAATGACGACCGAGGTCAGCAAAGCGATCCACGTTGCGGAGTGCATACCCTTTTTCACGCGGTCTAAAAGCCCCGCGCCGAGATTCTGCCCGACATACGTCGTCACGGCGTAGCCGAACGAAACGGCGGCAATCTCCAAAATACCGTACAGCTTATTCGTTGCCGTAAAGCCCGCCACGAACAGCGTGCCGTAGCGGTTGACGACCGACTGCACCACCATGCCGCCCACGGCGATGATAACATTCTGTGCGGCGACCGGCGTACCGAGCCCCAAAAGGCGCTTTGCTATTTCCGGATTGAGCCGGAAATACTCTTTTTTCAGGTGGATGACCTTCACGTGCAGCACAGCGCGCAAACAGTAAAGCGCTGCAAAAAGCTGTGCGATGACCGTTGCAACGACCGCACCCGCAATGCCCCAGTGGAACACCATAACAAACAACAGATCAAGCCCGATATTCAGAATAGATGCAATGACCATGGCATACAGCGGCGTTTTGCTGTCGCCGAGCGCACGCAGGATGCTTGCAAGCACGTTATACGCCATGATGATGGGTATACCCGCAAACATGATGCGCAGGTATGTGAACGCGCCGCCGATGATCTCCTCCGGCGTGTTCATGGCGCGCAGCACGGGTGCCATGGCGACTTGGCTCAGAATGACGGTCAAGATTGAAATGACCGCCGAAAGCGAGATCGTCGCGCCAATGGAACGGTTAAGACCCTCGTGGTCTTCCGCGCCGAAACGCTGCGCCATGTAAATGGAAAAGCCCTGCGCAAAGCCTTGGATAAGCCCCAGCACGAGCCAGTTCAGCCAGTCCGCCGCACCGAGCGCCGCCAGCGCATTTACGCCGAGTGCCTGCCCCACAATGGCGGTATCCACCACCGTGTAGAACTGCTGAAACACGTTGCCCAGCATCAGCGGTATCGCAAAGGTGAAGATCAGCTTCGCAGGGCTGCCTTTTGTCATATTTTGAATGCGTTCTGTTTTTGCCATAAACCCCTCATGATTTCGCCGAAAGTTTTTCCGGCAATTTATGAATACGAATGTAATATGTCACGCACAGCAGTGCCGCCGCGCCGAACCACGCGGAGACCTCTGCAATGCAGATGGAAAGAAAGCCCAGATTGAACACTTTAGAGAGCACAAGCACAACGGAAATGCGCAGAATTAGCTCCAGCGCGCCGGAGAGCATCGGCACCACCGTGTCGCCGAGACTTTGCAGGGAAAAGCGGTAGACGAACAGCAAACCCAGCACCCACATCATCGCACCGCAACACAGCAAATACGGATACGAAGCTTCCTGCTCCACGCCGGAGACGAACACCGCCGTCAGCTGGCGGCCGAACAGAATCATTGCGCCGCCGATGAAGAAATCGACGATGAGCACCATCAAAATGCAGCGGCGCACGCCGACTTTAATGCGGTCAACGCGTCCCGCGCCGAGGTTCTGCCCGACATACGTGCCAAGGGATAACCCGATGATGTTGCACGGCTGTTCCGCAAGACCGAAGATTTTCGAGCCCGCCGTATATGCCGCCACAATCGTAGAACCTAAACCATTCACAATGCCCTGCAAGATCATACCGCCGATCGCCGTAATGGAATTCATAATTCCGACCGGCAAACCAAGCTTCAATAAGCCAAAAATAATAGACTTATCCATGCGCTTTTCGTCGGCTTTAAAACGCAAAACCGGCATACGGCGCAACACGAAAAGACACATCAGGCCGGAAAGCAGCTGTGCCAAAACGGTTGCCCACGCAGCGCCGGCCACACCCCATTTAAAGGCCATGACAAACAGAATGTCCAGCCCGATGTTCACTGCCGAGCTGATGAGAATGATAATAAGCGGCGACATGCTGTCGCCGAGCGCTCGAAGAATACTCGAAAGCGTATTGTAAAACACCGTCGTGAAAATACCGATGAAAATAATGCGGATGTACAAAAGCGCGTCGTCAAAAATATCGGTCGGCGTACCCATCAGTGTCATGAGCGGGCGCGAGAAAATGAGACTTAACGCCGTGATGACCGCCGCGCTCATAAAACCGAGGTAGCCCGCGTTCATCACCGTGCGGCGCATGTCGCTTTCGTCGCCTGCGCCGAAGCGTTGCGAAATCAAAATGGAATACCCGTGCGTCAAACCGTTGATGAAACCAAAAATAAAGAAATGTACCGAACCCGTGGAACCCGCCGCCGCAAGCGCATTGACGCCTACACCGCGGCCGAGCACCATAGCATCCGCCACAGAGTATAACTGCTGAAACACATTGGCAACGAGCAAAGGCAGTGCAAATGCCAACAAAAGCTTTACCGGACTGCCCTTCGTCATATTGCGAACCACAAAATTGCTCCCTTCAAAAGACACTTTGATTACCATTATATCGGATAAAATGCTGCAATTCAATGCCTGTATGTCGTTTTCGTGGGGTGTAAACGCCGAATTTTCCTATTCTTTTTTGGCTAATTTGGCGCAATTTCGGCTTCAGCAACAAGCCGCGTAAAAAAGCAGCGCCATGCAAAAGCCGCACAGCGCCGCGTGAATTTTGTTCAATCAAACGATGTAATCGACCGCAACCGCCTTTTCGCGAACTGTCGCAACATAGGTCTTCACCGTGTTGCAGTGGTACGGGTCTTTCTGGTATTCTTCGAGCGCCTCGGGGCTCTCGAGCGTAACGGTCAGGCAAACGTCAAAGGAGCGCTCGGAGTGGAGGAAATCCGCACCGGCTTCCACGTCAAGTGCCTGCGGCACGCGGCCCTTCATCGTCATAAAAAGATCGCGCAGCTTTTCGCACTGCTCTTTGGAATTGTCCTTGAGCTTGATCATTAAAACATGCTTTACCATTTGAAAAACTTCCTTTCGGATAAAATTATTGCATAGCTAAAGAAAACCATGGTTAAAAGTTTTGCTCAAGCTTTTTTCAAAAGCTTGCAGGTTCTTAGGGCAGCGCCCTACGTCGCTTTCCGCAGAAAGCGAAATCTTTTTGCGTTCGCAAAGTCAGGAAGGGAGGACGAAACTTCCGGTGGACGTTTCGTCCGAGGGAAACCCTACTAAGGGGTTTCCCTATGAACTTGTAACACAAGTTCATAAAAATCGAACCCAGTCTTCCCCGAAAGGCGGCCAAAGCCGCCTTTAAAAAATCGACTTATTCTATCTAACCCCCGAAACCGCCCTGTCGAGCGCGCCCAAGTCCTTGTGAATCCGCACATCGCGCAGACCGGCGGCTTCAAACAGCACCTTTCCCGCCTGCCCCTGCGTCTCACCGATTTCCACGGCAAGCACGCCGTTCGGGTGCAATTTTTTCGCCCAAATATCGCAGATCGCGCGGTAGAAGATGAGGCCGTCCGCGCCGCCGTCCAGCGCCGTTTTCGGCTCTTTCTGCACTTCGCGCTGCAAAAGCGGCAGCTCGCTTGTCTCAATATACGGCGGGTTCGACGCGATGAAATCGAACCCATCCGGCAGCGTCTCCGCAAACGCTTTATCTAACATGTCGCCCTTTACCGCCGTCACCGGCAGCTCCGGGTAACGCGCCAAATTCTCGTTTAAATAGTTGAATGCGCCATCGTACAGCTCCACTTCCGTCACTTCGGCGTGTGCTTCTTTCGCGATGGAAAGCCCCACCGCACCCGTGCCGGCGCAAAGGTCAAGCCCCTTCGGCAAATTCTCGGTTTTCGACAAACGCTTGCACACTGCTTCCACCAAAACAGCGGTGTCCTCACGCGGAATCAGCACGCCCTCTCCGCAGGAAAGCGTCAGGCTCATAAAGTCCCACTCGCCAAGCAGATATTGCAGCGGCTCGCCCGTTTTGCGCTTTTCGAGCGCGGAAAGCACCGCTTGCTCCGCTTCAGACTCCGCCGGCTTATCGCCGTGCAGCAATAACTCTGTGCGGTTCGCGTCGCAGAAATGCTCCAAAAGGCACGCGGCTTCAAACGTCGGGTCTTCCGTGACGGGTTCAAGTGCCGTTTTCGCTGCGCGGTACAGCTCGTTCAGCGTCATCGGATAATATCCTCGCCGTTTTCCGGCCGTTTAAAATTTACCGGATCACGGAAAAAAGTCTCAATCTGCGGATCAATATAATTGCCAGCAGCATCTCTTACCTGGTCGCCTTCCAGCACACCAAAGTTAATCTCCTGAATCCGCTTATCCGGTATGATCGGGACATCACGTTTTCCCAGAACACATTCTGCTGTCTGCCTTGCCCTTGAGAGCGGACTTGTAAAACAGATGTCAAATTTCACCCCCCGGAGAGCTTCTCCCGTTTTTTCAGCAAGGAGAATGCCTTCCTCTGCAAGAGGCACATCGGCAATACCCTGAAGTTTTTTTAATTTATTCCACTCTGTCAGGCCATGTCTTACAATGTAAATCAGCATCAGCTTCTCAGCTCGATTCCAAGTCCGTTGAGACCATTCATGATCTTCTTCATTGCTGCGGAAATCTCATTCTCACCAAGAGTCTTGTCATGGGCACGGAATACCAGAGAATAAGCCATGGATTTGAATCCCTTCTCGATCTGCGCTCCCTCGTAGATATCAAACAGCTGATAGCTCTCCAGAATGTTTCCGCCTCTCTGGTCAAAGATCTCCTCGATCTGGCCGGCAAGAACTGCATGAGGAACTACAAGGCTTAAGTCACGTGTTACAGCCGGATATTTTGCGATTCCGGTGTATTTGTGGTTGAAGCCTGCAAATTCCAGAATATCCAGGATATCGATCACTGCGATATATGCTTTCTCTCCGATGGAGTAATTGTCTGCAACAGATGGGTGAACCTCACCTAAGTATCCGACAACTTTACCCTCGTAGATCATGTTTGCCTGTCTTCCAGGATGAAGGAATGGCTTCTCGCTGTTCGGATCGTAGGTAACTTTTTTCTTCATTCCGATCTTCTCGAAGAACTCCTCGCATACACCCTTCATATCGAAGAAATCGCCGTTTCCATACATTCCAAGTGTAAACATAGTACGCTCATCCGGAAGCTCTGTGATCGGAAGGGACTTCGGAAGATAAATATTTCCAAGTTCGTAGAGACGAACATCTTTGTTACGTCTGTTGTAGTTTGTGGAAAGGGATGCCAGCATACCGTTCAGTGTGCTTGTACGCATGATGCTGTAGTCCTCTCCAAGAGGATTACTGATGGTGATGACTTTTCGAAGATCACTGTCCTCAGGAATGCAGAGCTTGTCAAATACCTTCGGACTTTCGAAAGAATAAGACATTCCCTCTGAGAATCCGCAGTACTCTGCAATATCTCTTGCGACTTCCTGGATACGAAGCTTGAATGGAAGCTTACCTGTGGTAGCCTCTCCGGTAGGAAGTGTCATCGGGATCTTATCATAGCCGTAGAATCTTGCAACCTCCTCTGCAACATCTGCATTGCAGTGGATATCCTGACGGAATGTCGGTGCAACGATCTCGTCTGTTTTCTCATCATAAGCCAGCTCTACACGTCCAAGATAACCGAGCATCTCTTCTTTTGTAAGGTTGGTTCCAAGAAGTTTGTTGATCTTCTCAGGCTCAAATTTTACTCTGGATGGCTCTCTTGTCTCGTTGCAGACATCAACCATACCACCTACAACCTCGCCGGCACCAAGCTCTTCCATCAGCTGGCATGCACGGTCGATGGCAGCCTGTGCGTTGTTCGGGTCAAGGCCTTTCTCAAATTTACCGGATGCATCTGTACGAAGGCCGATTCTCTTAGAAGAAAGACGGATGCTGGTTCCATCGAAGCATGCTGCCTCAAAAAGAACGGTTTTTACATCGTCTGTGATCATGGAGTTCTCGCCGCCCATGATACCAGCGATGCCGACCGCTTTTTCGCCGTCACAGATCATCAGAACGTTCTCATCCATGGTACGCTCCTGGCCATCCAGTGTGACGAACTTCTCATCTTTTCCTGCACGGCGCACAACGATCTCTCTGTTTGCGATGGTATCCAGATCATACGCATGCATTGGCTGACCAAACTCTTCCATTACATAGTTTGTGATATCAACCAGGTTGTTGATCGGACGGATTCCATTGGAAGCCAGACATCTCTGCATCCACTTCGGAGACGGACCGATCTTAACATTTTTTACAACTCTCGCACAGTAACGCGGGCAGAGTTCCGGATCCTGTACAGTAACTTTTACGTAATCGGAAGCTTTCTCATCATTTCCC
>OGPV01002099.1_pt1 | contig 12317 bp, 11 predicted proteins | sample 1553001 | NCBI WGS metagenome assembly OGPV01 (sample SAMEA2580268, study PRJEB22360) | human gut metagenome | biome: human gut; feature: human-associated habitat; material: faeces | place: Denmark | collected 2008/2010
CCACCGGTCTGCATTTTTTCGTTAATACGCGGTCGCCTACGACTCTGATTTCTCTGATTGCCATAATTCTTTTCCTTTCTTTTGCTCTTCTATTATAAATAATCTATGTGTAAACAGTATGAAAAAACTAATACTTTCTGCTGAAGTCAAACTGTAAATAAACGGTACGGAAGCCTTTGTTAATCTCGATATACCGCTCCAGTTTTTCCCGCAGCCCTGCCAGCACCTCTTCCTGCGGCGCGCGTACATACACGGCCATGCGGTACAGGTCATTGATTTTCGACACTGCCTCACTTGCCGGGCCGATGATCTGGACTTCGCGGTTTCCCCGGATGCGGATGAGATATCTGCGAATGTATTCCATCGCCTGCGTCAGATGCGCTTCATCCTCCCCGGCTCCGTGGATCGCCAGAAGCTCCGCCGCCGGGGGATATCCCATCAGACGGCGGTAGTCCATTTCTTTCTCGTAAAATGTCCCGTAATCCTGCTCTGCCGCCGTCTGAATGCTGTAATGTTCGGGATGGTACGTCTGAATGACTGCCATTCCCGGCTTTTCGCCTCTTCCGGCGCGGCCGACTGCCTGCGTCAGCAGCTGGAACGTACGCTCCCCGGCACGGTAATCGACTGCATTCAGGGAGAGATCCGCCGCCAGCGCTCCCACCAGCGTGACATTCGGGAAATCGTGGCCTTTTACGATCATCTGGGTTCCAATCAGGATATCGGCCTTCCCCGCCGCAAATGAGGACAGGATTTCTTCATAACTGTTTTTCGTTTTTGTCGTGTCGCCGTCCATCCTAAGAACGCGTGCCTTTGGAAACAGCTTTTTCACGTTTTGCTCGATCTGCTGTGTGCCGGCACGGAAGCCGCCGATGTACGGAGAACCGCACGACGGGCACGCATGTACCTGCGGTGTTTCATAACCGCAGTAATGGCAGACGAGCTTTCCGTTATTGTGTGCTGTCAGTGATACATCGCAGTGCGGGCATTTCATCACATGGCCGCATGCACGGCACGAGACGAAGCCCGCATAGCCTCTGCGGTTCAGAAACAGTACAACCTGTTCCTTTTTTTCAAGCCGTTTTTCGATCTCTTCCCGCAGTTTTCCGGACAGAATCGAACGGTTTCCCATCTGTAATTCTTCCCGCATATCCGCGATCCATACGGACGGAAGTGCTGCATTTCCGTACCGCGCATCCATCCGGAACAGCGCGTACGCTCCCGTCTCGCAGGCGTAAGAAGCATCCACCGACGGCGTTGCCGAACCCATCACCACATGGGCATGCTCCAGCCCGGCGCGGCGCACGGCGGTCTCCCTTGCATGGTAGCGCGGCGTCACTTCACTTTTATAGGAGGTTTCATGCTCCTCATCGATTACGATCAGCCCCAGATCCGGAAACGGTGCAAAGAGTGCGGAACGCGGACCGATCATAATACTGACCTCCCCGCGCCGCGCGCGCTCCATCTGGTCGGCGCGCTCGGACGGTGTCATCCGCGAGTTGACCACCGTGACCCTTGTTCCAAACCGTGCGCAGAACCGCTCCACGTTCTGATACGTCAGCGCAATCTCCGGGATCAACACGATCACCTGTTTTCCTTCTGAGAGCACTCGCTCCATCAGCTCCATATAGACGAGCGTTTTGCCGCTTCCCGTCACACCGCGGATCAGGCAGGGGCGGTTCTGTCCTTCCCATTCCTTTCGAATGCCGTCCACCACGGCCTGCTGCTGTTCGTTTGGTTTTCCCGCAGTTGTTCTTCCTGCCGCATCAGATACCGGATTTCTCCAGGTGCTCGTACGGCGGATTTCCAACACGCCCTGCTCTTCCATCACGTGCAGCGTATCTGCCGTGATTTTCAGTTTCTTGCTCACAACCGGCCCTGGAAGAACCGGCTGGGCCAGCAGGCCCGTTTACAGACGGGATCGCAGGACCGGATTCTCGCTTTATAATTTTTCTTTCTGTAGTTTTCCAGCAGCTCCTCACATCTCGCAGGATCTGCAAGAAGCGCAATTTCGCGGGTTTCTTTCCCGCGCGCCTTTACTTTGACTGGAAGCACCGTCTTTAACGCCTGGATCATCGTCGATCCGTACGTATGACGCATCCACGCGGCGAGCGCGATGAGCTTCGTCTCTACGGTCGCCGCATCCTTTTGTACCGCGAGGATGGCCTTCATCCGGTCCTGCGGATATTTCGGCTCGTTTCCGACGGAAAGCACATAGCCGGTGATCGTGCGGTTTCCGTTTCCAAACGGAATCTGTACCGCCGTTCCCGGACTGATCTCCCCTGTCAGTTCCGGCGGAACCTTGTACTGAAAGGTCCGGTCCAGTTTTTCATTTGTGATGTCTACGATTACATCAGCGTAAACGCTGCTCATACATTCCCCTTACTTTCTTCCAGTATTTCCCGGATCAGCACGCGCTCATCCATCTCGTACCGTTTCCCCTTCCGGATCTGATACGTTTCGTGGCCTTTTCCCGCGAGCACCACGAGATCGCCCGGCTGCCGGTTTTCGATCACATACCGGATCGCCTCCTTACGGTCTGCAATCTCAACGAAAGCGCCTTCTGTTTTCCCGATTCCCGTCCGGATATCGTCCAGAATCGCCTGTGGTTCCTCATCCCGCGGATTGTCCGAGGTGATGACGGTCAGATCCGCCAGACGCCCCGACACCTCTCCCATCTGGAATCTCCGGTCCCGCGCGCGGTTTCCGCCGCAGCCGAAGAGACAGATCAGGCGCTTCGGATGGTATTTCCGCAGTGTCTTTAACAGGCTTTCGAGGCTCATCGCATTGTGTGCGTAGTCAATGAGAAGCGTCATTTCCGGATACACCGGAACTGCCTCACACCGCCCACGGACGCGGACTGCGGAAAGTGCCTCCTGCATCGCCTTTTCCGGGATTCCCATCTGCGCGCAGACCGCAATGGCGGCAAGCGAGTTGGAAACGGAAAACAGACCCGGCAGATCTACCCGTACCGGAAAATCCGCTGCGCCCTGCACCCGGTATGAGACACCGAGCACGCCGGGCGCCTGATCGAGTGCTGCATCTGCTGCCATAAAATCAGCTTTTTCCCTGCATCCGAATGTCACCAGACGGCAGGTGCTCTGCCTTATGATCTCCGGAAACCTTTTGTCATCCCGGTTTACAATTCCGGTTCTGCAGGTGCGAAACAGCTTCTTTTTGCAGGACAGATATTCTGCAAACGATGCATGCTCCCCGGCGCCGATGTGGTCGTTTCCAATGTTGGTGAACACACCGTAATCAAACGTAAATCCATCACACCGGTGCTGTTTTTCCGCCTGCGAGGAAACCTCCATCACAACATGGGTGCAGCCCTCCCGCATCATTTCAGAAAACAGCTTCTGCAGCACAACAGGCTCCGGCGTTGTATTTTCTGACGGAATGCTTTTTTCCCCGATCCTCGTCTCGATCGTTCCGATGAGTCCTGCGCGGATCCCTGCTTTTCGCAGGATTTCGTAAATCATATATGCAGTCGTCGTCTTTCCCTTCGTGCCGGTCACTCCGATTGTCACAAGGTGCTGCGCCGGATCGTCCTCCCAGGCACAGGAAAGCTGTGCGAGTGCTTCTCTGCTGTCCTTTACTACGAGTACGGTTACCTTTTCCGGAATCCCTTCCAGTTCCCGCTCCGCAACCAGAACAGCAGCGCCCCTCTCGACTGCTTCTTCTGCATATACGTGCCCGTCCATCCTGTTTCCGCGGATGCAGACAAACACGTTCTGCGGCTGTACTTTTCTGCTGTCGCATGTGATTCCTGTAACTTCCGCATCCAGACTGCCCTGCTGGAGCTGATATGCGATCCGCTTTTGTAACGTGCGCATGTTTTTCATGCCGGGACCTCCCTTTCACGTTTCAAATCCCTACGACTCAGATACTTTTATAGAATACCATAGTCCGAAAAACATTTCAATGTGCGCAATGTCGGTTTCTTCTTGATTTTTGCTCCCATAAACTTTATAATAGTTCTATATTGATGCCTGGTTTTTTCGTATCAAAATCTATGAACTGCAAAGAGAGGTATCTTCCAATGAAAAGAAAAAAAATAGTTGTTGCACTGGGACACAAAGCTCTTGGAACGACGCTGCCGGAACAGAAAGCAGCCGTAAAACGTTCCGCAAAAGTAATCGCAGATCTCGTTGCTGCCGGCGCTGATGTTGTCATCACCCACAGCAATGCGCCGCAGGTCGGCATGATCCACATGGCGATGAATGAATTCGGCAAAATGCACACCGACTACAGCGCAGCCCCGATGTCTGTCTGCTCCGCTATGAGCGAAGGCTACATCGGCTACGACCTGCAGAACGCCATCCGTGCTGAGCTTCTCCGCAGAGGAATCTTCAAAACCACATCCACGATTCTTACACAGGTTGAAGTAGATCCGTACGACGATGCCTTCAACAATCCGGTCAAACTGATCGGCCGTACGCTTACCAAAGAGGAGGCTGACGCAGAGGAAGAAAAAGGAAACTACGTAACGAAAACCGAGGACGGCTACCGCCGAATCGTTGCTGCTCCGAAGCCGCAGGATATCGTAGAGATCGACTCCATCCGTCTTCTTCTCGATGCCGGACAGGTTGTCATCGCAGCAGGCGGCGGCGGAATCCCGGTTCTCCCGCAGAATGAAGAGTTAAAGGGTGCATCCGCAGTCATCGAAAAAGACCTCACCAGCGGCCTGATGGCAGAAATGCTGAACGCAGACATGCTGATGATCCTGACCAGCGTGGAAAACGTTTCCATCAACTACGGTACCCCGGACGAAAAACCGCTGGAGCACATCACCGTTGCTGACGCGAAGAAATACATCGCAGAAGGCCAGTTCGGAGAAAACTCCATGCTGCCGAAGATGGAAGCAGCTGTTTCTTTCCTCGAGAAAGGCATCGGCCGTACCGCAGTCATCACTTCCATTGATTCCGCACTCGCCGGATTCCAGGGAAAAACAGGTACGATTATTGAGTAATACAAAGTATACAAAAAAGGATTCCCTCGAGTGGGAATCCTTTTTTTCTACTCTTTTTCCGGACTAAAAAGCCAGATTAGAAAGTAAATTTATCTGCAAAGTAAGCATCGAGATCCTCAATTTTAATTCTCTCCTGCTCCATGGTGTCACGGTCACGGACGGTAACAGCACCATCGGTCTCGGAATCGAAGTCGTAGGTGATGCAGTACGGAGTACCGATCTCATCCTGACGGCGATACCGTTTTCCGATATTTCCACGGTCATCAAACTCGCAGTTGTATTTCTTGGACAGCTCTGCAAAGACTTTCTCAGCGCCCTCGTTCAGCTTCTTGGAAAGCGGAAGCACACCGATTTTTACCGGTGCCAGTGCCGGATGGAAATGCATCACGGTACGAACATCATTCTTCTCTGCGTCGAGAACTTCCTCGTCATAAGCGCTGCACAGGAATGCCAGAACGACACGGTCAGCACCAAGAGACGGCTCGATAACATACGGGATGTATTTCTCGTTCTTCTCTGGATCGAAATAGGTCATATCCTGTCCGGATACATTCTGATGCTGAGTCAGGTCGTAATCGGTACGGTCTGCGATTCCCCACAGCTCGCCCCATCCGAACGGGAACAGGAACTCGATATCGGTTGTTCCCTTGCTGTAGAAGCACAGCCCTTCCGGAGAATGGTCTCTTGCACGCATCTCTTCGTCTTTCATGCCGAGGCTCTTCAGCCAGTTGATGCAGAAGCCTCTCCAGTACTGGAACCAGTCAAGGTCGGTGGCTCGCAGAAGAACTCCAGCTCCATCTGCTCGAACTCACGGGTACGGAAGGTGAAGTTACCCGGTGTAATCTCGTTACGGAAAGATTTACCGATCTGACCGATTCCGAACGGAATTTTCTTTCTGGAAGTACGCTGTACGTTTTTGAAGTTTACGAAGATACCCTGTGCAGTCTCCGGACGAAGATATACGGTGTTCTTCGCATCCTCTGTAACACCCTGGAAGGTTTTGAACATCAGGTTGAACTGACGGATATCGGTAAAATTATGTTTTCCGCAGGACGGACACGGAATCTGATGCTCCTCGATGAAGTTCTTCATCTCTTCCTGGGACCATGCGTCTACACTGCCGCCTTCGATTTCAATGCCTTTTTCCTCGCAGAAGTCTTCGATCAGCTTGTCTGCACGGAAACGCTCGTGGCACTCTTTACAGTCCATCAGAGGATCGGAAAATCCGCCGAGATGACCGGAAGCTACCCATGTCTGCGGGTTCATCAGGATCGCGCAGTCAACACCTACGTTGTGCGGGCTCTCCATCACGAATTTCTGCCACCATGCTTTTTTCACGTTGTTTTTCAGCTCAACACCGAGCGGGCCGTAATCCCAGGTATTTGCCAGGCCGCCGTAAATTTCGGAACCCGGATATACAAAACCTCTGGATTTTGCTACTGCCACAATTTTGTCCATTGTCTTTTCCATAGTTAGTTACTCCTCTATTTTATTTGTTTACTTACCATAAACAACAATAACAGGACTGGCAAGAAGAACGTCCTGCTCATATTCCTGCTCTGTTTCTTCTGTCTTAGTCTGCTCTGATGATGACGCAGAATCACTCTCTGTGGACTTTGTGGTCCACTCGCCGGCCGTATCCACCGTGTTTTTTCCTTTGATCACGGCTGTACCGGAAACGCAGAGCACCGGATCTTCCGTTACGATTTCCAGCGGCTCCTCGCAGACAATCACGCGTACATGCTTAACGCCTTTGACCGCATCTTCGACTGAAACCTCATTGCCTTTAGAATCGACAAAGGAAGCGGAAAAATCATATCCCGCTTCTTCTGCCTCATCCAGCGTGCCTGCGAAAAATTCTGCTCCGTGATAATCCGCGTAAGACTGGTAATCTCCGTATTCCATCCGGATCTCCACCTTGTCCTCTTTGATCTGGCATTTTTCCAGCTTCACGGAATCCGCATCGCCGCGCTCCTCTGTGAATTTTTTGATGTCATCCTCCACAAAGACCTTCAGTTCGTCTTCCGTGTAATCATCGTCTTTGCTGTAATCTTCCACAATAGCTTCTGTCACAACACCATTTTTGCTCACATAGACAGATGTCGTTGTCACATCTTTTAACTTCTCACAGCCCGACAGCAGCACGGAAGCCGCTGTCAGAACTGCGAGAAGCTGTCCTGCTTTTTTCATAAAAATCCTCTAAAAACCGCCTGAATTATTTGTTGCGGTAAATGATATCGTCTCTTCCCGGCCCGTTGGAGATCATGGTGATCGGGAATCCGATTTCTTTCTCTACAAACTCGATGTAGTTTCTGCAGTTTTCCGGCAGATCCTCATATTTCTTGATGCCGCGGATATCGCATTTCCAGCCCGGAAGCGTTTTCAGCACCGGTTTTGCTTTCTCAAGAATGCTGGTGTTCGGGAAATCGTGGATTTCTTTTCCGTCTACTTCGTATGCTGTGCAGACCGGAATCTCATCCAGATAGCCAAGTACGTCAAGTACGGTGAACGCTACATCGGTGGTACCCTGCATTCTGCAGCCGTAGCGGGAAGCAACACAGTCGAACCATCCCATACGTCTCGGACGTCCTGTCGTTGCACCGAACTCTCCGCCGTCTCCGCCGCGTCTTCTGAGCTCATCTGCCTCATCGCCGAAGATCTCGGAAACGAAAGCACCTGCTCCTACTGCGCTGGAGTAAGCTTTGCATACGGTTACGATTTTCTTGATTTCATATGGCGGAACACCTGCTCCTACTGCGCCGTAGCCGGCCAGTGTGGAAGAAGAAGTTACCATCGGGTAAATTCCGTGATCCGGGTCTTTTAAGGAACCAAGCTGACCCTCAAGCAGGATCTCCTTGCCTTCCTGAATCGCGTTCCACAGGAATGCGGAAGTATCGCATACGTATGGCTCAACCATTTTTTTGTATTCCATCAGCTCTGCATAGATCTCATCCGGATTTAACTGCGGTTTGTGATACAGATGCTCGAGCAGAATGTTCTTGGTTTCGCATACGGATTTCAGTTTCTCTTTCAGGTGCTCATCGTCGAACAACTCGTTTACCTGGAAACCGATTTTTGCATATTTATCTGAGTAGAACGGAGCGATACCGGATTTGGTGGAACCAAAGGATTTTCCGCCCAGACGCTCTTCCTCATACTGATCGAACAGGATGTGGTACGGCATTACCATCTGTGCACGGTCGGAAATTTTGATCTTCGGTGCCGGCACTCCCTTCGAAACGATCTCATTTAACTCTTTGATCAGAACCGGAATATTGAGTGCAACACCGTTTCCGATTACGCTTGTTGTGTGGCTGTAAAATACGCCGGATGGAAGGGTATGAAGTGCAAACTTTCCATAGTTGTTTACAATGGTATGGCCTGCATTCGCACCACCCTGGAAACGGACAATAATGTCTGCCTCTTTTGCGAGCATATCGGTAATCTTACCTTTTCCCTCGTCTCCCCAGTTTGCTCCTACTACTGCCTTAATCATGTGACATCCTCCTAATTCAACGTATACTTGCGGCCTCTTTGTTTCGGCCGTTCATGCATAGTATACCATGTTTTCTTCATAAGTAAAACTTATTATTACTTATAAAATTTGTTTTTTTATTATTTCTGTTTATCAAACGCATCAGACGTTGATTTCCGCAGTCATGCCAAGTGCCTCTTTGTTTGCCTCAAGCACCGGATTAACTACGTTCTTCAGGAATGCGTCAACCTGTACGGATGCGCGGCCTGTGTATTTGGACGGATCCATCGTCTTTTCCAGCTCTTCTTTGGTCAGATGGAACATCTCATCCGCTGCGATCAGATCCAGAAGATCATTATCGCGGCCTTCCTCTTTGACATGTTTTCCGGCGATCATGGACAGCTCGCGGATTCTCTCATGCAGCTCCTGACGGTCGCCGCCTGCTTTTACCGCATCCATCATGATATTCTCAGTTGCCATAAACGGAAGCTCTGCCATCATGTGTTTTAAGATAACCTTTGGATAAACCACAAGTCCGTCTACGACGTTCATGCACAGATCCAGGATACCGTCGATGGCAAGGAAGCCTTCCGGAATGGAAAGTCTCTTGTTTGCAGAGTCATCGAGGGTTCTCTCAAACCACTGTACAGAAGAGGTGATGGCCGGATTTAATGCATCGGTGATCACATAACGGGACAGGGATGCGATACGCTCGCTTCTCATCGGATTTCTCTTATATGCCATGGCGGAAGATCCGATCTGTCCTTTCTCGAACGGTTCCTCGACTTCTTTTAAGTGCTGCAGAAGACGGATATCGTTGGAGAATTTCGTTGCGCTTGCCGCAATGCCTGCCAGAACGTTTAATACTCTCGTATCGACTTTTCTGGAATACGTCTGTCCGGAAACAGGATAGCAGTTCTTGAAGCCCATTTTCTCAGCGATCATCGGATCGATCTTGTCGATGGTCTCCTGATCTCCTTCGAACAGCTCTAAAAAGCTTGCCTGTGTGCCTGTTGTTCCTTTGGAGCCGAGCAGCTTTAAGGTGCTCTGTACATACTCGAGATCTTCAAGGTCCATTAAGAACTCCTGCATCCACAGGGTTGCACGTTTTCCGACGGTGGTCGGCTGTGCCGGCTGGAAGTGGGTGAAGGCAAGGGTCGGCTGGTCTTTGTAGGTATCCGCAAATTTTGCCAGCTCAGCGATAACGTTCACCAGTTTTTTCTTCACCAGCTTTAAGGCTTCGTTCATGACAATGATATCGGTATTGTCGCCTACGTAGCAGCTGGTTGCTCCCAGATGGATGATTCCTTTTGCTTTCGGACACTGTACGCCGTAGGCATACACATGGGACATTACGTCATGACGGCAGACTTTCTCTCTTTCTTTTGCCACATCGTAGTTGATGTTCTCGGCATTTGCTTTCAGTTCTTCGATCTGCTCATCTGTAATAGAAAGTCCCAGTTCTTTTTCTGTCTCAGCCAGCGCAATCCATAACTTTCTCCAGGTACGGAATTTCATATCCGGGGAGAAGATGTACTGCATCTCCTTGCTTGCATAACGTTCGGAAAGAGGGCTTACATATCTGTCAGTTCCGCTCATAGACACGATTCTCCTTTTCTTGTCAAAATGTGTATTCGGTTTCTCTTTTATCCCCGCTCTTTTTCATTCCCAAAAACAGAATGGGACGTATAAAGAGCGTGTTTGAAATACGTTTCAACCACGCTCTAGTATAACGCATGTTGTTTTTTTAGGCAAGTGCAACGTCGTTACTTCTCACGAAATTTTCCCAAAAAGCCCTGCATTCTGGCATTTTCGGAATCGAAGACTTCGTCCGGCGTTCCTTCCACGGCGATCACGCCCTGTTCCATAAAGATGACGCGGTTGGAAATCTCCCGGGCAAAATTCATCTCGTGGGTAACGATCACCATGGTCATATTCATCTCCGCAAGGGATTTGATGACCTTCAGCACCTCGCCCGTCAGCTCCGGGTCGAGCGCCGAAGTCGGCTCATCAAAAAAGAGCACCTTCGGATTCAGCATCAGCGCGCGCGCAATCGCAACCCTCTGACACTGACCGCCGGAAAGCTGACACGGATACGCCTTTTCTTTTCCTGTGAGCCCCATTTTCTGCAGCAGCTCTTCTGCCTGTGCTTCCACCTCCGCACGGTTGCGTTTCTGCACATGAATCGGCGCATCGCAGAGGTTTTTCATCACATCATAATGTGGAAACAGGTGGAAGCTCTGGAATACCATTCCAAAGTTTTCCTGAATTTTCCGCAGCACGGCCGGCTTTGCATAAACGGATTTTCCATTTTGCATGGTGACTGCCTGCTCGCCAAGATACGTCAGGTCACCGCCATCCATCGTCTCCAGCATCGCCGCACACCGCAGCAGCGTCGATTTTCCCGATCCCGACGGGCCGATGATCGAGAGCACCTCGCCCTCTTCTACTTTGAGGGAAATATCTTTTAACACTTCGAGATCCCCAAAGCTCTTTCTTACATGGTTCATTTCCAGATAAATCATATCGTTTTCCGCTCTCTTCTATAGTTAATGATAATAAGAAAATTTCTTTTCCAAAAGTTCCATCACCCACGCCACGACAAAGTTGAAGATGTAGTAGAAAATACCGGCGGCGACGAACGGAACCATCGTGGTCTTGGCCGCCGCGATCTGTTTTGCGATCGTGAACATTTCCACATAGGAAATGGAAAAGGCCAGCGACGTATCCTTGACCAGCGTAATCACCTCATTGGTGATCGCCGGCAGAATCCGTTTCACAACCTGCGGCAGAATAATGCGGACAAACGTCTGTCCCTTCGAATAACCAAGAAGCTTTGCTGCCTCGTACTGTCCACGATCCATCGAAACGATGCCGGAGCGGTAGATTTCTGCAAAATAGGCGCCGTAGTTTAAGGCAAATCCGGTGATAATCGCCGGAAAGCGCCATTTTCCGATGTTCATACCGAACAGATAGAACGGTCCGAAGTAAACCACCATGAGCTGCAGCATCAGAGGCGTGCCGCGCATCAGGGAGATATAGAGCCGGAAAATTCCGCTCACAATCCGGTTTTTCGACATACGCCCGAAGGCGATCAGCAGACCGAGCGGCAGGGAAAATACGAGCGTCAGGACAAATATCGAGATCGTTCCCGCCATTCCGGTACTAAGCTGTGATAGAATCATGGACAACTTCATGCTGCTTTACTCTCCTTTTTTCTCCAGACACACCATGTCTGCGATTCCGTATTTTTCTGCGAGCTTGTCGAATGTTCCGTCGGCCAGAACCTGCTGCAGGCCTTCGTTTACTTTATCGCAGAGCTCGGTATTTCCTTTTTTGAATCCGATCGCATATTTCTCAGAGTTCAGGTGCTCGTCGAGGATTTTGTATCCTTCTCCGCGGCTTTCCAGCTGATATTTGGCAACGCCGATATCCATGGCAACCGCATCGATGGAACCTGCCTGAAGCTCTACAAACGCATTGTTATAATCCGGGAACTGCTGCAGAGCGGCGAAAGTATCGGCGAGTTCTTTCTGACCGCCTTCTTCCTCACTCTGTAAAAGATCGAGTGCTGCGGATGCTGCCTGCACACCAACCGTCTTTCCTGCCAGATCGGACAGGCTGTTGATGCCGGAATTCTCAGATACGACCATCACCTGGCTGTTGTCCACGTACGGATCGGACCAGGTGTAATCGTCCTCTCTGCCGTTCATGGTAAAGCCGTTCCAGATGCAGTCAATCGCACCAGAATTCAGCTCGGTATCTTTCGCATCCCAGTTGATCGGGGTTTTTACCAGCTTCCAGCCGTAAATCTCGCAGACTGCCTCGGCGAGCTCCAGGTCAAATCCGGTGTAATCGCCGGTCTCATCGTCC
>OGPV01002112.1_pt1 | contig 12256 bp, 10 predicted proteins | sample 1553001 | NCBI WGS metagenome assembly OGPV01 (sample SAMEA2580268, study PRJEB22360) | human gut metagenome | biome: human gut; feature: human-associated habitat; material: faeces | place: Denmark | collected 2008/2010
GGAATCGGTAATAAAATCCTGAATTCCTTCGCCGCCTCCTGCTGCAAAAGTCGGATCCATCATCGTCCAGTTCTTTCCGTCAAATTTAATGACGTTATCTACCCAGCCCTGCTCATCTAAATAAGTACTGATCCATGCATGGTAAATGTTCGTTGCATAGCCAATATCAAGGCGCGTCGGAATTCCCGAAGACCGTAGCATTGCTGTCATCAGCGCCGCATAGTCAAAACAGATTCCTTTTTTGGTCTTCAGTGTGTCATCCACATTCGGCAGATAACCACTTTTTACCGTTGCTGCCTTTTCATCGTCATAAACAATATTCTTTATAACATACTCATACACTTCCTGCACTGCCTCAATCTCCGTCTTACCTTTTGTAAGCTTCTTCGCCAGCGCAACAGTCTTTGTATTCTCATCAAAATTCACATACTGATTAGAATATAAAAACGGAAGAACTTCATTCTCCAGTGTCACATCTACTATCTTGGTAAAAACAACCGCATATCGGTTATCTCCCACATTCTCATATGCCGTTACTGCATAACTTCCATCTCCGGCAGTCAGCGGCAAAGCGTTGTATTTCCCATCTGGGTCAAAATAATATCGATACGGAATGTTATCGCTGCCCTCTACCTGAATCAACAGCTTGTCTGCACTCCCCGTATACGCTGCCATAAAATATCCCTGATCTGTATGCGATAAATCAAGCTTCACGCCCTCATGTTCTTCTGTCACTTTTCCATCTGCCTGTGGAAGAAAAATCTTTCCTTTATGATAGTAATTCGGAGCAGAGCTGGAATTCTCCTGTTGCTCTGTTCCTGACTCTGATGTTCCAGTTCCAGAAGTCCCACATCCTGCCAGACAAAATATAAGTAAAAAAATGTTTCCCATCCATAATACACGAGAAATAATCTGTTTTTTATTCTTCATTCTCACGTTACCGTCCTATGATAATGTTACTTAAGATTATACCGCATTTGGTGGAAAGTTCCAAGAAAGAAACAGATGTTTTTGCCGACTAGCTAAAGCTATTGGTAACGAAGAAAGCATCCGAAGAATGCATTGGTTTTATTCTGTTGTGCTAAACGCTCCTTTTCGCCCAATAGGGCAGAAACTTCTTTAATTTGGTGAAATAATGTTTTGTTTTTTCCAGCCATTTTCCCTGAGTTAATTCTGTGATCTTTTTCCACTGTTTTTTTCCGCTTTCGGAGAGGGTAAAGTTTTTTTCCGGGGTGTAGCAGAGGTTGGGATAGAATGCACACCACCAGTTATGTCCGGCAGCTTTGCCAATATCTACCCGGAGTGCCTGATATTCTCCCGCGGGGAAAATGGCAGTTCCGTAATGGCGTATTGGAAATCTTTCTTTGGTAAAGTAGACACGGACAGGCTTCCCGTCTGAAGCGTTCGCTGCCACCTGTGCGATTTCTTCTGTTTTTTCTGCAAGATTCTGTTTCAATTTCTGTGCGGAGTCTGCTCTGTATACATCCTCCTTTACATAACGCAGTACCGCATCTCTGACAATAAGCTTTCTTTCTTGGGCTTCCTTTTTATCAGAATCTGCTCTCACATGAAATCGCAGAGTGTTATCGTATATTGGACCGGTTTGTTCTAAATACACCTGATAAAGCAGGCTGTAACTAAATAATAAACATATTAAAAGTGTGAATGATATTGTTATTTTATTAAAAGTCTTCATAGGTGGAGTATTACCATTTAATTCGAAGAATAAACAGACGCCACCGAAGAGAACCTATCCCCTATATTTGCGACTTTAGTCACGGCGGTTTGAATGTTCACTTATACGCTCACATCCAACCTGCCGCGACTAAAGTCACAAATAGGAATGCGGTATCTTTCAGAGTTCGTCTGTCATTATTTTTAAATTCCCGTTTTCTATAGTAACCCGGTACAGTGTAATTTTATCCTCTTTCTGCTGCTTTGCACGAAGGTAATCTATTGGCGTTTCGCAGATTTGTCCGGAATATTTTTCTTTGTTTTGTTCTGCGAGAAGGTTTATTTCCTGTCCTGCTGCTCCGGCAGGAATATTTTTTATTTTGTATAGTTTTTTCGGGTTTTCGGGGCATAGTGCCAGAAGGACATTCGGAGATTTCTGCCACTCATTATCCCATTCTTTCAGCAGATGAGTGCATGCTGTTTTATTTGATGCTATTCCCGAACCTAAGAAAATTGTATAAATATGATTCCACTCGGTTTTTCCGGGGACTGTTTCCAAGTATTTTTCTTCTAATTGCTGTAGATTCCGGGCTTCTATTTTTGTGATCTGGCAGGGAATTTCGTCGCTTTGCCCCTCCATTTCGCTTAAATTTGCCCGAGCTATCCAAAACTGATAAGCATTTTCTTCATCAGAGGAATAATCGACGTACACGGATAAGATATAGTTTTTTTCTTCTACATCTGTAAGGCGCTGGCAGCCAGTTAAGGAAAAAAGAATTGGGAGAAAGATTAAAAGAGTTATTCCTGCAAAATACTTTACCTGCTTATTGTTCCTGTATTTTGCGATACTATTTTCTTTTACTTCTTTATCCTCTTTGTATTTTGCGACACTACTTTTTTCTATTTTCTTGTCCTCTTTATATTTTGCGATATTTTTTCTTCCTTCCTTATCTTTTTGTGTTTTTTCTTGATAATTGAAATCTTTCTGTCTTTTAAAAAGCCAAACTACAAGTGGCAATATTAAGGACAGCGGGAAATCCACAAATGCCTTATATTTGAGATAAAACGTCCACAAAAGAGTGTGTTTTTCCACAACGCAAGTCAAGAGCACTAAGCAGACAAAAGTAATTCCTAAAAAATTTTTCAAACATCCTCTAGAGCGTGTTTGAAAAATACTCCATCCATAATAGAGATAACCGCTTAAAACCGCCATCATGCACAGTATCCAAAATATAATCGGCAGGATATCAAATCGTTCTAAGAACCCGCCCGGCATTCGGATTAGCTGCATCATTTTGATGACTGGCCATTCTGACTGGCTTGTGAGAGTTGGGCCAAGTGTTCGCACGGAAAGGAAACAAAATAAAACATTACAGAGAATTGCACCTGCGACGGCTGTTATTATGTCCCGTATTGCTTTATCATCTTTACCTTCTTTATTATTTTTGTCCTCTACTTTTCTATTTTTTGTTTCGGTTCCTCTTTCTTCGGCAGCAGACCTCAAAAACAAGAGAAATTCTATTGGACTGCTGCACAGTAACATCAAATATCCGTTTCCCATGCTTCGGAAAATATTATCTGAAAGAATTCCTTGCCAGAGTTCTCCTGCATTCCCTATCTGCATTGCTTTTTCAATTCCGATAAATGATAAAATCACAGCAATAAAATACGTCGTGATAATCCACGGAAAAATGATTTCTAAAAATCTGGCTCTTTTTTGTAATGTTGTATACAAGCTGTAGCAAAGCAAAATCGCAGCAGGAAAAATAATAAATAAAAAGCTGCTTTCTGGCATATAAACAGTCTGAATTGTCTTACCAAAGAAATAAAAAAGTGCTACTGCATTTATGAAAAAACGAATCATGTATACAAATTTTATTGGCTGTGGTAAAACTTCCGGAAAATTTATAGATTTAAGCCTTGTTTGCATTTTTGAAACATTGATATTTGCATCCCTTGCCAGACCTGTCTTACCTATTTTTCTGTTTTCAAAATTTTCTTCACTTATTTTCCCAGAAAAAATAATAAAAAAGGCAATCGTTCCCGCCAAAAACACCCCATAAAAAATCAGGCTCCAAAAGCCATTCTGTTCTTTATAGCAGGCAAATGCCGGTATAGATAATGCTCCCGCTCCAAATGTTTCTATAAAGATCATTCTGCGTAACTGCCTTGCAGAAATCTTATTTTCATACATTTTATACATCCTCCTCTCTGACCGTCCCCCATTTTATTTTTATTTTTATTCTATTTTCGTTTTCTTTTCTTCATCCTTTTATGAATCATTACATCTTCTGCCTGTAAATTTTTTCGATTCTCCTATCCGAATCCGACAAACACGCCTACACGAATCATCACATCTTCTGCCTGTAAATTTTTTGATAGCGTATCTATCTTTTTCGAATTCTCCGGCCCTCTCTCGTAAATACTGGTCTTTTTTTCATATAAGCAAATGGATAGCGAACATAATGATCCTTTTTATCATCATAATTTAAGTTTTCCCCACAAACAGAAGGCAGCATATATGGAACACCGAAGGATTCTATCTGAGATAAATGCAATAATAATGCGGCAAAAGTGAGAAGATAGCCGTAAATTCCCCATATTGCTGCGGTAACAATAAAAAGAAACTTTAACAAACGAAATACGGCGCCAAAGGATTCATTTGGCACGATAAATGATGCAATAGCTGTAAAAGATACAACGATAACAACGATTGTACTGACAATTCCCGCTTCCACTGCTGCCTGGCCTACGATGAGACCACCAACAATGCCAATTGTTCCTCCGAGCTGTCCGGGCAAATGAATTCCTGCTTCTTTTAATAGTTCAAACTGAAATTCCATAAGCAAAACTTCTAAAGCAACTGGAATGACGATGCCAGTTCGCGCTGTTGCAATGGATAACAAAAAGGAGGTTGGGAGCATTTCTGTATGAAATGCTGCTATGGCAACATACAATCCCGGAAATCCTATCGCAAACAATGAAGCTGCAAAGCGAAGCAAACGGGCAAATGATGCCACTTCAAATCGGGTATAGTAATCGTCACCTGCCTGAAAAAACATTTGATAAGTGACGGGCAAAATTAACACGCCCGGAGAGTTATCCACAACAAGAACGATTCTCCCCTCCAGTAATCCACTTGCCGCCTTATCCGGCCGTTCTGTATGTTGAAATTGTGGAAATGGTGTCCATACATTCTCTTCTAAAAGCTGCTCTACCATTCCTCCATCTAAAATACCATCAAAGCTGAGTGCATTTACTTTTTGTCTTACCTTTTCAAGAAGTTCCGGCTGAACAAGATCATCCATGTATACAATTGCCAAATCTGTTTTGGAGCGCTCCCCAACCATCGTATGCTCCATTTTCAGGCGAGAATCACGGATTCGGCGGCGAATCAATGCCGTATTCATTCGCATATTTTCTGTAAAACTGTCTTTCGGACCGCGGATAACCATTTCCTGCTGGGTTTCCCCTACCCCTCTTGATGGGTATTTCTTTGTAGATAAAATAATTGCTTTCGGACAGCTTTCCAGCAAAAGCAGGGTATTTCCTGATAAAATATCTGTTAAAATATCTTCAAAACTTTCATCCTCTTTCCAGTCCACTGTTTCCATCACATGATTTTCTACATAAGAGAGGAAATCCTGCCCTGTTTTTTCACATTTATTTTTAAGGAGAGGACGGATCACGAAGTCTTCCACCATATCTGCATCCGTCATTCCATCGACATAGATGACTGCTGCTTTTTTAGGCTTTATTTTTTTATTGTTCTGCGTAGTTTTCACTATTCTTTTCGAAACTGTTTTTCTACCTATATCACTGTTTATGTCATTGCCTGTATTCGCATCTGTTTGCCCCTTCGTAGCACTGCTTATGTCACTGTCTGTATTCGCATCTGTTTGCTCTTCCATAATACTGTTTGTGTCACTGTCTGTATTTGCATCTGTTTGCTCTTCCATAATACTTTGTATATCAGCGGTGTCTCCTACATAAAATACATTCTTTACAATATCCCCGCTCCGGTCTAATGCTTTCTCCAAAAATGCGTAATCTTTATCAAAATTCCGGGTAAGATTTCCTTTTATTTTCTGGTCTCTGTTATACTTTATTCGCACTTTTCCCCTCCAGCTCTTTTTAATAGGCCACTAAAAATATGCCACTAAAATCTCTTATTTATTATTCTTAAACTTTTGCCTGCGGGCTTATCAACTTTTAATATTTTACTGGAATCTCAAATTGTTATACCCACATAACATTAAGAATATTTCTCCCTATATTTTCCGCAAAAATACTCTGTTAGTATTGAAAAATTTTTTCTTTTTTATACAGGTGTTTCTTTCTTGATTTTTTGCAAAAATGCGTTATAATAATTGTATACAAGATACAGAGGAGGTACAATTTTTATGACTCAGCCCTTACATTTGAAAGCATATGCCAAGGTGAATCTGGGACTGGACGTACTTAGAAGGCGGGAAGACGGTTACCACGAAGTCAGAATGATTATGCAGACAGTGAAGCTTTTTGACTACATTACTTTACAGAAGAATACATGCGGACAGATTCGTCTTTCTTCGAATCTGCCTTACCTCCCCCTCAATGAGAAGAACCTTGTCTATCGGGCCATTGACACGATACGTACTGCATATAATATTTCAGACGGTGTTGATGCAACAATTGAAAAGCACATCCCTGTTGCTGCAGGAATGGCCGGCGGAAGTACCGATGGCGCCGCCGGCCCTGGAGGGCTATGTCTGCCGCTGCTCTGGTAGGCATGAATCAGCTATTTTCTCTTGGAATAACACAGGACGAGCTTATTAAACATGGGCTTACCCTTGGCGCAGACATTCCATTTTGCATTATGAGAGGAACCGCACTTTCTGAAGGAATCGGTGAGATATTAACTCCTCTTCCTTCTATTCCGCCATGCTGGTTTTTAATTGTAAAACCATCTTTCTCTATGTCTACAAAGTTTGTATATGAGCACCTGCATCTCGATGAACAGACAGCCCATCCAGACATAGACGGAATGATTCAGGCCATCAGCCACGGTGACCTTACAGGTATCACCGACCGTATGGGTAATGTATTAGAACAGGTTACAGAAAAGCATTATCCAGCTATCGTACAGATAAAAAAAGATATGAGAAGATTAGGAGCTGTCAATGCGCTTATGAGCGGAAGTGGCTCCACCGTATTTGGTATATTTACCTCAAGAGAAGCCGCCGGAAAGGCAGCTGAATTTTTCCATAATGACCCGGGAATCCGGCAGACCGCCGTTGTCCGCCCATTTAGTAAAAATCTCCCACGGTCGAAATCGCAGAAAAATCATAATCATTTTTCGAAAAAAAACAGTTCGCTGACACAGGGGGATAAATATACAGCGAAAAAGGGAAGGAGAAACAACTAATGAAAGACACTAACTTTAATGTAAATGAATATCTGCCACTTCGTGACGTTGTATTTAACACACTTCGCCAGGCAATTATTACTGGTGAATTCGCACCGGGAGAACGTCTCATGGAAATTTCTCTTGCCAACCGCCTCGGTGTAAGCCGTACTCCTGTAAGAGAAGCTATTCGTAAGTTAGAACTGGAAGGCCTGGTTATCATGATTCCACGAAAAGGTGCTCAAGTAGCCAGAATCACAGAAAAAAATCTTCGTGATGTCATCGAAATCCGTACTGTTCTTGAAGAATTCGCTGCTGTTCTTGCCTGCGAACGAATTGATCAGTCTGGGCTTCATGATTTACGTCAGGCTCATGAGGACTTCATCCGTTCCGTAGAGAATGGGGATATTCTCGATATCGTAGATAAAGATGAGACTTTCCATGATACCATTTTCCGCGCAACAAACAATGACCGCCTTATTTCTATTATCAATAATCTGCGCGAACAGTTCTATCGTTACCGCATGGAATATGTGAAAGATATTCGCCAGCGCTCTAATCTTGTGGAGGAACATCGGGAATTGCTTGATGCCATTTCCAGCAGAGATTCTATAAAGGCAAAGGAACTGATGAAAACACATCTGCTTAATCAGCAGCAGGAAGTAATTAATAACATTCAGGAAGCATAGGAAGGGCGGACGAAAGTCAGGCATCCCTATTATGCAAAATTTACAAAATACAAAACCAGTCACAAGAAGCATCTCTTTCCTTCAAGAGAAAATCTGCTCTTTGTGGCTGGTTTTCATTTTAAATGCCTTTTATTATTTTGTTTTTTTATTATTGCCTATCAAATCTCCCCTTTTCAGATGAAGAAATACCTGATTACATTTTAAATGTTTTCCTTCCTGTCCTTTTTTCCGTGTACGGATAAGGACACGAATTAAAAGTATGATAAGAAGAATAATTCCCATAACGGATGCCGTGATTGTCGGGTCAATCTGGAACGCTTCTGCTGTAACATGGATATGCTGCGGTTCTCCGGTTCCGATACAATGGCCACGCACAAGCAGACGATGTGTATTAATACCATACGGTGTACAGGTCATCAGGGTACAGTAATCCTTTTTATCTTCAATCTGCAGGCTATCCGTTTCATCTGGAAGAACGATAGAAATATCATCAACCTCGTAAGTAATCTCTCGATTCAAAATTGTAATAGTAAATGTATCTCCTACTTCCATTTTATCGAGGTCTGTAAAAAGCTTTGCGCTCGGCAGACCACGGTGGGCAGAAATAACACTGTGCGTACTGTCTCCGCCAACCGGAAAACTGGTTCCTTTCAAATGTCCGGCCGCAATCTGTAAAATACCCTCATCTGTTCCATGATAAATCGGAAGCTCTACACCAAGCTTCTTGATTGTGATATAACCCATAATACCTGTACCACTAATATCAAGTATTTTCTCATAACCTTTAATTTCATCCGGGTTATAAAATGCAGATGGATTTTTCGCAAGCTTCTTATTGTACTTCTCCGCCGCTTCAAAATACTTCGTATAATCCTCCGGCTTCATTTCCGACACCTTTTCATCGTATGCCGCAATCGCCTTTGACTGATGCCTCTGATTAATATAATTGCTCACGGTCGGATATAACATCACGGACAGCCCCACGAGGAAAATCAATATTAAAATGATAGTGGTAATATTCGAACTCAACTTCTTTTTTTTCAATGTTTTCTTTGATTTTTTCTCTGACTTCTTTCCAGACTTCATAGTTCTCTCCCTGATGTCATTTCCTTTTGTATATTTATGCTCTCACAAAATCTTGTTTGTGTAACTGTGCAGGCATATATTTACCTTTAAGATTGGGACAGGAGCTAAAAGCCCCTGCCCCTGAAAATCTCATAATATCAAATTGTTGTTATAAACATTCAGAACGGATTAGTTCTCAGCACGTCTCTTTGTGATAAGAAGAACTGCTGCTCCAACCATTAAGATAGCACCAACAACGTAGAAGATTGTTGTACCGATACCACCGGTGGATGGGAGAGTGGAACCTTTCTTGTTGACTACGTTTGTAACTAATTCACTCTTGTCATCATTAGGTGCAAATGTAATCTTTCCATCTTCCTGATTACCAGTCAAACTAGTAAGCACACCTGTACGATTTGTACCATCCCATGTAATTGTTGTATTAAAAAATATGCGTCGCTTACGGTTCTGTCGTGCTAACCGCCGACGTTCAAGACGTATCTCTTTAATCGAGGGGAGGTTTACTTCCTCTTTACTCGTCCGCTCCATTCAGCATCTGCTCCTTTTCTGCGGCTTTCTGTTCTTCTTCCATTGAAACGTTCGCTGCTTTAATAGATGTGAGATAATCATCGGCTGCGGCCTGGGCAGTAGAAAATATATCGTTCAACTGAAGGGCAGCCTCTGCAATAAAGCCTGCCTCTGAAATCTGAATCGTACGATTGCATTCTTCTTCTGCAAAGATTCCTCATTAGATTTTAACGCATATATAATTTCTATTAATTCAGGACGACTCATCCTTCTTAATTCTTTCTCTGCCATAACTAAACCTTTCCCCGGCTTTTAATTCTTAATTATGCTCTCAATCTTATTAATGTCTGCAACGTCATACATGATCCATCTAATATCCCCATAATATAGATGTTGTATATACGTCTTAATGCCGTGTCTTATTTATGTTTCTTATTTTACAATCCTCGTTTTTTCTTATCAATAAGTTGAAAAGAATTATCCTTTTTTTTACAATATTTTTATCATTTTCTTGCTTATACTACATAAAACGCAATTATTTAATGTAAATGCGTACTTTTTCTATATATTTTTAAGCACAAAAAAGACGGAATCAGAAATTACTCTGACCCCGGCATTTTTGTTCATTACTTTTATGTATTTATCCTCTTCCAGCAAGAAGTCTCCCATCTTTACGGCAGGTGGAGGATGTCACTCCCCTATGAGACTTTCCATTTCTTTTAACAGGAACAATTTCTGCCCTGTTTCTAATGGTTCTGTGAGATTTTCATTATATTGCTTCATTTTTTCTATTGTCGTTCCGTAATGTTTTGCGATATTCCAGAGAGTGTCTCCGCTTTTTACGATATAGCCTGTAATAGACGGAATCCTCGAAATTTCTTCCTCACTGTACGGAATTTCCTCTACTTCATCAATCATATACATTGTCTGTGGTGAGAAACCGGTTACATAGATTCCGGCAACCGCCCTGATTTCTAATTCGTTGCTGTCCACAACATAACCACCAATCTGTTCCAGCACACCGCGAATCTCACAGCGGTCTGTCTCGGCCACTTCTGGTATTTCTACTAAATATTCAAATGGAATAACGATTTCTTTGGACTGAATCGGCGCGGTATCATCTCCTGCTATATAAAGAACTTTGCAGAAAATGAGTCCCTCCGTTGCGATGCCCTGTTTAGTAAGCTGAAAGTCTTCGATTCGTACATTTCCTTCTACATTAAGAACCTGTAAAAGTTTATGAATCTCTCCTGCTGCCTCCACCCGCTGACTTACCTTTGTTTTCGCGTTATTCTGGAAAATGAGATTTTCAAATGTAATCGGACTGGTTTTTAATTTTAATTTTCGGTCATTTGCATACATATCTTTAAGCAAAGGCATTTTAAATTCCCGATAAGCTTTCAGGTCAAGTTCTAATACCGCCTCTATTTCCACATCTCTTGGCTCACCGTCAATATCCGGCTTAATCACTGCCTGATGGTTTCCGAGCATTACCGCTATATTCCCAATAAGATTCTCCTGACTGTCCGCACAGTCTAATTCGTTGGTAAATGGAATCTCCCAATCGTAGTATTGCAGTGATTCGCTACCCTCTTCTGCCTGATAAAGAATGAACAGGAAAAGACTTCCCCGGATAGATAATTTATTTTCCATCATACGGATATCTACATCCCGAAGCTGCATTGAATTCCAGAGAATCTCTTTGATATTCGGCTTACCTGCTGGCAGGCTGACACTTGCCTTAATCCTCTGAATATCTTTTTTATTCATGATAATTTCCGTCATGGACGGAGACTCATATAAGCATTGGACATTTTCCTTTTTCTCGATTCCAGTCGTACACTCCACAAACTTCATTTCGGAAATGGCTATGTGAAAATATATAACAGAACGCACACCACATTTTCTGGAATTGATAATGGAAATCGTGAGATCTTCAAGGTCGGCCGTCACCTTTGCGATATCGCTGCTTTCTGCACTCTCCACATTCATAAATTCTTCTATGGAAAACTCATGCTCCATGCAGGAAATCTGCTGCTCTTTATCCGTACTCAGATACAAAATCTGCACGAGGAAATTCCCCCGCAGGCGCATACGGTCTGTCAGCACTTCTATCTCATCAATATGTACCTCGCCTCGGCTCTCTATAATCTTTTCCACATCCGGCCGGGTATCCGGCACATTCATATCCTCATCAAGCGTAATCTGCACATTTTTTTCTAACTTTAAAATACCTGAACGAACCGCTTTCTTTTCAACCTTCATAAATAAACCTCCACCCAATAAAACTTGCTATATTTTATGCGGACACACTCTGCCCGTCTTTTCGGCTTCGTTATCAGTATATGTTGCTTCTGGCTGGTTTATGATTTTTTCAGGACTCAATCCGGCACAAAAGTTCTGTCCGCCCACAACGCACAACTAAAAAGGGATACGTCAGCGTTTCCACTACTTCTTCCCCCGCTGCCGGACCTATTAACTGCGTTTCTAAGTAAAGCTGCTCCTTATCTTTCCAACATTGCTCCACCCTGACACTGTAACCACTATAGGATTTCTCCCCATAACAGACCACCAAATATGTATATTTCGAATTCTTATATGCAAATGTTCCCGGTTTCTTTTTTCTCTCTTCAATAATCTTCTGCAGTCGCTCCGGCATATTCTTCCCACTGCATATCTCATACTTTACCGCCTGCCCCTGCTCTTTCTTTCCCAGTTTGCCAAAATGAAAACTATTTATGTTTAAGACGGTGCAACCGTTGAGGCAAAGGCAGAATATAAACACCCATAGTGGAAAAAGGACTATGGATGTTCCTTGCTTTTTTGTACTTTGAGACATATTCTGATACTCCTGAAAGGTGCTTACTTTAATATATGCAAACAAAAGGAAAATAGTAATTTGTGGTTGGGTGAA
>OGPV01002114.1_pt1 | contig 12249 bp, 9 predicted proteins | sample 1553001 | NCBI WGS metagenome assembly OGPV01 (sample SAMEA2580268, study PRJEB22360) | human gut metagenome | biome: human gut; feature: human-associated habitat; material: faeces | place: Denmark | collected 2008/2010
GTACTGCGTAGCTGCCGCGTGCGCCCCGCGCCGGCCAGCCGGTCGGGCAGGTTGTCGCCGACAGTCTGGCGACGGTCGACACCCTTGCGCTGCGCGAGCGTCAGGTAGCCCGTCTGGGCGAGTACCTTGCGGCGGCGCGCCAGGGCGAGGAGCGTATCATCACGCTCGAGAACGATGTGATGACGGTGCGTTTCTCGACGCGCGGCGGTCAGGTTGCGGGTGTGATGCTCAAGGACTATACCCGCTATGCCCCCCGCGGCGAGCGCAACGAACTGGTCGAGCTCTTCGACCCGTCGACCGCCAGCTTCGATCTGTCGTTCTATGTGCGCAACGGCCTGAACAACGTCGAGGTCAATACGATGGACTACCTGTTCGAGGCGCAGCCCGTCGTTCGGACCGATGACGGTGCGCAGCTGCTCACGATGCGGCTTGCCGTGGCGGCGGACGCCTGGCTGCAGTACGAATACCGCATCTACGACGTGCAGACGCCCGAGCGCGACTATCTGGTCGACTTCGACGTCCGGCTGGTCAACATGGCGCCGCAGATGGCCAACCAGACCTCCATCGGCATCACCTGGTCGAACTCCTCCTACCAGAACGAGAAGGGCTTCAAGAACGAGAACATGTATACGACCCTCTCGTACCGCTTCCCGGGCGAATCCTCCATCGAGGACCTGGGCATGAGCGAGAAGGACAAGAGCAAGAAGGTCTCGACGGCGGTCAACTGGGTGGCCTTCAAGCAGCAGTACTTCTCGTCGGTCTTCATCGCTCCCGAGAACCTGTCGTATGCCGAGATGTCGTTCGATACGGCCGAGGAGGGCTCCGAGCTGCTCAAGGACTTCTCGCTGCAGACGGCCGTGCCCTATACGCCGCAGACCGAAGGGTATGACTTCTCGTTCTACTTCGGCCCCAACAAGTACGCCATTCTGAAGAAGGTGGCCGACGCCGAGGGCGAGTCGCTCCACCTCGAGCGCCTCATTCCGCTGGGCTGGGGCATCTTCGGTTGGGTGAACCGCTGGTGCGTGATTCCGGTCTTCGACTTCCTGCGCAACTACATCCCCAACTTCGGTATCATCATCCTGATTCTGGCGGTGCTCATCAAGCTGGTCATCTCGCCGCTCACCTACAAGAGCTACGTCTCGACGGCCAAGATGCGCGTCATCAAGCCCGAGGTCGATGAACTGGCCAAGAAGTACCCCAAGCAGGAGGATGCCATGAAGCGCCAGCAGGCGACGATGGAGCTCTACCGCAAGGCGGGCATCAACCCCATGGGCGGCTGCATCCCGATGCTCATCCAGCTGCCGATTCTGGTGGCGATGTTCCGCTTCTTTCCGGCCTCCATCGAGCTGCGCGGGCAGTCGTTCCTCTGGGCCGACGACCTTTCGTCGTACGACAGCGTGCTGAACCTGCCCTTCTCGATTCCCTTCTACGGGGACCACGTGTCGCTCTTTGCGCTGCTGATGGCCGTGGCGCTCTTCGTCTTCTCCTACGTCAACTACCAGCAGACGGCTTCGTCGCAGCCCCAGATGGCCGGCATGAAGTTCATGATGGTATACCTGATGCCGGTGATGATGCTCCTTTGGTTCAACAGCTATGCGAGCGGTCTGTGCTTCTACTACTTCCTCTCGAATCTGATTACCATCGGACAGACCTTCTTCATCCGCCGCATGATTGACGACGAGAAAATCCATGCCATCATGAAGGCCAACGCCGCCAAACATAACAACGGCAAGAAGTCGCGCTTCCAGCAGCGCTACGAGGAGCTTCTGCGCCAGCAGGAGGCCCAGCAGCGCGCCAAGCGCAAGTAGCGGGAGCGGAGCCCGGCGCAACGGGTTTCGACAGAGCTGAACGACCGGGTGGAAATCGCTTGCAAGCGCCTTCCGCCCGGTCGTTTTCGCTTCGGGCCGCGGCCTAACGACCGATAATCAATAGATTGAACAGCATGATGAAAAAGTACACCCTTATTACCGCGCTGCTGCTCTCGGTGACGGTGGTGGCGCAACCTGCGGCCGAGCGGCCGCTTCCGCCTCAATCAGGAGCGGCGCAATCCGCGGCGGAAAATCCGCTTCCGCCTCGCCCCGAGGCCGAACAGCCGGAATCAGCCGGTGCGGAGGCACCCGAGCCTCCCGAGCCTCCCGCTCCGCCCGCCGCTCCGGCGCATCCTGGGGCGCCCGTGCCTCCTGTCCCGCCCCTGCTGCGCGAGGGAGATGCCTACCGGCTCAGTCGGGTGATTCCCGTCGAGGGACGGCAGGGCGTTGCCGCCGACTCGAACTACTACTACGTTTCGGGCAGCACGGCGCTCTACAAATACACGAAGCAGGGCAAACTGGTGGCTGTCAACGAGCGTCCTTTCGAGGGGCTGCCCCTTCCTGCCAACCACATCGGCGACATCGACGTCTGGCGCGGTGAAATCTATGCCGGCATCGAGACCTTCTGCGACGGGGTGGGCGAGCATATCCAGATTGCGGTCTACGATGCTGCGACGCTCCGCTGGAAACGGTCGATAGCGTGGGAGCCCTCTTCGGGGCAGGTCGAGGTGTGCGGCCTGGCGGTCGACCGCGACAACGCCCGCGTCTGGATGGCCGACTGGGTCGACGGACGCTACCTCTACGAGTACGACCTGCGGACGGGAGCCTATCTGCGCCGGGTCCATCTGCGCCCCGTGCCGCAGTGGCAGCAGGGTATCTTCATGCTCGGCGGGCGGATGCTCCTCTCGGCCGACGACGGCGATGCCGACCTGGACGAGGCGGACAACCTCTATGTGGCCGACCTGCGCGGTGCGACGACCTGCGCGACGGTGCTTCCCTTCCGCGAGATGGGCGACTTCCGCCGTGCGGGCGAAATCGAGGGGCTCACCATCGACCCGGCGACGGGCGAGCTGGTGGTGCTTTCGAACCGCGGCTCGCGCATCGTGCTGGGGATGGTCCGCGGCTTCTATCCCGGCTACGACCGCGAGGTGCACGAACTCTACATCTACGAGCGGGTGCGTTAGCTCCGCCACCGGAGGCACCGTCTCCGCCCGCCATTAACGTCAGACGGCGACGCTCCCCGCAGGGGGAGGTCGCCGCCTTTTCTTTATCGGGCCGTGCCCGGGCGGACCGGGCGCGTATCCTGTGCCGTTACTCCTGCCCGAATCCGATGCTGACGAAGGTCAGCACGTCGGGCAGCGCCGTGCGCCAGTAGCGCCACGTGTGGCCGCCGTCGCGCATGCGGAACTCGAGCGGGATGTTGCGCAGGCGCATTTGCTCGTAGAAGCGGATGTTGCCTTGCCAGAGGAAGTCGTCGTCGCCGCAGTCGAGCCTCCAGCGTACGGTGCGCAGCGCTGCGGCCTGCTCGTCGGTCATCTGCTGCAGAAACCGCAGCGGACTGTTCTCGATGCGCGAACGCTCGTAGTCACTCGGGTCACCCGTGATGGGGCGCGGCTCCAACGCGGCGCTGAGCGGGCAGGCCGAGCCGAAGAGCTCGGGGTGGTGCTGGGCGTAGGTCGCCGTGCCGCCTCCGCCCATCGACAGGCCGGCAATGGCGCGGTGGCCCTTGTCGCTCAGGATGCGGTAGCGTCGCTCGACGGCGGGCATCAACTCCTCGAAGAAGAAGCGTTCGTAGGGCCAGTCGGGAACATTGTAGTAACCCATGTGGCGTCCCGTGTGGTTCTCGTCCTCATCCGAGGCGTCGGGCATGACGACCACCATCCTGGCCGAGCGTCCCTCGGCGATGGCTTCGTCGACAATCTGCTGCATCTGCCCCTTGGTGGGTTCGCTCCATGCGGTGTGGGTGTCGCTCGCGCCGTGGAGCAGGTAGAGCACCGGATAGCGGCGCGTGGTATCGGCGTCGAATCCGTCGGGAAGGTAGATTGTGCAGCTCTTCTCGGCACCGAGCAGTTCGCTCCGGAGCGTGAAGGTCTCGAGCCGGCTCTGGGCCGTGAGCGGGGCGGCGAAGAGGAGCATCGCCGCAAACATCATCATTCGTCTCATTTCGGGTCGTTTGTCGTAAGGTTTTTATGGTCGGGTTGGCTGCCGGCGGGGTCCGCTGCGTCGGCCGGAGTGAGCAGTCCGACCAGGCGGTCGAGCTGCGGCACACCGTATCCCACCTCGCGGTCGGGCGTCGCGGCCCGGCTGCCCGAGGCGTGGAGCGCGGCAATCAGCGTGGCGCGGTCCACACGGTTGTATTGGAGCATCGCGGCGCAGAGCCCCGCAATGACGGGTGTCGAGAAGGAGGTTCCGCGGGGCGAGTCGCTGACGACCACATCGGGCTTGATGTAGTCCGCCTCGGGGCGCCCCGTACTGCTGTACTCCCTGCGTGTTTGACCCTCCCAGTCGACGGCGCCGACCGTGATGGCCTCGCGCACGTCGCCCGGAAAGCCGATGTAGCGCCACGGCTTGTCGCCCTCGTTGCCGGCGCTCTGGATGAAGAGCAGCCGTGGGTGGGCACGCAGTATGCTGTCGAGGAAGCGCGAAATCCGCGAACTCCGTCCGTCGAGCAGCTCGGGCGTGTAGCCGTCGAAGTCGTCGAAGGAGGTGTAGCTGATGGAGCAGGTGATGAGGTCCACCTTCTTGTCGAGCAGCCACTCGATGCCCCGCATCATGCGCTCCTCCTCGCTGCGCGGCTCCCGGTCTTGAAGGTCGATTTTCGCCAGGTAGAATTCGCTTCGGGGGGCCAGCCCGAGCAGTGTGTCGCTCCCCATGCGGCCGCCGATGTTCATGCAGACCTGCCGGCCGTGTTCCATCGGGTCGCGGAAGAATCCGGTCGTGTCTCCGGTCGTGAAGTCGCGGTAGTCGACGACGCGGAGCTCGCGGGTGCGGGGGTCGCTCCGCAGCGAGCCGAACCCGGCGTCGAGCACTCCGATGCGGATGCCGCGGCCGTCCAGAGCGAGCGAATCGTAGCGCGGCTCCATCATCTGTCCGATTTCGCGCGAGTAGGTCCGTGCGTATCCCTTCGTCCAGCCGCCCAGCGCATCGTCGATTGCCTGGCGGATGTCGGCGCAGCCGCCTGCAAACAGCAACGCCGCGGCTGCGGCAAGCGTCGCAATGGAGAACCGATTTCTTGATTTACGGTCGTATCGCGCCATCTTTGTTCCGTTCTTGCAGTGTTCTCTGTCGGTCTGCGCTTGGGTCTCTGTGCCTGCCGGAGCGGGTGCGGCTACTCGACGTAGAGCACCAGTCCCTTGAGGTACTCGCCCTCGGGATGGTAGATGTTGATGGGGTGGTCGGCCGGCTGGGTCAGCTGGTGCAGAATCCGCACCTTGCGCCCCGCAATGGCCGCCGCCGAGAAGACCGTCGTACGGAAGAGCTCCTTCGAAACGGCCTGCGAGCAGGAGAAGGTGAAGAGTATGCCGCCGCTCTTGATTTGCGACAGCGCGCGGGCGTTGAGCCGCTTGTAGCCCTGCATGGCGTTGCCCAGCACCTTGTGGTGCTTGGCGAAGGCCGGCGGGTCGAGGATTATCAGGTCGTAGCGGTCGCCGATGTTGCGCAGGTACTCCACGGCGTCGGCTGCCAGTGCCGTATGGTTGGCCTCGGCGCCGAAGTTGAGCCGTACGTTCTCCTCGGCCAGCGCCACGGCGCGCTCCGACGAATCGACCGACACGACCTCCCTGGCACCGCCCGAAAGGGCATAGACCGAAAAGCCGCCCGTATAGCAGAAGGTGTTGAGCACGGTGCGGCCCGCGGCATAGCGCTTCACCAGCTCGCGGTTCTCGCGCTGGTCGAGGAAGAAGCCGGTCTTCTGCCCCTTCTCCCAGTTGACCAGGAACTTCTCGCCATGCTCCAGTACGGTCTGCGTCTCGTGGTCCGAACTGCCCCACAGGTAGCCGTCGACGGCACCCAGCCGGGCGTTGTAGGGGACCGTCTGCGAACTCTTGTCGTAGATGGCCGTGAGCCGCCCGCCGAATACTTCGCGCAGCGCCGCGGCTATGTCGAGCCGCGCGCGGTACATCCCCACCGAGTGGCACTGGACGACGGCCGTCGTGCCGTAGATGTCCACCACGAGCCCCGGCAGCGAGTCTCCCTCGCCGTGGACCAGACGGTAGCAGGTCGTGTCGGGGCTGTCGGTGAGTCCCAGCGTGCGGCGCACGTCGAGCGCCGAGGCGATGCGGTCGCGCCACCATGCGGCGTCGATGGCGCAGCGCTCGAACGAAAGGACGCGTACGGCGATGGAGCCGATTTGATAGTGGCCCAGAGCGACGAAATCGCCGCCGTGGGTATAGACCTCGACCACGGCGCCTTCCGAAATCTCGGCCTCTTCTTCGGCCTTGATGTAGTCGATGGCGCCTGAAAAAATCCAGGGGTGACGGCGGAGGAGCGACTCCTCCTTGCCGCGACGCAGATATACTTGAGGTGTCATGCGGGGGTTATTTTTTGCCGGTTCGGGGCGTTTGTTGCAGTTTGTCGTAGATTTCGGTGCAGACCCAGGCGTCGGTCGCCGCGTAGAGCAGCTGCTTGTCGGTCAGCTGGGCGGCCTCCCAGTTGCTCAGCCGCTGCGCCTTCGAGACCCGTTTGCCCAGCACGATGGCCGAGAGCTTGCGGAGGCTCTTCTCCTCGATTCCCCAGTCGGGGGCGATGGCCTGCAGGTCAACGAAGCCGCCGTCGCGGAAGTGGCGCAGCTGGCGCAGCGAGCGGAGGTCGCCCGCCACGTCGGCCCCCACCTTGCGGACCTTCGCATTTCCCAGCAGCTCGAGCAGCGGGGCGGCCAGCGGAATCCGGTTGAGGCGGAAGAGGTAGCAGCGCTCGGAGGTGGAGAGCTGGAGCAGCGAGACGCGGAAGGTCACTCCCTGGCGGAACGAGGGGCGCGTCTCGGTGTCGAATCCGATGACGGGATGGGATGCCAGATATGCGCAGGCTTCGGAAATCTCCTCCTCCCGCTCGATGACGCGGATTTCGCCCTGATATTCGATGGCAGGCAGCGCCGCGGTCTCTTCGTTGCCGATTTTGGGTTGGAATGTATTCGTCTTCTTCATCGAACTATAAATTCATACAAAGTTAGGGAAATAAATCGGAATATCGGCAACTGCGGCCCGGAAATCGGTGCCGCCTTCCGTGCGGGCCTCGCCGCTGGCCTTGCTGCAGGGCGTTAACCCCTTTTTATTTCGGCTGTTAAATAGCGTAAAAAGATTTATATCAATTTGTTCATTGTTGAATACAATTAATTATTGCATATTTGTTATGCAAACAAAATCCAACCACCTAAAACTTTTTTGTATGAATAAAATTCGCTATCTTACAAGCGTATTTCTGCTTGCCATGTTGGCTGCATGTGTGCATGACCCGGGGCAAATCACGGAAGTACCTTCGGAGGTTTCTCCGATTACGGTAGAAGAGGCTCGGGGAGCGACAATCCATTCCCGTTCATTCCGGGGACATCTGTTCCCGATTGGTCGGAGGCAGCTCCGTCAGCATCGGACCGGTTGTCGAGTGTGGATGTCCCTCTGCAGGCCGAATACTCATACCGGGTGTATCGCAAGGATCGCAACGGGGAGTTCTATTCGGTCCCAGCTTCGGTCAAACTGATTGTCGTCCGCTCCGCTGCAACGGGTCGTGAAGCGTCCTATTTGCGGGTTTGTATTCCCGATGCGGAATATGCCGCAATATATGACGGCGATATCGGAGCGATGACGCTGAACTGCGAGGACCGCATCGATTACAGCGGTTTGGAGTATTACGCTACGCTGGACGGACGTCCGGTTGCCGTGAGCCGCTACGATGCGGGTCGCTATACGGCCGGTGTTTTCCTCTATGACCGTAGCCTGACACTCTATGAACGGGCACGTCGCTACGCCTCGTTATTCCACAACATGTGGATTGAACGGTCGGCTGCAGGCTTAACCCGGGGTGGCGATGAGTGGAATTACGGGGCACCGGGTTCCATATTCGTTGGGTCTGATGGCGGGCTTTATCGTTATGTGGATATCGATGGAGATGGAAAGAGTGATGCCATTACGATGGTTTGGGACTGGTCCGAACTCTTTGGCGGTGGCGGTGGAAGCAGCAGTGGTGGAGGAAGCTCCAGTGGAGGCGATTCCGGCGGAGGTGACGGTTCATCGGGCGGCAGTCCCGGTTCCGGGGCTGGTCCGGGTGTTGGCAATCCGGGAGGTCCGAGCGGTCCGGGTTCGGGCCTTGGCGGCGGAAGCGGTGATTCCGACGGTGATGGTACGGGTGACGAAGAGGGTAATGGCGACGGAGACAGCGAGGGCGACTCTTCGGATGTGGGTAATACCCGTGTGAAGTTTCCTGTATCTATGCTTGACCCGATTCCGTGGGAGGATGAGTTCTCCGACGATGATTTTCCCGAGGAGAATGGTGATGGCTCTTCCGATGTTCAGGAACGCGATTGCGAGGAGGTGTCTCCCGAGGCGGGGAACAACTCCGTGAAGACCAACCGGCTCTACGCGGATATGTCCGACGAATCGCAGTTTTCGCAGTTCCAGGACAGCGTGAGCACCAAACCGGGAATTGAATTTGGTGTGACCGGTTATCTGGATGAGAATGGAGATGTGAGGTTGAAGGGTCCATATACGGATAACAACCCCGGGAGTGTTCGAATAAGATTGAAGAGAAAGTTCTCGAATCTTTCGGTGATACACAACCATCCCTCTGGAAGCGCATGTTCGGTGGGAGATGTGTATGCATTGACCTATCTTTATGCGCAATATGAAAATTTCCGGTCCATCTATGTTTGTACGGGGAACGGCTCAATTTATGTGATTCACATATATAATGAAGCTTTGGCGACCCAATTTGCAGATTTTATAAATTCTTCAGCATACGATGGACGATTTCAAAATCTTTATGATTGGGGTATGAATGTTTTGCGTTTGAAATACGATTCGCATACTTCGCATTTGTACGCGCTGGCATATGCGTTGAAGGCCATGAACACCGGAATTGCTATTTTATCGAAAGGGAAGGAGGATTCGACCTTCCACCAGCATGAAGTGGAGGAGCAGAGAATCAATGAATTGTCGGGCATGCCGGAAGAACTTGGAATGATTAAATGTAAATAAAGGAATTATGAAAAAGAGTGTTTTATTCTTTTTAGCGGTATTGGTGTGTACAACGGCCATTGCCCGCAAGCCTGGTTATGCGGACTACAAGCCGCTGTCGGCCTTTGGCGGGGATACGGTTGCCTATCTGGACCATAACTGGGGTTATCAGACTATGGCGGTCAATTTTGACGAACCGTTGCAGGAGTTTTTCGACCGGTTTGAATTGCCCATCCGGTCGGTGGAGTTTATGTGCGTCAATGGGTATGTTTTGGCTTCTGTCCGGTTTTATATTATCCCGTGTGATTTGGTAGCCAAAATGGAAAAAGAGCGGGCTGGCCTTCTCGATAAGTATTCGTTGTTCAGCATGTTTGTCTTTCCGTGGGAGGTGGAAAACAGCGAGGATTTGCCGGACTATGAGACGATTCATCGCTCGATTCCCGAATTGAAAGAGCGGGGCTCGGTCCTTCTGCCGTGGAAAGAGGAGTACAGGGAGGTGCTCGGCCGTTATCTGGTGCAGAACGTCCAGTTCAACTGGGATGAAAGTGATGAAAATTGAGGAATGAGATTCCCTGCTTCGAACGATTCCGGGCGGTGCCTCAGGGTGCCGCCCGTTTTTGTGTTCCGGGAAATTATGCGTATCTTGTAGAGGAGTCGAATCTATGGAGCTATGAAACGGAGCATTATATTTTTATTGGCGGTATTGCTGTGCGTGACGGCCATTGCGCGCAAGCCGGGTTATGCGGATTACAAGCCGCTGTCGGCCTTCGGCGGGGATACGGTTGCCTATCTGGATTACAACTGGAGCGCTCATGCCATGGGAACAAATGTCGATGCCCCTTTGCAGGAGTTTTTTGACCGGTTCGAATTGCCCATCCGGTCGGTGGAGTTTACGTGCGTCAATGGATATGTCCTGGCTTCTGTGCGGTTTTATATTATTCCGTGTGACTCGGTGACCGAATTGGAAAAACGACGAGGCGTTCTTCTCAATAAATGTTCGTTGTTCAGTATGTATGTCTATCCGTGGGAGGTGGAAAACAGCGAGGATTTGCCGGACTACGAGACGATTCATCGGTCGATTCCCGAATTGAAAGAGAGGGGCACGGTGCTTCTGCCGTGGAAAGAGGAGTACAAGGAGGTGCTCGGCCGTTATCTGGTGCAGAACGTCCAGTTCAACTGGGATGAGAGCTGGGAGAAGTAACTTCCGATTCCGAATAATTCCGGGCGGTGCCTCAGGGTGCCGCCTGGTTTTGTGTTCCGGGAACAGGTGCCGGGTACAGCCCGGCATCGGGGCTGCGGATTTACGAACGCGGAGCGGTGAGCCGGAGGCGTCCGTCGGTCCCGGTGCGGAGTACTCCTTGCGCCTGGAGCGTGCGCAGCAATTCGATGACGGGACCCTCGTCCGCAAGCAGCGTCTCGGGCAGGTGGCCGCGCAGTTCGTCGAGCAGCTCCCGGGTTGAACAGGGCGATGCCGAAAGCCGTTCGAGTATGGCGCGTCGCAGCGTTTCGGTGGCTGCGGACTCTTCGCCCGGGTCGGCGGGCAAGACCGGAGCCGGAGCCGGGGTGGATTCGGTCCGGGTGGCCCCGACTGCGGAATACTCCATGGTCGTCGGGGTGGTGTTTGCCGCCGCGTCCGCCGTTGAGGATGCATCCGCCTGCTGTCGCTTCGCCTCACGACGGCGGGCGAGGCAGATGTCGCAGATGCCGCAGGGTCGGGCGTCGTCGGCGCCGAAGTAGCGTTCGAGCACCACGCTGCGACACTCCGTCTCGTTGGCCGCATAGGCGAGCATGTGGTCGAATCGCTCGCGCATGAGCTCCTGACGGTGCTTGTAGGTCTCGGGGGCGATGTAGAGGTCGGCGCGCGGCAGGCGCTCCTCCTCCATGTAGAGCATCGGTGAGCGGTTCGACGGGATGTAGCGGATGACGCGCAGCTGCCAGAGCGTCTTGAGCAGCTCCTTGACCCGCTCGATCTTGTAGCCGCTCCAGGTGGCCAGCTCGCACTCGTCGATGGGACGGAACTCGGTGAAGACGCCGTTGTAGAGCCGCAGGATGGTGCGGATGAAGTGGTCCAAATCGTCGCGGCGGATGCGCAGCCGGTAGAGGTCGTCGCGGCTGATGCAGAACATCAGCCGGGCGGGGTTCTCCATGGCGTCGGTGAGGGTCAGGTAGCCGTTCTGCTGGAGCAGTTTCAGCGCACTCTGCACCGTGCCGGGGTAGAGGTGTTCGCGGGCGCAGAAGTCGTGGATGTTGAAGAGAAACGAGGCGCCGGCCCCCTCGCCGATGCCGATTTGCAGGTAGGAGCAGACCTTTTCGTAGATTTCCTTGATGCGCTCGAGCGGCGGGAACTCCTGCTCGAAGCGGCGTACGATGCGGCTCTCGTCGTCCGGGGCGATGAGCAGCAGCGCATAGCTGCGGCGGCCGTCGCGTCCGGCACGGCCCGCCTCCTGATAGTAGCTTTCGAGCGAGTCGCAGGGCGAGTAGTGGCAGACGAAGCGCACGTCGGCCTTGTCGATGCCCATGCCGAAGGCGTTGGTGGCCACCATCACCCGTGTGCGGCCCGACATCCACTCCTCCTGGCGGAGCGTCCGCTCGGCATGGCCCAGTCCGCCGTGGTAGGCCGAGGCCGTGATGCCTTCGTCGCGTAGCAGCCCGGCCAGCTGTTCGGTCCCTTCGCGTGTGCGGACGTAGACGATGCCGCTGCCCTCGACGCCCCGCAGCAGCCTGAGCAGCTGGCCGTTCTTGTCGTCGGTGCGGCGGACGCTGTAGGAGAGCCCCGGGCGCGCGAAGCTGCTGCGCAGGATGTGGGGCTCGGCGAATCCCAGATGGCGCATGATGTCCTCGGCAACCATGGGGGTGGCCGAGGCGGTGAGCGCCAGCACCGGGACGTCGGGAAGCTGGCGGCGCAGTTCGGCGATGCGCAGGTAGGAGGGGCGGAAGTCGTAGCCCCACTGCGAGATGCAGTGGGCTTCGTCCACGGCCAGCAGCGAGACCTTCATCCGCTCGACGCGCAGCCGGAAGGCCTCGGTCGAGAGCCGTTCGGGGGCGACGTAGAGGAACTTCACGTCGCCGTAGGCGCAGTTGTCCAGCGCGATGTCGATTTGACGGGGCGAGAGGCCCGAGTGGATGGCTACGGCCGGTATGCGCAGCGCGCGCAACCGGTCGACCTGGTCCTTCATCAGGGCGATGAGCGGCGTGACGACGATGCAAAGCCCCTCGCGGGCCATCGTCGGCACCTGGTAGGTGAGCGACTTGCCGCCGCCGGTGGGCATGAGCGCCAG
>OGPV01002117.1_pt1 | contig 12245 bp, 9 predicted proteins | sample 1553001 | NCBI WGS metagenome assembly OGPV01 (sample SAMEA2580268, study PRJEB22360) | human gut metagenome | biome: human gut; feature: human-associated habitat; material: faeces | place: Denmark | collected 2008/2010
CTCGGCGGGTCCCCCCCCGGCGGCCGCCGTTTCCCGCCGAGGCCGAGCTTATCCGCTACACGATCACCTACGACCCGAATGGCGGCACCCTCCCGCAAGGCAGCCCCACCCAATATACCGTAGTATCGGACGAGTTCACCCTCCCCACGCCGACACACGCCAATACCTACCTCTCCTTCGAGGGCTGGAAAGACACCGACGGGAATACGGTAGCGACCGTGGCGAAAGGCTCCACCGGCGATCTCTCCCTCACCGCCCAATGGAAAGAGAGCGAGCTGGCAGAGGCGGTAGGACAGCCGACCGAGACCCGGATCGTCACCACCATCATGACCGCCGATGAGATACTGGCCGATCTTGCCGCCACATGGCCCAAGCTCACCTTCACCACCGACAGAGGCGACGTGATAGATAGTCCGATCTCGTGGAAACTGAAAGACGGCGCTACCCTCGACCTCACGCCCGGCAAGAAGAACCCCTTCATCTGGACAGCCACACCGCTGCCTGATGGCGTGAAAGGCAATGGGTACGTGATGAACGGCACCACGCAGGTCTACCTCGAAGCCTCCCCTATCACCCCGGCAGACAACGGCGAGATCACGATAACGGACGAGAACAAGTTCCAACAAGATGATGGTACCGACAACTACTTCAACGGAGAGATCAACGGAGAGAAGGGCAAGACCATAAACAAACTCACCCTCACCCCTCCCGCCGATACCGATATGACAATAAAGCTCAACGAGGTAACCTCCGCGGCCACCCTCATCAACGGTACCGGGAAGACCAACCTCACCTTGAGCGGCACGAACAGTCTGGGTGCGGTCACGATCGAGCCCGGCAACGAATTGACGCTCACCCCCGGCGAGAATGCCGGCGACCTTGTCAACACCGCGGTCACCAACAACGGCCATTTCACGGATCTTACCGCACGAGTGCCCACCGTGACACTCCCCGGCAACATCACCCTCGAACGGGTAGCCCCGGCGGCAAGCCCCCCGATACCATCCACTGACGGCTACGCGGAGCTTAAGGCCGGCATAACCGCCCCCGAAGGCACCCAAATGAATTTGACGTATCAATGGGAGACTTTCAACGCACAGGCCGGCACATGGTCTACCGCCCCGGACGACTCGCAGCTGCGTAACGCCTCGAATACCTACAGGACGAGAACCGTAGGCCAGTATCGTTGCCTAGTTACCGCCACCGTAACCGGAGACGGCGGCACGACCACGACCACGACGCTCACCACGCCCCCGGTTGCCGTAACGCCTTATGTTCCTCCCGTAACGCCTCCTACGCCACAGCCCGCTACCTATACCGTAACCCTCCCTGCCTTGGTAGGAGCCTCCACCACCCCGGCAGCCGGAGCGCATACGGTAACCGAAGGCGACGGCTTCTCCTTCACCCTCACCTTGGACGCAGACTATGACCAGTCCGTCCCCGTAGTGACCGTGAACGGAAACGCCCTCACCCCCGACGCAAGCGGCAAGTACACGATCGCCGATATTTCCGCCAACCTGACCGTAGCGATCACCGGTATCGTGAGAAATACCACGACCGGTATCGAGCAAGTGGAAAACGCTACCTTGATCCGTGCCGAGAGCGGAGCCTTGCTGATCCGTACGCCAGTCTCCGTGACAGCGCAGGTGATCGCCCTCACCGGAAACGTAGTCCGCACGGTACGGCTTCCCGCCGGAGACAGTCGTGTAGATGGCTTGGCTAGCGGTATCTATATCGTCCGCCTATCCAATGAGATAACGAAGAAAGTGATAATCCGATAGGCAAGGTTTCACGAGTGAGAGCGGCTGTCATCGCCGCTCTCACAAAAAGAGGTTATTAGAATGCCCATTGTTAGGTTCTTATAATCGCAGTTATAAGCATCTTACAATGGGCATTCTAGCAACCTTACGATAGATAAGTCCAAGACCAGCTCGAAGCCTTCGGCGCCGCTATAATAAGGATCCGGGACGGGAATAGAATAAAGACAGTCACAAGAATAAACTACCGAAGCATTGTCTAACTGATTCTATTTCGTATATTTGCCATTGAAAACCAGAGACAAAAGAAGGATAAAAATATGACAGCATTAGAACTCAACGCAGAATTATTCCGCCAACTCAGTATCATCGCCGAAGATGAGACCTTGATGCGTAAAGCCGTAGAAGCCATCCGCCGTCTTGCGCAGCAAAAGGAAGCACAGACTGAAGAGACTGAATATATTAGTAAGGAAGAGGTGCTTGCCGGAATCCGGCAAGGCTTAATCGACGTAAAAGAGTCTCGTAAAAACGGCACATATCAAAAAACATTGCAGGAGGTCATAGATGAATTATAGAATCATACCGCAAAAGCACTTTCTGAAAGAGCTGAAGCGATTGGCAAAGAAATATCATTCGCTAAAACAAGACCTTCAAGCGTTACAAAATGAGCTAAGCAGCAACCCTTCCGCAGGAATTGATTTAGGCTGTGGCATCCGTAAGATCCGTATGGCTATAGGCAGTAAAAACAAAGGAAAAAGTCATGGCGCACGAGTCATCACCTATACCTATACCGTTAATGATACCGAAGGGATTATCAACCTCATTTATATTTATGATAAGGAAGAGAGTGAAAGTATTACCGATAACGAAATCAAATGGTTAGTAAAAGAAGTTGAACGATAGCCGTAACAACCTCTTTACTGATCCGGCTTCGCCCCGAACTTAAGACAAATGGTCTTTACAATATTCCAACAACCCGGCGCAAGCATCTTCCAATAGATCCAAGACCAACTCGAAACCTTCGGCACCGCTATAATAAGGATCCGGGACGTGATCGTACAACTTATTCCGGGAGAACTCAGTCATCTGATGTATCTTAGCGACGGATTCCAGATCGGGAGCCATCCGTTTCAAGTCCGTTATATTTTGGTCGTCCATGCCGATAATCAAATCGAAGTCATGAAAGTCCCACTGACGTACCGGACGGGAGATCGAATCCAACGAATATCCCCTACGGGCCGCATGCGCCCGCATCCGTGAATCCGCCCGGTCTCCCTCATGATACCCGGTGATCCCGGCGGAATCGATCTCGATCCGATCTCCCAATCCCGCATCCTTCACCAACTTCTTCATTACCGCCTCCGCTGACGGAGAGCGACATATATTCCCCAAACACACAAACAACAACCGTATCTTTTCCTCCCTCATCCCTAAGCTCCTTTCCATTAATTTTCAATTTTCAATTCTCCATTTTCAATTCTCAAGCCGGGTCTACATCATAATGAACCAGCAACTGCTTAAACGGCACATATCCCTGCATCTCCGTATGAATCCCCTCCAATATCTCACGAAGCGGAGCGATCCCGGCGGATATCTCGATCTTCAAGACGATCTTCTTGATATGAAGCGTCTGTACCCGGGTGATAGGCGGCGTAACCGGCCCCAACACCCGCTCACCTAAACGAGCACGAAGTTTCTCGGCGTATAAAGCAGACATTTCCTGCAAAGCCTTCTCATTCCGACTCCGAAGGATCAAGACGATCAAACGGTAGTAAGGCGGGTAACGGAACATACTACGCTCGCTCAATTGCAAGCTCACCATTTCCTTATAAGCAAAATGCTGCACCATACGGATCAAGGGATGCTCCGGCTGGGTAGTCTGCAAGATCACCGTACCCCGCTTATCCCGTCGTCCGGCACGTCCGCTAACCTGTACCATCAATTGATAAGCCCGCTCGTGCGCCCGGAAGTCTGGGAAATTCATCAGGCTATCGGCGCTCAAGATTCCGACCACGCTGACATTCCCGAAATCCAATCCCTTCGACAACATCTGGGTACCAATCAAGATTTGTGTCTTCCCCTTCTCGAAATCCGAGATGATCCGCTCGTAAGCCGTGCGGGTACGGGCCGTATCGAAATCCAGCCGCTCCACCTTCGCCGCAGGGAATTGCCCAGCGATCTCCTCCTCTACCTTCTCTGTACCGAAACCTTGCATCTTGAACTCCGTCCCCTTACACTCGGGACATACCTGCGGCAAGCGGTAAGTATAACCGCAATAATGGCAAACCAGCTGATTATGCGCCTTGTGGTAAGTAAGGCTAACGTCGCAATTCACGCAATGAGGCACCCACCCGCACCCCCGACACTCGATCATCGGGGCGAATCCCCGGCGGTTCTGGAACAAGATCGCTTGCTCACCCCGGGATAAAGCCTCCCGCACCTTCTCCACCAACAGGGGGGAGAAAAGGGTATCTTTCATAATCTTCTTGCGCTTTAGCTCCTTCACGTCCACCGTAATAATCTCCGGCATCAAGCAATCACCGTAGCGGGTGGATAGCTCGACCAGACCGTATTTCCCCGCCGTAGCGTTGAAATAAGAGTCGATGGAAGGGGTGGCGGAACCCAATAAGGTCTTACCGCCGTGCATACCCGCCAAGACGATGGCAGCGTTACGGGCATGGTAACGGGGTGCCGGGTCTTGCTGCTTATACGTATTCTCATGCTCCTCGTCCACGATAATCAAGCCCAAGTCCTTAAACGGAAGGAAGAGGGAAGAACGGACCCCCAATACCAGCATAGGCTCGTCGCTATGCAGCAGCTTGTTCCAGACCTCCACCCGCTCGTTGTCCGAGAACTTAGAGTGGTAGACCAATAGCTTATCCCCGAATAATTTCGCCAGCGTTCCGTGATCTGGGTCGTGATAGCGATCTCCGGCAACATATATAAAACCTGCCGCCCCAGCCGCAAGACCTCATGGATCAAACGGACGTATATCTCGGTCTTACCACTGGAAGTCACGCCATGAAGCAAGCAAACCTCCTTCGTCTTGAAAGCCTCATGGATCTCTCCGTAGGCTTTCTCTTGCGCCGGACTGAGCGGATTCGGCTCTTGCAAGCGGCAGACGGATACTTGTAAACGACCCACCTCTTTCTCGTAACTCTCCAAGATACCCCGTTTCAGCAGACCCTCCAATACCGCAGAGGTATAACCACTGCGTTCCAATAGCTCTTTCTTGGAAAGCTCCTTCGATAAAGCGGGATTCAAGGTATGGCTTAAATCCAAGAAGCTGACCAACAGAAGCTCTTGCTTCTTCGCCCTTTTCAATTCTTCGAACACCGCCTGCAATTTCGTCTCATCCCAGTAAGCTTCGGCCAAACGGATAAACGCCTGTGTCTTGGGAACGAATCCTCGCTTTAGCTCCTCGCTCACCTCGACCGCCCCTTTCACCATCAAGGAAGAGACGATCGGGACAACATTTCGGAGACCGGTCTTCTTCTCCAACTCCGAGATCGTCAATTTCAAAACCCCGCTAAAGGCATCCAGTACCGCTTGCTCGTTCGGGCGCAAGGGGGCGGTAGCCTCGAAATCCTCATTATAAGTAACCGCCGTCTCGCTTTCCAACTTTAAGCCGGAAGGCAAGGCCGCCTTATACACGTCGCCCAGCTTACATATATAATAAGAAGATATCCATTTCCAGAAACGGAGTTGCGGACGGCGGAGCACCGGAGTGGCATCCAGCAAAGCGTAGATCTCCTTCGTCTCAAAATCGGATACCGGTTCCCGGTCGTGTACCTCCATGACGATGGCCGTATAATATCGTTTCTTCCCGAAATGCACGATCACCCGGCAACCGGGAGTCACGGCTCTTTCCAGATCTTCGGGTATCCGATAGGTATAGCTATTCTCCAAAGGAAGGGGAAGTATGACGTCCGCATATTTCATTCAAACAGGTGTTTCATTACGAGCCCAAAAATAACAAAAAAGGCCGGACTTCTAAAGCCCAGCCTCTCTCATTTTATTTTCACCTATTTAGAACAAGATCGCTGCCGTGATAGACCATCCACGATTCTTTCCGGCACCGTCGGAGAGGTTCACCTTCTCAATGCTATAGTTATCAGTCAGTCCCAGACCATAATTGAAACCCACCTGCAAGTGGCTGATCAACTCCACGCCGGCACCGAAGTTAAGGCCTGCGCTGAAATTCTTCGCCTTCACCTGATCCGCTACGGAACCCGGGATATCCCAAAATTTATCACCGCCTACACGGAAACCGATATACGGACCGGCTGCCAGATACGCTTTGACGATCGGTAAGCCGAATTTCCATTTCAAGTTGACCGGAACATCGATATAATCCGTCTTCATCGAAGTCTTAACCCCGCCAACCGAAGTCGTCTCCAAACCTTTTTGCGAATACAACACGGCCGCATCGATCCCGACACCCACCAACGGCAAAGTCGTCTCGATCATCGGCCCCACTTGGAAGCCGGTTACGTTATCCGCTTTCAACACGTCCGAGTTGAAATGGACAGACGATATATTCACACCTCCCTTGATACCGAATTTAAGCTGAGCGTTCGCCGGAAGCGCCATCAACGCTAACAAGGCAACCATAAGAAATCCCACGATTTTCTTCATATTCATACTTCTTTTGTTAATTACTCGTTGCAAATAAACGCACTTTTCTAATAATAAACAAATATTCTCTATAGAGTGTTCACGGAATACCCCAGTCCTTTAAACTCAAAGAAAGCATGCATCTTACATACGGAGCTCATCCCGTCGGTCAGATTCATGCTTCTTTCCCTAATTATTATGGCAAAATAATTATCCGAAACCATGAGACGACTTGATAAGAAAACCTTGGATAAAGAATAGTAAAAACCGGATACGGTTCTTGCGTTCTCTTCCGGCCTTTCCTCGAAGCCGTCGAAAATATACACGCCTTGCAGGTCTTCTGACTTACTTCCGGTCTTAAGCGCCTTCCCATTCACTTGAATGAACAGTGGCAACAGTATTGCTCAACCCGTTTATGAAGCTTACAGCAGCGGGACTGTCCGGGATTCTCACCCGATTCCCTTTTAATCCCTATCCGGCGATTGCCGAAAGGGAACAAAGCATGTAGCAAAGATACATAAAGTTTTGATGTAGCCTAACACTTTCCACAAAAAATATCCCTATATTCCCGGTTCCTGATATAACATAAAGCCGCCCCGATAGCCGTGCGATACTCGGCATACTCCGGTATCTTGAAATGGACATCGCACATCTCCTCCAGACGGGGGAAAATATCCGGGCATTGCGGCAAGCGAGTCAGGTTACCGATCAACACGATATTCTTGATATCGCCATTTAACGAGGCGAAAACAGCTCCTTGCCCGATAGTCTGCAAGACCATATGAACGATACCGAGAGCGATATCCTCAACCTTAGCGTTCGCATCCGCTTTTCCAAAAATAGAGGCTGTCACGTCTAGCGGCAGGCCGGGTAGCGGATGCGGCGTAATATCCCGGATATGCAAGTCGATATCATTCAGGGAACCATGCTCAGCCAAAGACGCTATTTGGTGAAAGTCATGCGTTTTCAATAATAGCTTAGACAAGCCGAGGATGGTTCCGCCACCGATACCCAATCCCCCGATATGCTCGACCGTGGAGCCTTGTACCTTGACAAAAGAGGTACCCGTTCCCATGCTGACCACCAACAGGCTATCCAGTCCCGTATTATACTGCGCCCCTAGCCCATTTGCGAGGAACTCATCCGTCTTCGCGGTTGGTAAGCCATATAAAGGTTGATCGATATAGGCGCTACCTACACCCGTCAAGATCACTTTCTCTATATTCGAGAGTGAGATGTTATTATCATAAATATATTTACCGAAGGCCCCGAATAAAGAGGTTACCGGATCGGTAGCTTTCACGAACATCGGGTTCTTGATCTTCTTATCCTCCACACCGACGATCTTGGTCGTGCTACCTCCCACGTCTATACCTATAACGATTCCCATGATTCTTTCCCTTTTTAATTGAATAATCGCTACAAAAGTACATAAACCCGTATACAATACTAAAAAAGGCCGGACAAAATCAATTGTCCAGCCTCTCTTTATTAAAAAACCGTAAGGTTTAAATGCTATTTATTCGCCTAACAAGATCTCTAGGATCTGGCAAGCTGCCTTCGATACGGAAGTACCCGGGCCAAAGATAGCGGCAACGCCAGCCTTATACAAGAAGTCATAGTCTTGAGCCGGGATTACACCACCAGCGATAACGATGATATCCTCACGACCTAATTTCTTCAACTCCTCGATAACCTGCGGAACCAACGTCTTATGACCAGCGGCCAAAGAAGAAACGCCCATTACGTGAACATCGTTCTCTACAGCTTGACGGGCAGCCTCGGCCGGAGTCTGGAACAACGGTCCCATATCTACGTCGAACCCACAGTCAGCATAACCGGTAGCAACAACCTTAGCGCCACGGTCATGTCCGTCCTGACCCATCTTAGCGATCATGATACGAGGCTGACGGCCCTCTTTCTTAGCGAATTGCTCGCAAAGCTCGCAAGCTTTCTGGAAGTCTGCGTCTTTCTTAGTTTCTGATGAATACACGCCTGAAATAGTTCTAATGATTGCTTTATAACGACCTACAACCACCTCGCAAGCATCGGAGATCTCTCCCAATGACGCACGCAAGCCGGCAGCCTTAACAGCCAACTCTAATAAATTGCCCTTCTTCGTCTTCACGCACTCCGTGATATCAGCCAAAGCTTTTTGAACAGCGGCTTCGTCACGGTTAGCACGCAACTCCTTCAAAGCGGCGATCTGCTCGTTACGTACGGCTGTATTATCAATCTCAAGGATATCGATCGGATCTTCCTTCGGCAAACGATATTTGTTAACACCAACGATGGTCTGAACACCAGAGTCGATACGAGCCTGTGTACGAGCGGCCGCTTCCTCGATACGCATCTTAGGAAGACCTGTCTCGATGGCTTTCGCCATACCACCCATGCTCTCGATCTCTTGGATCAACGCCCAACCTTTATGTACCAATTCATTCGTCAAAGACTCTACATAGTAAGAACCAGCCCACGGGTCGATTTCCTTACAGATCTTAGTCTCTTCCTGAATGTAAATCTGTGTATTACGAGCGATACGAGCGGAGAAATCGGTCGGCAAAGCGATCGCCTCATCCAATGCGTTCGTATGCAAAGATTGTGTATGTCCTAATGTAGCGGCCATAGCCTCGATACAAGTACGTCCTACGTTATTGAACGGATCTTGCTCGGTCAATGACCAACCGGAAGTCTGGCTATGTGTACGCAATGCCAATGATTTCGGGTTCTTAGCGCCGAAGCTCTTCACGATCTTCGCCCACAACATACGAGCCGCACGCATCTTGGCGATCTCCATGAAGTGATTTACACCGATAGCCCAGAAGAATGACAAACGGGGAGCGAACGCATCCACATCGATACCGGCGTTGATACCGGCACGAAGATATTCCATACCGTCGCACAACGTATAAGCCATCTCGATATCAGCCGTAGCACCAGCCTCCTGCATATGATAACCGGAGATAGAGATAGAGTTGAACTTCGGCATCTTCTGAGAGGTATACTCGAAGATATCAGCGATAATCTTCATGGAGAACTCAGGCGGGTAAATATAGGTATTACGTACCATGAACTCTTTCAATATATCGTTCTGGATCGTACCGGCCATTTCCTCCAACTTAGCACCTTGCTCCAAACCTGCGTTGATATAGAATGCCAATACCGGAAGCACACCACCATTCATGGTCATGGAAACAGACATCTTGTTCAAAGGAATACCATCGAACAACACTTTCATGTTCTCCAAGGAACAGATAGATACACCCGCTTTACCTACATCACCAACCACACGTTCGTTGTCGGCATCGTAACCACGGTGAGTCGGAAGGTCGAACGCAACGGACAAACCTTTCTGACCGGAAGCCAAGTTACGGCGATAGAAAGCGTTAGACTCCTCAGCGGTAGAGAAACCCGCGTACTGACGGATTGTCCAAGGACGCATAGCGTACATACCGCTGTACGGGCCACGTAGATAAGGAGGCAGACCGGAAGCATAGTTCAAGTGCTCCATACCCTCCAAGTCTTCTTTTGTATATACAGGTTTCACCTCGATATGCTCGGGTGTTTTCCAATTGGGCTCGATACCATTGGCTTTTGCCCATTCGGCAGCGTTTGTAGCTGCGAATCCGGCATTCTTTATATCTATGTTTTTAAAATTTGGTCTCATAATTGTTTATACTTAAGCGATTCCTAATTTAGCGTTGAATGCTTTCAATGTCTCAAGCACATTGCTCTTTACATTTACGAACTGGTCGATACCTTGAGCCTTCAAGTCGTCCGCGCAAGCAGGAGCTCCGGCTACAACGAATTCGGCACGTCCGGCCAAAGCCTTGTAAGCAGCAGGAGCGAATTCAGCATACTCGTCATCACTAGAGCAAAGAACCACTATCTCAGCACCCGCCTTGACTGCAGCCTCAACACCAGCCTCAACCGTATCGAAGCCTAAGTTATCAATTATCTTATATCCGGCACAAGCGAAGAAGTTAGCGGAGAACTGTGAACGAGCCAAACGCATCGCCAAGTTACCGATCGTCAACATGAATACCTTCGGAGTCTTGCCACTCTTCTCTGTCGCCATACGCAAAGCCTCGAATTCGGAAGCGCCGCGAGAGAAATCAAGAGCCGGGATCGTTGCCTCGCCGCAATGACCACCGCCACAACAGCAAGAACCTTTTTCCTGAATCTTATCGGCAGCTACTTCCGTGAAGTTAGGATACTGGTTAGAACCCAACAGGATCTCACGACGGGTAGCAACCGCTTTCTTACGAGCTACATTCGAAGCGTTAACGGCATTCTGGATCTCACCTGCGTTCACGGCAACGGAGAATCCTCCTTTTTCCTCAACCTCCAAGAACAACTTCCAAGCGACATCAGCCAAGGAATTCGTCAATACCTCTACATAATAAGAACCGGCAGACGGGTCAACGACCTTATCCAAGTGGCACTCTTCCTTCAATAATAATTGTTGGTTACGTGCGATACGCTCAGAGAAATCGTCTGGAGTCTGGTAAATCTTATCAAACGGGCGAACCGTGATAGAGTCTACGCCGGCAAGAGCGGCAGACATAGCCTCAGTTTGAGAACGAAGCAAGTTTACGTGAGCATCGTAAACCGTCATGTTCCACTCTGAAGTCTGTGCGTGAGCAACCATCTTGCAAGCGCATTCGCAGGCCGGCTTATAAGCGGCTACGATCTCGGCCCACAACCAACGAGCCGCACGGAACTTAGCGATTTCCATGAAGTAGTTAGAGCTGATACCAAAATTGAATTTGATTTTCTTGGCAACCTCGTCAGCGGTGAAACCAGCCTCGGTAAGTTTTGCCATCAATTCGTTACCCCAAGCCAAGGCGTAACCTAATTCCTGAGAAATGTAAGCGCCAGCATTGTTGAAAAGGAACGCATTTACAGCCAATACACGGTAGTTAGGCAAAGCCTGTCCAGCTTTGAGCACAGCTGCGGCACCTTCTACCCACTCACTGTTTTCTTTACCTTTTACTAAAGGTTTCTTGAAAGCGTCATAGTTTACAGAACCGTAGCACTTCTCTGCGTCGACACCCTTGCCTTTGAAGTAGTCAGCCAAGATACCGATCAACTTCTCCGCTTTGCAGTTGCAAGTGTTGAAGTTCAATTCTACGGAAGCCGGACAAATACCTTCTAATAAAGTAGCTATATTCTCCTCGTTCACCTCATCACCTTTGATGATGAACCCAAGAGAAGTAACACCTTTCGTCAAAAGGTCAAGTGCTTTCTCGTTAGCACCCTTGAAGCAGCAAACTTCAATGTTCTGGCGTACCTTCCAATCGTTGTCTTTCTTCGTTCCACGAACATAAGGGAATTCACCGGGAAGAGACTCTGTAGTCTTTAAACCCTCGATGTCTTCTGCACGATAGAAAGGATTTACATTAAATCCTTCGCCTGTCTTCCAAACAAGCTTTTTCTCAAACGGTACCCCTTTCAGGTCGGCCGTTATCTTCGCCATCCACTCTTCAGTAGACACAGGTGCGAATTCTGAGAAAAGTTTTTCTTTAAGTTCTGCCATAATATTAGTTGTTTATTAAACTGGTATTAGTAATGTTCAATACTATTTTGTTCAATTACAGATGGCAAAGGTAGAATAAATAAACAGTACCGACAATGAAAAAACAATGAAATCGCAACTACTTTTAACGCCTTTTAGTGGTATTCTCCCCGTTTTCTTGGCATTTTGATAAAAAACACACTTTTTCTTCAAAAAAACTCAGTCCAACTATTGCAGAATTAAAAAATATATCTACCTTTGCATCGTCAAACAAAAACAATGACATCTAAATGGTGGATTCGTCTAACGGTTAGGACACATGCCTCTCACGCATGTAATACGAGTTCGATTCT
>OGPV01002122.1_pt1 | contig 12225 bp, 6 predicted proteins | sample 1553001 | NCBI WGS metagenome assembly OGPV01 (sample SAMEA2580268, study PRJEB22360) | human gut metagenome | biome: human gut; feature: human-associated habitat; material: faeces | place: Denmark | collected 2008/2010
ATAAAGCCACTATTCAAAAAAGTGCCGGCAATCTGACAGATTTACGAATGATTCTACTTGGAGATTTTCATCTTGGCTACAGTGTTGGCTGCTCCCAGATTGAGGACATGGTTAATACAATTAATTCCGAGAATGCTGATATTGTTGTTATTGCAGGAGATATTTTTGATAATAGCTTCGATGCTCTTGATAATCCAGAGCGCCTTGAAATGCTCCTGTCACAGATAAACAGCACCTACGGAACATATGCCGTATTTGGAAACCATGATGTGACAGAGACATTGATTGCCGGTTTTCCAATTTCTTCAAAAAATGCACCGCGTGATCCGCGCATGTATGAATTTCTTGAAAAAAGTAATATTAGCGTGCTTGAGGATGAGACAGCAATAATAGACAACAGCTTTTATCTTACTGGACGTCTTGATGAAAAACGCACCGGAAATGGAACAAAAAAACGTGCTTCTCTTGATGAACTCACAAAGAATCTTGATCCATCTATGCCGCTTTTTGTGATAAGCCATGAACCTGATCATCTGTCTGATTACAATGCGCACGGTGTTGATATAGTTCTTTCTGGTCACACACATGCCGGCCAGTTTTTCCCACTGACGATTGTTCAACCGTTTGTGTGGGAAAATTACTGGGGCATGAAAATGATTGACAGCATGTACAGCTTTGTCACTTCCGGCATTGGTGTCTACGGACCCGACATGCGTGTTGGAACAAATAGCGAGGTCATGGTAATTGATGTTCATTTTGAATAAAAAATCATTTGCTATTTCCTCCTATGTATACTATGATGGATGTTAAGTATACACAGGAGGATTTTTTTATGTCGGCAGAATTTCTTGATTTTATTCTTGAAGTGGTCATTTCATATCTTGTTCCTATCCTAGAACTGATCGGCGTCTTTATTGTCGCCTATGGAACGATAAAATCATTTATCAAATTTATCCGTTCTGGTCTCAATTCCGATGATACAAGAGTAAAGATTGATCTGGCTGAAACACTGGCGCTGTCTCTGGAATTTAAAATGGCAGGCGAGATTTTAAAAACAGTTGTCTCCCATACAATTGAGGAACTGAGTATTCTTGGAGCCGTAATTGTACTGCGTGCGCTTTTAACATTCCTGATCCATTGGGAACTAAAAATGGAACGCCAGACAGAGCATGCCGAGCGCGAACATGCCAAAATTCAGGAAAAGACAAAGTAAAATTAGAAAAAAGCTCCTCTAGCTTATTTTGAAGCTAGGAGAGCTTTTTCTAATTTATTCGCTGATTATTTCTACATCAATCTGTCCATAATATGGGCTGTCCTCATCCTGCAGTACAACTACTGTCTCCACATGATCAAGCTGCATCAACTGCAGTTTATTTTGTTCTGCATCTGTGTATCCATCTGGCACTTCCTTTGGAACTGTCAGTGTAAACTGATATTGTGTACTTCCGTCTGTAAGAACAGTGGATGTTATCGTAAGTACAGCTTTTACCTCAAATAAAAACGATTTTAAGCTTGGTGCTGCTGCGCGCAAAATGACATTCTTTCGCTCAATCTTTGCCTCTTGCACTGGTGCTGGTGATTCCTCCTCAATCGTCTGCTGTATCTCTGGCAGTGATGTTTCTGATGATGGCAAAAGTGTTGTCGCTTCTGGCGTTTGCAGTGGTGTTGTACTTTCCTGCTCTTGTGTCTGCGTTGTTTCTTCTGAGGATATGCTTTCTTTAGAAGTCGCCTCTATAGTTGTGGAAGGCTCACTAGACACACTTTCTGTTGTTGCCTTCTCACTTGAAGCTTCCTCGATTGAAGAAACCTCGACAGAACTCTCTTCGGTAGAGCTTTCTTCGATAGATTTTTCTTCTGTCGATTTTTCCTCAGTAGTTTCTTCCTCTTTTGCTTCACAAACTGTCAGTTTTTCCAGCAAACTGCTTCCATATGATGCTTCCCATGCAGCAGGATCCTTTATCCAATCCTCTGCCCTCCAATAAAAGGTAATCTCTTTTGTTTGACCATCTTGACAATTAAAGAAAAGTGTCGCATCAAAACCTGCTGCCTTTTCCCAGTCGCTGTTTAAGCTCCAGGAAATTTCATTTGTCTTTGCCAATATCTCTGACACAGGCTGATTAGTTTGATCTAAAAGCGTATACGATTTCTCTTTCTCACCTGCCAAACCAGTAAACTTTGGCGCTGTCAAATGACCAAGGCTTGTATTTTTTGAAAGTACAAATGTCTTATTATCACCGTCATGTGCGCTTGCACTAATCTTTGACCAATCACTTATGCCAATCTCATCCATCGATGCAAAGCAAATGGAAAGATCGTATAAAAGATATGGCTCGTTTCCATTGACTTGCTCAGTATAAGGCACTGCATAACCGTCTTCTGGTAAATAGACACTGTATTTCTTTTGAACACCATCTGCATCATATTTCCAATAAACAGGAAGCAAACGATATGTGCATGTTTGTTTTCCTTCCCTTGTAACACGCTGCTGCATAGTCTGAACAAGATATTCACTAATTCCAGTTCCTTGTGCAAAACAATATGCAAAACCTGTATTGTCACATTGCTCTACATTGGCATCAGAAAAAGTATCCTCCATCTTTTCTTTTTCTTTCTGTGTCTTTTTAAATTCATCTGTACCTTTATCACGATAAAGACTTGTCACATCTGAATCTAACCACTGCTTTTGTTCGCCCTCTGCAGTCGTTGTCTCTGCAAGTGCCTGCACACTCATTACAGCACAATCTGAGTCTGCTATGTAAGCCTCTCCAAGCGGTGCTGCTCCATCTGTCACAAACACTTCAAACCTGGTAGAAAGAATATCTCCATTTTCATCTGTCGTGTTTGTCTGCTTTAGCCATGCATATACAAGGACCTTTTCCTGCTTACTTTCACATGAAACATAATATGGAATAAGATATGTATAGATACCATTTGAACGGTCTGTATACATCTCATATACACCAATAAGACCACCCTGTGTATCATTTTGCTCCATCGTGTAGCCGCCTGACTTTGTTGAAAGCATACTGCGAACATAAAAACCTGCCTGACTGTCATCCTTTACAATTTCAAAGGAAAAGGCATCGCGATAAAAAAGTGTATCTCTTGTCATTTGCCTTGATTTAAGCAGTGACAGCACATTGATCTTATAGCCTGCACATCCTTCTTCATTCGCATCCACATCAAAATAAATGCTTCCCTGCCATGCAGATGCCTTTCTTCCAGAATCCTTCCAGTTTCCATTTTCATCCAGATCAAAAATCGGGTACAAAAATTCCTGCTTTTTATCTGAAACAAAAAGCTCTGGTGCTGCAAGAGGTTCTGGCTCTGGCTGTGTCTCTGACTCAGATTCGCTTTCTGACTCAGACTCACTTTCCGACTCTGATTCACTTTCTGTCTCAGTCTCTGATGGCTTTTCAGATTCACTTTCTGTTTCACTTTCTGTTTCAGTCTCTGGCTCTGATTCGTCTTCTTTAATACGCACAGAAAGTGTACTTGTTGATGGTCTGCTTATTGTAAATCCATTTTTGTCTGTAATGCCTTCTCTTTTTACCTGCACAGTCAGGCTTACACAGTCTTCTGGCACACTGACATGACACGAATATGAAGTTTCTTCATCTGAAGCTATTTCTTCTTTTGATAGTAAAAGCGCCTCCTCGTTTGTCTTCGATAAAGCTGTAACGTTAACTTCATATGATGTACCTTCATACTTTGGTTTCTCACTTTCAGCATCCCACATGACAAGCGCGCCATTTGAAGCATCAATCTCGTCATCATCTGTTGTCTTTTTATTTACGCTAATCAATACAGGAAGTGTAATTTCGCTTTCTTCTTGAGTAAGTTCATAGCGCCAAACACCGTACAGACTCTGGTCAGATGATGAGTGCTGCATTAATGCGCTATTTTTCAAAAGAGGTGAATAATAAAGTCTGTAGCCATCATCTTCTGCTAAAATCGCATAGCCATCCATAACTTTTCCTGACTGAATCAGACTGTTACCTGATGAAAACGCAGGATCTTCTGGCGCAGCCAAAACTCCATCATTTGTCACTCGCGCTTCAAGAAGCTCTGACGCACTCCAACTTTCGCTTCCATTTGCCTGACACACAATATGACCCAGCTCAACCTGACCTGACATTAAGGTAACAGGATATGCAACAACTGTCATTTCAGTACAGTCAGCTGTATCAAAATGCATCTGCTCCATCTTGTCTGTGCTGCATTTCTTTATTGCTGCCTGATACTGAACCGGTACCTGAAGCTCTTCATCAACAGCCTCTAACGCTGTTTGAATCTCCATTTCCTTCTTTTGTGCATGACCTGCAAAAATCTGATACAAAGATGCATCCTTGTTTTTAAAACCAGAATACATTCTGTCTGGCTTTAATGAAGTATCAAATACCGCTTCGTTTTCACATACAGTATTTGCACTCAGCACATCAAATGTTTTTTCTGAATAGGTAGAGCTCTTATAACCTTGACACGACACACGACAATTAATAGTAATCGTCTCTTCACTTGTAACTGCAATATGTCCTGTCTCTTCCCATCCAAACTTTACAGATGATGATTGACTTTTTTCATCATCTGAATCAGATGATGAATACACAGCTGTCACTGTTAACTCTCTGTCGCCAGCAGTAATTGACGTAAAATCATCCTTGTTGTCAATTACAATCTCATACAAAGCTGTCTTATCTTCATTATCTGACACACTAGTGTTTTCGCTGCAAAGCCTCAGATGATATGACAAAGCTGGCAGCTGTATTCTTTCGTCTGCCGCCTGCGCAGTACTCCACTCAGACGTTCCCTCTTTATTGACGGCTCTTACATGAAATACAACAGCGTCAACCTTTTGTCCTTCTAATTCATCTGGCAGTTCTAAGAAATTATCTGTTATCTCTCCATTCTTACTTCCAATTTTAATCCGCTTTAAAAGACCGTTTTCTAGAACAGGCTGATTATTACTGTCTCTTTCATATGTTTCATACTCAGCTTCATACTCATAGTATTCGGCAAAAAGACCTGGCCAAAAACGAATCATCCATGATCCGTTCTCCTTTGTAAATGTGATTCCGCCTGGAATACCAGGCTTTGGCTCTGACTTATCAAATACTGTAAGATCTGTCAACTCACTGCTTAGCTTTTCCCATACACGTATACGTATATTTTCGCTGTCCTCATCTGTCTTTGCTTCTTCTGTATTTAAAAGAAGAGGTGAGACAGACAAGCTTCCTGCAAAAGCTGTCCACTTTGTGTAAATTTCTGCCTGATCTTCTTCTGTAAGTTCATCTTCTTTATAAACATACAGCTCAGTTCCGATACCTGGTGTTTTTTGCTCCTTTTCTGACTTATTATCATCTGTATTTTCTTTTTGATTTTCTTTTTGGTCTTCCTGGTCTTCGTTATTGTTTGAATCATCTGATTCGCAGGCAACCTTTACGCCTTCTTTGTTCCAGATTCCTGCTGCCTCGATGCTTCCTAGTGCCACGTCACATCCATCTGTCGCACCTGTCACTATGATTTTGAGCGCACTTGCCTCTACTGCGTCAGGTACTTTCACAGAAACTGTACCACCATCATCAGCATCCTTGCCTGCTGCCTGCAAACCTGCGGCAAGTTCCTTCCAGACACCGTCCTCTGCATCTGCGTACAGCACATCAAACTTATATGTCCCTTCATTAAGCCATGTAAGCGTCACATCGGACAGCTTGCATGTGCCATTCAAAAAAGCCGTATAAATAGGACAGCGCTGCTCTTTTATATCAAATGAGGATGATGGAAAAACAGGAACATCTACCGACTGATGTTTAATCAGATTTTGAAGCTGTTCTTTTGATGCTTCCACAAATGGATGCTCTCTGTAAGAGCCATTTGCATCTGTCTCGCCTATTGTAAGTGAAATATCACATATATCAGCTAACAGCGCATCTTCAAGTTTTTCTCCTCCTGATATAAAATACAGGCAGTTTTCACTTTCATTTGCATCTGCTGCAATTGGATAAACGTTTTCACTCACGCCGACACAATCAGTCAAATTTGCTGTTAAATTACTCGTAATGCCATATGACTCATTGTCAGAGGAAATTATCGGTGCATAATTCTGACAGCGCATCAGAACCAGATTTTCGCATTCTGCTGTTGTGATTCCTGCTGCTACAGCTGCCTCTATTACTCCTGTGTTAACACAATCTTCCAATAAAACTTTTTCTTTTGTCTGTGCCACAATTCCTGCGGCTGTCCCGTCTGCTGTAACCTTTGCATGATTGACAAGCTTTGAAAGTGTCTCATCTTCCTCCTTCATTGGAAGTGATGCTGCAAAAATACCAGCTGCAAAATCTTTTGCTTCAATACTTCCTGCAACTGTCAGATTTTCCAGCGTTCCGCCATTATAAGCACAAACTGCTGCCGTATTCTGATCACCAGTAACTGACACATGATCAAGGCAAAGATCATGAATCGTACCTAAATTTTCCAGTACAAATGCTGTACCATCGCCCTGCGGATACCAGCGGCTTGAACTTCCTGTTCCCATATTTGCTGTATCTGACAATGTAAGGTAGTCAATCGTGTAAACTTCATCGCCGTCCTTAGAGCCAAGACTGCTTCCCTCTCTAAGCTGTGTAATCATAGGAAATGCTGTGTCTGCCTCTTTTACCGGAAGTCCATTTTGATAGACCATTCCCTTCGCCAAAATTGAATCTGACTCTTGCAATGTCTCATCACTCTCGTCATCTTCTTTTTCATAGCCCCAGGCAAAGTCTCTTGAAACGATATATTTCGCTTTTTTCATCTTCCTCTGCTGCATAGACAGCTGCATCCGTAATCATTTCTGCAAAACGGATGTTATAAAGATGTCTTGCGTTTTGAATTTCATACGATGTACCAAGGTCCTCATCAGTATCTTCGCCATCCTCACGCGCAAAATACATAAGCTCAGAATTGCTTTGTCTGCGCCCTGTAATTTGATAGCCTGATCCGCCGCCCTGCACAATACAGCTGATTTCATCAACACCATATTGTTCCAGTCCAAAACGATGCAGACTAAGCGTATTCATAAGCTCCCCTGGCTCGCCTGTTCTTCTGTATGTCTCATAGGCAGCCTGTGTTGCACTTAAATCAACTGCATCAAGCACGAGCGTGACGTTTAGCTCTTCATCTATATATGCAAGAAATGGATATGTACCAAGCTTTTCTTCTTTTTTTCCTGCAAAGCTCGTCACTTCTGCCGCAACCACCTTTAACTCATCTTCTGCCGACTCAGATGGTATACTGTAATAATAACCTTCTTCTGTTTTTTGTCCGCTTAAAGATGCGTTATTAAAAGAAATCTCAAGAAGTTCCTCATTCGTCTTTGCATCACATATCATTACCTGATAATTCATCAGGGAAACTGCCGTCTCTCCCTTAGAAAGCTTCCATGTCAGATTTAAAGTCTCTTCATTATGTAAAGATGCATTTAAAACCTTAACTTTAGTCGCTGTATCAGCTGCCTTTGACAAGGAATCTGCTCCATAATAGCCAAAGCAAAGACCTGTAGAATTGTCACTTCCGCTTCCCTTTCTGTTTTCTTTGGAACGGTTTACAATATTTGCCATCGTGCTTGTACAGCCCGTGTAGGAAAGTGCTTCCACGCGATCACTATACAAAACAGAGTAGACAAGTCCGTCTCGTGCATCAAACTCCACACTCACACAGCCATTTGCCAGCAATGTTTTGTCATAAAGGTAAGCATCAAAAATATCATACAAAAGCGTATGTGAAGCATCAGCACTGCCATTTTTGTAGGCTTTATAATCAGCTGGCGTTCCTGTCACATAGTACAAGTTCGAAGTGGTCTGTCCATCATCGTTTTTCCAGATCGTTGATACATTTACCACTTGTCCGTTTTCATCAGTAATTGGAACCAAAAGCTTGTTTTGTCTTACAATTGCCTGTGCAGAGGTTTGTGCTTCCTTATCAAACGCCTCAAGATGCTTATCAGTGCTATACTGTGTCATGCCTGACTGCGCCGCTAAAAACAGCGTACGGGCATAGTGTTCCTGACGCTGCCATACCGACCACTTCTGGTAATAAAAAATGCCTGCTGCCGATGCGCCAAGCAATATGCCAACAAGCACCATCGTCACCATAAGCTCTACCAGTGTAAAGCCTCCCTTGCTTTCTTTGATTCGCTGTAAGATATTTCTGATCAAAATCAAACCTCCCAAGCTGTCTTATCGTTTAAATTTGCTGCTTAAAATATACACTGCTCCAGCTCTCTTTTATCCTGTGCGTATTTGAGCGCTGTTTTTTTCTCAATCAGCCCACGTGAAACAAGCTTTGCCAGATCATAGTCAAGCGTATGCATACCTGCTGCTGCGCCTGACTGCATTACGCTTCCAAGCTGATGCGTTTTTCCTTCACGTATCTGACTTAGCACTGCATCTGTTCCTGTTAGAACTTCTGTTGCCGCTATTCGGCCGCCGTCTATAAGCGGAACAAGGCACTGCGTCACAACACCCTTTAATACGCCTGCCAGCTGAATACGAATCTGGTTTTGTGCCTGTACCGGACACACATCTATAATACGGTCTACTGTCTTAGCTGCCCCTGTCGTATGAAGTGTTGACAGCACAAGATGACCAGTCTCTGCAGCCGTTACAGCTGCTGAAATCGTCTCATAATCACGCATCTCTCCGACAAGAATGACATCTGGATCCTCTCGAAGTGCAGAGCGAAGTGCTCCCGCAAAGGAACAAACATCCTTTCCCACCTCTCTTTGATGAATCACAGCCTGATCCTGTTCGTACACATATTCAATCGGATCTTCAATCGTTAAAATATGATCTGCACGTGTGTGATTGATATAATCAACCATTGCCGCAAGCGTTGTTGACTTTCCTGAACCAGTAGGTCCTGTCACTAAAATTAATCCTCTAGGCTCATTTGCGAGATTTTGAAGCACTTGCGGCAGATGAAGCTGAGATAGTGTAGGCACTTTTGCGTTAAGCAGACGAATTGCTGCCGCGAGGCGTCCTTGCTGACAAAATACATTGACTCTCTGACGGTTTCCATCTGATGTTTCAAGTGCAAAATCTGCATCCTCTCCACGCCAGATGCTTTCCTGTCTTTCTTTTGTAAGAAGAGACAAAATAAGCTTTCGCGTCATCTCATCTGACAGCTCTAAGTCACTCTTTATGAGCTTTCCATCAATGCGAAGATACACTGCCTGTCCTTCGCTTATATGAATATCAGAGGCACGCTGGCTTCTGGCCTCACGTATCATTTTTTCTATCATATACAGCTCCTTTAAATATAGTATGCCACCTTCTTAAGCTCCTCGACAGTAGTTGTACCATCCGCTACAAGCTTAAGAGCCTCATCAGTTAGCGACTCCATGCCAAGATAATGCGTCGCATAGCTTCTAAGCTCCTCCATAGGAGTTCTCTGTGTAATCATTCTTCGCATCTGATTGTCCACGCAGAGAATCTCATGGATTGCACGTCTTCCGACATATCCAGTATGGCTGCAGCTGTTACATCCCTGTGCGCGGCGCACGCGCGTAATCTTTGGCCCTATAAAAGCTTTTTCCTGCTCTGTCGGATCATCCCAGTAACCACACTCAGGACAGACAACACGTACAAGACGCTGTGCCACTAGACCGACTAGTGAGTTTGCAACCATATATGGCTCAACTCCCATATCAATTAGACGAATAATGGACGACACTGCATCATTTGTATGAAGTGTTGAAAATACAAGATGACCCGTAATTGCAGCACGTACTGAAATGGCTGCCGTCTCCTCGTCTCTTGTCTCTCCGACCATAATAATATCCGGGTCTTGACGAAGAAGAGAACGCAGTCCGCGCTCAAATGTCAGCCCCGCAACAGTATTTACCTGGCACTGATTGACACGCGGAATATTCCACTCTACCGGATCCTCAATTGTTGCGATATTCACCTTGCGGTTACTAAGCTTTTGAAGTGCCATATAAAGTGTTGTTGTTTTTCCGGAACCTGTCGGACCTGTAATGTAGATCATGCCATTTGGTGCCTCAAGCATTTTGCTAAACTGTTCAAAATGTGCCTGATTCATGCCAAACGTCTCGGCATCTGCCACCATATTTCCAGAAGCTAAAAGACGAAGCACGGCCTTTTCTCCAAATACAGTCGGAATCACTGATGTACGAATATTTACATCACGGTTTGCGATTCTTGTCCGAAAATGACCGTCCTGCGGAAGTCTTTTCTCTGCAATATCCATCTGTCCTAAAATCTTTACGCGGGCAATCAGATTTTTATGAAGACTCTTTTGCAGCACGACATAATCAAGAAGCTGACCATCTACACGTATTCTGACAGATGTTTTCTCCTCAAACGGCTCAATATGAATATCAGACGCATTCATGCTAAATGCGCGTGCAAGCAAGTTGTCAAGAAGCTTAATAACCGGTGCATCAGAATCTCCCTCATCAGCATCAACCTCAAGTGCCTGCTCACGTTCTCTTGCCATCTCATTTGCTGAGCTGGCGGCCTTTTTTGCCTCGATTTCTGAATAATAGTATTCAATTGCCTGATTTAAAGGCAAAAGCTCTGTCAGCCAAATTTCAAGGTTCATGCCAGTAGTCTGGCGAATATCCTCAATTCCATAATAATCAAGAGGATCATTCAATACAATTGTAAGATTATTATCCTGGTACTGCACAGCAAGCATATGATATTTCTTTGCAAGCTGGACTGGTATCATTGCTACCGCCTCTGTCTGTACCATAATTCTATCAATCTTTACATAGCGCTGTCCAAGACGCGCTGAAAGTGCTTCTAACTGCTGGTGCTCTGTGATAAAGCCAAGCTTAATCAATGCCTCACCAAGACGAATGCCTTTATTATTTTTCTGATACTCTAGTGCCTCATCAAGCTCGTTCTGATTGATATAGCCGGCCTGAAGTAACACATCACCAATTCGTATATTTTTTTCATTTGCCATCGCTGCTGCCTCGTGTCATATAAATCATCATGCTGACCTCCAGACGCTTTCCTGCCTGAAGAACATCCTGTCCATTATTTGTTGTCTTAACTGCTGCATCACTTATTGAAAAAGATACTATTCTGACCCCTTCCTTTTCTGAAAGCTTATCTAAAACAGCAAGTGCCTGATTTTTTGTACCTATCGCCGTATAATCTGCCTGAGCACTGTAGATATACTCTGTCTTTGTATCTATCTCATCCTTCTTTGAGTCTGCAGATTCATTAATACCTGTCTGTGTCTGTTTAGCCTGTTCATTTTTCTTCAAAAACGCCATACGTTCACTTAAGCTGTAAGGTGTAATCTCATCAAGCTGTCCGGCGCGAAGCGTCGAATCCTGCATAATCATCCCCTCACTCACAAACACATCTGTCAGATAACGATTAAGTTCTTCATTAGTCTGATATGGAAAGAAATGACTTTCTAATTCTGCCAGCTGCTTTTTTTGCTCCTCATCACGTTTTTCATCCACCGGAAGAGCCGCTATATGTACCTGCATCTGAAGCTGCTGCATTTCTAACTCCTCCTGCTGCACTTCCAGCTTATCAAGGCAATCCATCTGCGGCTTCACACCAAACCAGTAAAAGCAAAAAACTGCTGCACAGACTGCCAGACCTGCTAATAAATTTTTATCTCGTTTTGTCACTGTAAAATCAATTTTCATCTGCGGCCTGCCTTCCTGCATGTTCACTTAAAATACAGACAACCTTCACGGTATAACCATCCTGTGCCTGATTCTGCGTATATCCTGTAAAATATACGCTCTGGAAAATATCAAGTGTCTTCCATATCTCAATAACTTCTGAAACATCGGTAACTTCTGGTGCTACTGCGTCAAACTGCAGCTCTCCTGTTGCACAATTGTATCCTGTTATTGTAATTAATACTTTATCCGGACAGCAATCCTCAAGCGTTTTGAACACATCACTTGTCACAAGAGGATAAGAATATATATTGGCTTTTGCATTTTTCATATCAGAAATCATGTTGTCCTGCTTTTCCACCTGATCTCCAAGCTTTTGTGCACTCTTATCAGCTGCCTGATTCGTTTCATCCTCTAAAAACGCTTCCAGCTTAGCAATTGTTTTTTGATATTCTTTTTCACTATGCTTTAAAACACCAATCACATGTCCGGCTGCCAGAAATGCTGCTATCACAAGTGCCGCTGTTATTCTTTGCTTCTTTCTTCTTTTTAACTGCTCTGGACCATTTAAC
>OGPV01002130.1_pt1 | contig 12198 bp, 9 predicted proteins | sample 1553001 | NCBI WGS metagenome assembly OGPV01 (sample SAMEA2580268, study PRJEB22360) | human gut metagenome | biome: human gut; feature: human-associated habitat; material: faeces | place: Denmark | collected 2008/2010
GACTCATAAATCTACCCTTAATCGTGTATTGGATGATAGTTGCGGATTTTAGGAAGTTATTCCATTTTTTATGAAAAACTAATATACTGGCTATAGCAAGAATGCTTGCGCATATGGCAACGGCATTTGTTAGGCGAGAAAGTAGACATGATGCAAAGAATAAACCATAAATAAAAGCATACTTCCATGGATGTTCTATTATGTTATCTTGATATTTTCTGGTCCAGTTATAAACCAAAAATATGGAAATGACGGAGAGTAATAGATTACAGTCTCCTACCTGGTTTCCACCACTATTTATGATTGTATAGCTTGCGATGAAAAACAAGGTATATATAAATGATGTTTTTTTAGAACAATATTTGCCTAAGAAAAAGTAGCTGCACCATGAAACAAAGGTGAAATTGATAGATTCTAAAAGAACTACTCCAATATCACTCTTTGTTATAAGGTAGCCTAACATATTGAAGAAAAAAATGTAAGGTCCTTTGCTATCCCACGCTGTTACATACGGGAGTTTTCCTTCTGCCCAATTTCTACCTATTACATAAAATATATCTTGGTCGAAAGCTAATACCCGATAATTTGTATGTGCATAATATGAGCAAGCATATAACACTATAAATGATATAATTGCCAATAAAGCCCATGGGCTCAATTTTATAATTCTATTCATATTTTCCTGTAATTGATGGTATATATTTATAAATGGAATAAGTGATAAGGGTAGTTATTATACAAACATAAGAAAAAGCCAGCAAAATGTAGAGATAATTCCCATTAAAGTTTAATCCTATGCAATGTAATAGTTTACTGGTTATTAATGGTATTCCTCCACAAAGAAAATAATATACAATGGAATGTCTTCCTATCCAACTGAGCCACTTAATAGGTGGTAAAGTTTGGAATAATTGTATAACCATTAGACTAAAAATCATGCTATCGATAAGAAATATAGGATAATTAGTGATATGAATATGCCATATCAACATATCTATTTGAATGTTGTATTCATATATTTTTATACCTATTAATAATAGAAATAATAGTAATGTATATGGCATCTTGTTGATGGTATTAAAAATAGATTCATATTGATGGTAAAGATATCCTATATAAAGGAAGAGTAATGCTTGTAGGGCATTATCTAATTGCCAAAAATAAGTTTGATTTTTAGAGGATAAGTAAATTGATAGGCTGAAACCGAGGACTCCCATTATTGCTAATGGCATATTTTTTCCCTTGTTTATCCATATTCCTATTGAAAATATCAATTCAGCTATAATCAAAGCCGCAATAAACCATGAGGCTTGTCCCATCAGTATGTTTTTTGCCATTTCTACAAAGTTAATTCCGTTACAATGAATGATATTCTTAGGAATATACATAGCTGTGGTAAAAATGATGTATGGAATGAAAAGAGTTCTAAAGATGGAATGCAATTTATGCTTTATATAGAAAGTTTCCTTATACATGAGATATCCAGACAAAATAAAGAATACAATGAGTACGTTGGCTACATATAGATTGTAGTCAATAACATTTTCTCCGGTATAATATATTTCTGTATGATCAAGTAAAATAGCGAGCATACAGAATCCTCTTAAATTGTCTATCCAAATTTTTCTCTGCATTATTATCTTATAATTGCTATTTTGCAAATCGTACCTTTGTTTCCATCGCTCGTTGCCGTTTCTACCATATAGATGCCACTTGTTACCATCTTACCTTTTAGGTCTCTTCCATCCCATTTGTAGATTCCACCATTGCTTGTACCTTTATTGACAAGTACTCCATTAGAGGCGACGATTTTGATGTCTGCTTTATTCGATAATCCTGTTATGGTTATGATTCCTGTATAATCAGGCTTAACAGGATTAGGATATGCCCAAACATTATCTTTGTTCATCTTTTCATTGATGGAAATTACATCGCTTTGATAGGAACACAGACCAAGGTTTGTACCAAAAAATACTTCTCCACTTTCCGTATTAATGGCAATGGATTCTATATAGTCTGATAATAAAGGGCTATTAGAACGAGTGAAATGCTGTAACTGTTGTATATTGTCATTGCTGATAAAATATACACCATTACCGTTTGTTCCAAACCATTTTCTATTGGCTTTATCAATTGCTATACATGTAATGTCTACACCATTTAACAAGTAGTCTGCATAGTTGGTTCCATCGTTACGAGGTACTTTTACTTGTGTAAAAACTGGTGAATCTTGCGTAATCTGCGAAGCTTCAAGCATTAAAGGACCTGCTGACGTACCAACCCAAATATTATTTTCATTATCTTCTGCAATAGCTCTTACATAATTGACCGTTACTTCTGTTCCATCTTGATTTGTAATTTTTTTAAAACATATTGTAGCATCTGTAGATGGTTGATAACAATATAAGTATGGGAAATCCCAATGATTGTTTCCAAACCAAAGAAGACGACGGCTGTCTTCTATGATATTGTTTACGTTTTCAAGAGAAGTATTCGCAGAATACATAAAGTCAGATTTATGATGAGATACCCATTCTTTGTCTTTTGTATAGGCAAATAATGAAGTAGAGGGACTAATACTGTTAAATCCCCAAAGATTACCTTTCTTGTCGTATTTTAATGCATTGACAATGACATAATCTTTATTGTTGTTTCCTACAGTACTGGCGGTTTGCAATACATTGTTTGTATTATCATTGGTATAGTTTTTTAAGAAAATTCCATCTTGGAATTCATAAATACCAGTTCTTCCACTTACGAATACATGTTTTGAATCTAATGGATCAACGTCTAAATTATCTGTATCTATATATCTGTAACCAGTTTTTGTACTTAAATTATCTTCGTAGATTTGCCAGGCATCATTTCTAAATACCTGTACGCATCCTGGCCTTGAAAATTCCATATAAGAGAAACCTCCTCCACATGTATATAATTGATTATTAGTAAAGCGCATGCAGCCAAAGTAATTATACTTTGGTCCTCCAGGATTTAACGTGCTAACTAACTGTTTCAGTTCGCTCTTATCTTCTTTAACCTTTGCGCTATATTCTCCTTCCTTATTCCACTTATTTTTATCCAATAAGTTATCTGAAAGTAAAGCCGTGTATTTGCCGTTAATTTGGCTATAAGCATAAATCTTATTACCATTAATTTCGCTCCAGTCAACTTTAAAACCAAGATTGTAGGTATTACTAATTTCTGCTTTGCTAACATTAAGTTTTACTATACCAAATCCAGTACTAAGGTACGCATAGTTGCCGTATGTGTAAATGTCATAGACCGTCTTGTCTTCGGAGATAAAAGTATTGTAATAATCAGAAAGATTAGTAACCTCATAATTATTGATGTTCATGAGATCAATATTTCCATTAGAATAAATAATAACAAGACGCTTGGTACTCTTATTGTATGCAATATGAGAAATGTTACAATCGCTGAGATAATCTACCTTACTGAATGTCTGGATACTCTGGTCATTCTTGTTATAGGCATAGAGACTATTGGAAGCCTGTACGAATACAAGATTTCCTGCTTGCTCTATTTCCTGTACATCATGATAAGCCATATAGGCTTTCCAATCTCCAATGGCAGCTTGAGAATGGAATGCTACTACCTGAATTATCAGGAAAAGAATTATTGTCAATATATTTTTGCTCATATTTAAATATAGCTATGTTTATATGTTTTGATCTAAATGTATATAATATAATAGTTTATATATATTAAACAAAAAAATGCTGGGTTTATTGCCTGTAAGCTTAGCTTTTATTGCTAGACTGAGCAGCGGATATAGTTTTTGAAAGACTGGATAAAGGTGCAGTCTTTTTATTTTTCTTGCATAATCCAGTATCTTAGAGTAGCCTTGCAGTTCGTTTCTGAACTGCAAGAGTGTTCGGCAAGCTTCTTCTGTCTTGTTTATAAACTGATAGTTGGTTTCATATTCGTCCAGTAATATAGGATTGTCTATATGGCTGATATGATAACCTTTTGATGAGAGACTTTTACCTAACAGGACATCCTCATATCCGTAATATTTGAAATTTTCATCAAAAGGGCATTCTTGAATGACGTTCTTGGAGATAAGAAAATTAGTGGTACGGAATTCCTTATTTCTATTCTTTATTCTATGGAGATAGTCATGGTCTTTTTCACATGCCTTTTCATATTGGTATCTCAGATTGTTGACTAAAGTATTTGGATTTCCTCCTATCTTTAATCCTCCAACGATTATTTTCCCTTCTGCTAAAGAGTAATTTTTAACGAAATCAGTATTGTCTATATGTAAGTCGCTATCAATAAACAATAACCATTTGTATTTGGCTTTTTTTGCTAAAAAATTACGGATAGCTGATCTTCCCATGTTTTTCTCTCTTTCGATATAGTAACAGTTCTCTATCTCATTGATTTTGCGATTGCCTGTTATGGTAGATAAATCTGTACTTCCATCATCTGCTACCAGTATTTCGTACTCGAAGTCTGACAATAGTGCAGCTTGAGCCTGCAAGGTTTTTACAAGCTCAAAGCATACATTATTATATGTAGGGATTAATATTGAAAGCGAGTTGATCATTTTTATTTCTTTTTCAAATACTCTACCAATTTAGCCACGGCTCTGGCTCTGTGACTGATGCCGTTCTTGATTTCCTCACCCAGCTCAGCAAAACTCTGGTCATATCCTTCCGGAACGAAGATTGGGTCATAGCCGAAGCCTTCGGTACCATGTTTCTCGGTGGCGATATGGCCGTTTACGATGCCCTCGAACTGGTGAATTTTCTTGATGCTGGTGCAGCCGCAAGGACATACATCCTGCTTCTCGATGTAGCAGATAACGGTGCGGAAGCGGGCCTGGCGGTTTTCCTTACCATCCAGTTCTCTCAACAGCTTAGCCATGTTAGCCTCACTGTCGTGGTCGGTTCCCTCGGCATAGCGGGCACTGTGAACACCAGGGGCACCATCAAGTGCCTCTACCTCCAGACCGGTATCATCGGCAAAGCAACTTACGTGGTAATGGTCATAAACATACTGCGCCTTCTGCAAGGCATTCTCTTCCAATGTATTACCCGTTTCCGGAATATCTACGTCGCATCCTATCTCCTTCAGCGATACTACCTCGTAGTCGCTGCCCAGGATGTCGCGAATCTCCTGGAGTTTATGCTGGTTATTTGTTGCAAAAACTATCCTTTTCATAAGTTTATAATTTATAGTTTATAGGGCATTCTTGCAATAGTGCTTCTTACTATACGGCGAAGCCGCTATAAACTTTTAACTTTTAATTGTTTTAATGTCTTTATCTTTGATTTTCACCTTCATCTCATCAAATCCCTCGCCATACACACCGATTACGGAACTCTGACTTACAAAGGCATTTGGGTCGATAATCTTGACGATACGGAAGATGGTGACGCTCTCGTTCTTCTTTGCTAGGATACAGAGCACCTTCATCTCGTTGCCCGTGTACCAGCCATGGCCATCGAGAATGGTTACGCCATGATCCATCTGCATACCGATGGCATTGGCTATCTCCTGATATTTCTTGCTGAATATCATAAACTGCACACTCTCTCGCTTGGCATTCATCACATAGTCGAGTACCAGGTTTTCTATCACCATCGTACAGAGACCGAATACTACCTTTCTAACGGCGTCTATCGTGGTAAACTCTGGTTTTGCATTGAAGACGAAGAATGAACTGCCCACGATAAGGAGATCCACGAAGATGAGCACACGGCCCAGCGAGATGTTGTGATATTTGTTGACAATGGCAGCAATGATATCCGTTCCACCTGTACTTCCATTATGCAGAAAGACGATGGCGAGTGATAAACCCGTAAACAGACAGCCGATGATGAGCGACATGAAGTCCTGTCCCTCTCCCAATATCTGCACCATCTTGCCATCTTCACCTATCATCCAGTCTTGTGCCAGAGCCAGGAATAGGGAGAGCATGATGATGGCATAGATGGTCTTCACCATGAATTTGAATCCCAGTATCTTCAGCGCTGCAAGCAGCAAGGCTGCATTGATGAGAAAATAAGACAAATAGATAGGTATCCCCGTGCCGTAGTAAATCACGGCTGCGATACCCGTTACGCCACCCGTTACTATCTGGTATGGAAGCAGGAAAATTGTCCATCCAAATGTGTAAAGCAAGAGCCCAAGGGTGATGTAGAAATAATCCTTGCACTCATTCTTAATTGTTTGACTGATTGCTATTTGCATAATATTTTCCTCGTATTTTTAAAGCACAGAAGGTCGCCCATTTTTAGATGAGACGACCTTCTGTATATTATCAATAAATTACTTTTTCAACACAACGTTGACGATCTTCTTTGGTACGATGATCACCTTCAACACGTTGAATCCTTCCAAGTACTTCTGGCTCTTCTCGTCTGCCAATACCTGCTTCTGGATTTCCTCGTTAGGAGTATCCACAGGGAAAGTCATCTGGAAACGAGCTTTACCATTGAAGGAAATGGTGAGCTGCATATCGTTCTCCTTCAGATACTGCTCATCATACTTAGGCCATGCTGCATCGCAGACGCTGCCCTGCTCGCCAAGTGCTGCCCACAACTCTTCTGCGATGTGTGGAGCGAATGGAGCGATGAGGATGACGAGATCTGTCAGGAGTTCCTTGTTGCGGCACTTCTGCTGACCGAGTTCGTTCACGGCAATCATGAAGGCTGAGATAGAAGTGTTGTAAGAGAACTTCTCGATATCCTCGCTTACCTTCTTGATGAGCTTGTGAACACTCTTCAGGCTCTCTGGCTTAGCTGCCTCGTCGCATGGCAGGAAGTTGTCGGTACGGTTCTCGTAGAACAGACCCCAGAACTTCTTCAGGAAGCGGTGGCAACCGTCGATACCGTTGGTATCCCAAGGCTTGCTTGCCTCTACAGGACCCAGGAACATTTCGTAGAGACGCAGGGTATCAGCACCATACTTCTCGACAATCATATCTGGATTCACCACGTTGAACATGCTCTTAGACATTTTCTCGATAGCCCATCCGCAGATGTACTTGCCATCCTCCAGGATGAACTCAGCGTTCTGATACTCAGGGCGCCAAGCCTTGAATGCCTCGATATCCAATACATCGTTGCTTACGATGTTTACATCTACGTGGATAGGAGTTACGTCGTAATCCTTCTTCAGATTCAAACTTACGAATACAGGAGCCTTGTCGTGGTCATCGCTGTTGATGCGGTAAACGAAGTTAGAGCGGCCCTGAATCATACCCTGGTTCACCAGCTTCTGGAATGGCTCTTCCTTGCAGCTTACGCCGAGGTCGAAGAGGAACTTGTTCCAGAAACGAGAGTAAATCAAGTGACCGGTAGCATGCTCGCAACCACCTACGTAGAGGTCTACATTCTGCCAGTACTCATCAGCCTCCTTGCTTACGAGTGCCTCATCGTTGTGAGGATCCATGTAGCGCAGGTAGTAAGCAGATGAACCTGCGAAACCTGGCATGGTGTTGAGTTCCAGTGGGAATACGGTCTTGTTATCTACGAGGCTCTTGTCAACCACCTCTTTCTTCTCGGCATCCCAAGCCCACTTCTTAGCGCGACCCAATGGTGGCTCGCCAGTTTCTGTTGGCTTATAGGTCTCAATCTCAGGCAATTCGAGTGGCAGGTACTCCTCTGGAACCATCTGTGGCATTCCGTCCTTGTAATATACTGGGAATGGCTCACCCCAGTAGCGCTGGCGAGAGAAGATGGCGTCGCGGAGACGATAGTTTACCTTTACTCGGCCGATGCCCTTCTCGGTAACAAATTTCTTGGTAGCTGCGATAGCCTCCTTCACGGTGAGTCCGTTCAGAGAGAAGCCATCCATGCTGCTCTTGCCTGCTACAGGTGAGTTGGTTACGATACCTTCCTTGGCATCGAAGCTCTCCTCTGAAACATCAGCACCCTCGATAAGAGGAATGATAGGCAGGTTGAAGTGCTTGGCAAAGGCGTAGTCACGGCTATCGTGAGCTGGCACAGCCATGATGGCACCTGTACCATATCCAGCCAATACATATTCTGAAATCCATACTGGGATTGCCTCGCCAGTGAATGGATTGATGGCATAACTTCCTGAGAATACACCGGTTACGCTGTGGTTAGCCATACGGTCAAGCTCGGTACGCTTCTTCACGTAGTCGAGATATTTCTCCACCTCTTCCTTCTGCTCGGCAGTAGTTACCTGCTGAACATACTCGCTCTCTGGAGCCAGAACCATGAAGGTTACGCCAAACATGGTATCGGCACGTGTGGTGAAGATGGTAAACTTCACGTCGCTGTCCTTTACAGAGAATTCAACCTCTGTACCCTCAGAACGGCCAATCCAGTTCTTCTGGGTTTCCTTGATACTGTCGCTCCACTGGATGGTCTCCAAACCATCGAGCAGACGCTGAGAGTAAGCAGATGTTCTCAAGCACCACTGCTGCATCTTCTTCTGGATAACAGGATAACCGCCACGCTCACTTACGCCGTTTACTACCTCGTCGTTGGCAAGCACAGTACCCAAGCCTGGACACCAGTTAACCATTGTTTCACCGAGGTAAGCGATGCGGTAGTTCATCAGAATCTGCTGCTTCTTCACGTCGTCGTAGCTGTTCCACTCCTCGGCAGTGAAGTCAATCTGCTCGTTCTGAGCCACGTTCAAGTCAGCAGAACCCTTCTCCTCGAAGCGCTTGATGAGCTTCTCGATAGGCTGAGCCTTCTGGCAGCTGTTGCAGAAGAATGAGTTGAACATCTTTTGGAAAGCCCACTGAGTCCAATGGTAATACTTAGGGTCGCAGGTACGAACCTCACGGTCCCAATCGAAAGAAAAGCCGATTTTGTCGAGCTGCTCGCGGTAGCGGTTGATGTTGGTTACGGTAGTAACCTCTGGGTGCTGACCAGTCTGGATAGCATACTGCTCAGCAGGCAATCCGTAAGCATCGTAACCCATAGGGTTCAATACGTTAAATCCGTTCAAACGCTTGTAGCGTGCATAGATATCGCTAGCGATATAACCAAGTGGGTGACCTACGTGCAAACCAGCTCCTGATGGATAAGGGAACATGTTGAGCACATAGAATTTCTTCTTGTTTTCATCCTCAGTCACCTTATAGGTCTTGTTCTCGACCCATTTCTGGTGCCATTTCTTCTCGATTTCTCTGAAGTTGTATTCCATTGTTTTATCTAATAATTATGTTTCTTTTCTTAAATATAATAAGGTATAACCCTATTCAAGGTGCAAAATTACATTTATTTTGGCACATAACAAAATAAAATGCAAGTTTTTTATGAATTTAATGTCTTAGCATGCACACACTTCATGTTCTTTTCCAGTTGGGCGGTAGAGCTGGCTCCTACCAATACGCTGGTTACACCTTTCTGCTGCAATATCCAGGCAAGTGCCATTTCGGCGAGTGTTTCGTCTCTTTCTCCTGCTTCTGCGTTCCATTTCTTGAGCTGTTCCAGCAGTTCTGGAGTTAGAGCAGAGTGTTTCAGAAAATGCTCTTTTGCCATACGGCTGTCTGCCGGTATTCCGTTGAGATATCGGTCGGTGAGAAGTCCCTGTGCCAGAGGTGAGAACGAGATGAAACCGATGCCGTTTTCTGCGCAATAATCTAAGGTTCCATTCTCTTGTGGCGCATGGTCGAGCATGTTGAGTCTGTCTTGAAAAATGAGCAGCGGACAGTCGCGCTCCTTCAGATATTGGTCAGCAAACTTCAGGGCTTCCAGTGGCCAGCGGCTGATGCCGAGATAAAGAGCCTTGCCTTGCTTCACGATGTCTACCATGGCTTGAAGGGTTTCTTCGAGCGGTGTGTTCGGATCGTAGCGGTGGCTGTAGAAGAGGTCAACATACTCGAGATTCATTCTCTTGAGACTCTGATTCAGACTGGCCATCAGATACTTACGGGAGCCCCAGTTGCCGTAAGGACCTTCCCACATATCATAACCTGCTTTGGTTGAGATAAAGAGTTCATCGCGATAGGGTTTGAAATCATCTTTCATCAGTCTGCCCATCGTTTCCTCTGCACTACCGTATGGAGGTCCATAGTTGTTAGCCAGGTCGAAGTGGGTGATACCATGGTCGAAGGCATAGTGAGTGATGGCACGACTTCTTTCGTAAGAATCTACCTCTCCGAAGTTGTGCCAGAATCCCAAACTTATTTTAGGCAGCAAGATACCACTCTTGCCGCATCTCTTGTAGAGCGCTTCTGCATCGCTATAGCGATTGGCGTCAGCATGATAAATACCTTTAATGTCCATTATTCCTTATATTTTTTATTACGGCGAAGAACCAGAAACTCTTCACTCTTCACCTTTCCTTTGTAAATGCCTATAAACAAGGCATTTGGCGTGGTGAAGAGTTTTTGTTCACTCTTCACCCACTCTTCACCACTCTTCACCGGTATGTGGTTATGAGCCTGCCGGCTCTTCCTTTTCTACATCGCAAAGGTAATAAAAATATTCAATATAATCGTTGTATTGAATAAAAATTATTTTTTTTTCGATATGGAAGAGTAAGTGGGGATGTAGTAAAGGTCGATTGGTTATGGAAAAACATTCATTGGCTTGCCAATTAAATAAACAATTCATCCATCGTAATCTGTTTCTGTACGATGTCGCTATGTTTGTTCTGCTTCTCTTCCTATCAGTCTCTGTTCCATATCTTTCGTTATTTTCTTTTTGCAAAGAATAATGCAAGCGAGCGCAATGAAAGCTTGCTTTCAAATTGCGAGTGCAGCTTATTTTCTGCGCAAAGATATAAAAAAATCCCCATTAGCGCAAATTATTCGTGGATAATCTGCGCTAATGGTATGAAAAAAGCACATTAGCGCAGATTATCCCGTTAAGCGTTCGGCATTTCAAATCCGCCGGGACGCCTGGCGGGAGACTTTCTATTGACACCTGTCGGGAGACTTTCTTTTAAACAAATCGTTCATCGTAATCTGTTTCTGTACGATGTCGCTATGTTTGTTCTGCTTCAATCAGAAAGAAGTAATTCTCCAGTTTGTCCGCTTTGATTTTGTTAGATGTATGATACAAATACATTTTTAAGGACGACTTTTTGTGATTTTCCACACTTTTAAGGACGACTTTTTGTGGTTTTATACATTTTTAAGGACGACTTTTTGTGTTCATTGAAATAAAAAATGTATTTCTGCATTCAGAAACATCAAATAATCAGATAGTTATGAAGAGGTTACTTCATTAAAATTGATTTATTATTGTAGCCATAGCCGATAATCTTTACATCTACTTTTGAATGGATTAAAGTTGGTGAACCTTGTATCTTGTATTGGAAGTAGATTGTATCGATTTTCTCTGTTGTGGCAATTTTGAGAGTTTTAACTTGATTGAATATTTCCATTGTTATCTTTTTGAATTTTTTATTGTCGCAAATAACCACTCTTTTTTTTACAATATATCCTTGTTGGTCTGTCTTGTACTCAATAGCAACGTATGCCTCCAAATTATTTTTTTGAAACTCAATAGGATATTTACATTTTCTTTTCAATTCGTTTATAAACAACTCTTTATTTCTATAGTCAGGATTACCTGTGCTTACTTGGCATACATCAAATAGTTGCGGAGATGTTCCCACAAGAGACACATTAGTATTGGAGTTGCATGAACCAAATACTACCAAAACTGTCAATAATATAATACCCACTAATTCCTTCATCTTTATTCTATATGATTTTATCTATGACTCCACTTTAAAAAGTGGGTTAAATTTGAATTAAACATATGCCTTGGAAAGCCTTTATGCAATCCTCGGCGTTAACTAACTCTGACAACGTAGAACACACCTTGTTTCGGCTTTGCATTGCCCTCGTCCAATCTGCGAAATACCTCGTCTATGCGCTTATTGGTTGCTTCAATGTGCTTATCGGTATCTTGTTGATGTTGCAGGATTTCCAACTGATGATATTCCATCGTTTCCAAACGACTAAAAACAGAAGCATTGTTTACCATAAAGTGACGCATGGAAACAAATGCTCGCATGATCTGAATATTAACCTCAATAGCTGTTTGTGAACGAAGAACGCTACTAAGCATTGCCACGCCTTGCTCTGTAAAAGCATAAGTTGAATAGCGGTTGCCGCCTCTTCCATTTGAGATCACAATTTGTGACCTCAAACATTCTTCTCTACTCAATTCAACCTTAATTCCGCAACACTATAATTTAACTTTATTTATAAGTTCCTGAGCAACA
>OGPV01002140.1_pt1 | contig 12159 bp, 8 predicted proteins | sample 1553001 | NCBI WGS metagenome assembly OGPV01 (sample SAMEA2580268, study PRJEB22360) | human gut metagenome | biome: human gut; feature: human-associated habitat; material: faeces | place: Denmark | collected 2008/2010
ACACACCTTCTGCAAGACCTACGAAGATCAGTGACTTACCAAGTGCACTGGAATCCTCGCTGATTGCCCCAAGAGCCGCACTTGCTGCACTTGCAACGGCGATACCACCACCGACGCAGGAAAGACCGGTTGAAAGTGCTGCTGCCAGGTATCCGAATCCGGTTGCGTTCGATGCCGTATTGCCGGCTGCTTCTGCTGCCTGTACCGGATCTCCCGCAAAGAGCATGATTCCCGCGATCAGGATAGTACTAAAGAAGAAAAATACATTCGTGCCGATGGCCCTTTTATAACGCTTCTTCGTCCTCTGTCCGATCAGGAAATATCCGAATGGAATTACAATGCTAAGTAACAATGTTGCAATTAACAATAATCTAACTGTCAGGCTCATATTTTTGTCCTCCTGTAAATATATCTCTGAATTCTGTCTTATTATTTTTCCTCTACAGAACCTGCCACTGGCAGCTTCTTTCGAACGCATGGCGATTTATCCTCTGGATCACAAAATCGCTTAAATCGTTCCTTTACTTTTCGTCACTCTGGCTGTGAAACGGCTTGAACTCCCGTCCGGTTCCCTTATAGAACCTGCTGAACATCTCATAATATTCCAGACGCAGTACCTGGATACCGACGACCAGACCTTCCAGTCCGCACACCAGCACATTTCCAAGCACGAACACGATCCAGTTCGTGTGTCCCGCACTTGCGCCGGATAACATCAGCACAACCTCCATCATCGCCGCATGGCTGACGGCAAATGCACCGATACGCACATAAGAAATGGTATTGGAGAAATAGCTCAGCATCGTCTCGAACAGTTCGAAGAACGCCTGCACGAAGAACATTACCTTGCCCTCTTCCATCTTCTTATGCTGCTTTGTCACCAGATTTCCCAGCGGTTCCTTGAATACGAACAAGATCACCGGAACTCCCAGGAAGATCACCATCAGGATATTACCCGGAACCTTATGTCCCGTCATGTAAAGCACGATCGTCAGCACCAGGAATCCGTAGAACACCAGTCCCGCGATTCCATTATGGGAAAATAACATATTTTCCACATCATGACTCTTGATCGAATTGATCACGTTAAAGATCATCACCAGGATATTCAGTCCCATGCCAAATGCAATGGCAACCACAAATACTGTGTTGAGCTGTCCGATAAACGGCAGGTTCGTCATCGCATCCACCGGCCTTAACCAGTGTGCCTGTATCACATCTTCGAATCCGAAGATACTTCCGAACATGAATCCAAAGAATGTTGAGAACAGTCCCGCAATGGATATGATCCCAGCCAGGTTGATCTTCTTAATCAGGTACAAAAGCCCGCCGAATACAAACAGGCATAAGCCCTGGCCAACATCCCCGAACATCGCACCAAAGATAAATGTATACGTCAGTGCCACGAACATCGTCGGATCCATCTCATCATTTGCCGGAAGCCCGTACATCCGGATGAACATCTCGAACGGCTTGAAGAACCTTGGATTCTTAAGCTTCGTCGGCGGTTCTCCGAAAAACTTCTCCTTATCTTCTTCTACAACAACGAATACCTTATCATCGTTCTTTGATTCCGCGAGGAATTTGTTCACATCATCTTCGCCCATCCATCCGCACAGGATGTAATAGTCTTCTTTATTATCTCCCTCTTCGATCCTTGCCGCCAGCTTGCGGACATCAAAGTTCGTAGCCAGTTCTTCCAGACGCCTTTTCGCACCACGGAGCTTTGCGGCATTCTTCGCCATCAGCTCCCTGATCTGTTTTTCTATCTCTGCAATCTCTTTTTGCTTTTCTTCGATTGCCTTTTCAAGCTCTTCACAGGCCTGCGCCGGCGTTCCTATGTATTCGGATGGAATTGCAATCCTTTCAAAATGTAAGGAATTGAATACCGAATCCACCTTACTGGAATCCGCATTCGATACGAAATAACATCCGTATACATAATTTTCATTCCTCGTACCTTCGATAAATACCGCATTCAGATCATCAAATAAATATTTTTCCAGACGTTTGTAATAATTCACATCTACCCGTCCGAACCGGACTTTCATATATTTATACTTTAATGATTTCTGCATATCCAGTTCCAGTGTCCGGAACGGCTCCATGATCAGAAGCTTTTCTTTGTATTCATCTACCTGCTTCTTCGTTAACTCTTTCTTCTCCAGCAGATCCAGATAGTCATGATTGACATCCCGGATCAGGTTCAGCATATCCTCCTGATTCATCGATACATCGATCCTCTGGTCTTCATCCGCTAACAGTGCGCTGAACTGTTCTGCCTTCGCAAGCGGCTCTTTGTATGGATTGACTTCCACAAAAGGCTGCAGGTTGTCGGTCGTCTTAAGCTCTGCCGCTGCATTCTCAAGCTGCATCTCGTATTTCGACAGATACACCTCGCAGACACGGTCGATGTCATTCTTCGGTCCGCTGATGCTTAAGAACTTCATCTTAACAATCATTGATTCACACCTCCTAAGTATCCTAATGTCTTTCCCTTCGTCAAACCGTAACGGATACACTCAAGGGCTGTCGTTAGTTTATAGATTTCTTCTTCTTTCAGGAACAGATACGTATTGACGATCGCGATCGAATACGGATCATTCCTTTTATCAGTCAGGTACAACTTCCGCAGGCAGTCGCGGTACATCTGTTCCAGTGTTTTATCCGTCTGCATATAATTATATTTTCCTGCATAGTACGTCTTTTCCACTTCTGCTTCAAACTGTTCCAGTGTCGGCGTCTCCACCAGTGTCTTGAATTCTTCTACTTTTATCCGATAGTGGATCGGGATCGTCATCGAATAGATATCCGGCGGAAGCATATGATAATACTTCTTCGCACGGTAGATCCACTGAAGATTCAGAAGATCGATCTTCATTCCATAGTCCTTTAAGAATATCTTCTGCTCATGTCCTTTCAGAACCCGTTTCCCCTTTTTCCACATCGTAGAAAAATAATACAGATCCAATGCCAGATCATAATCAAACAGCGTTCCCGCTCCGGAATCTCTGATTCTGGCAAGCGCACCATAATATTCCGTATCCCGTAAGTTATCTACAAGCTCGTCGATATTTTTCGAAGTTATCAACCGGTCTATGGAAATTTGTGAATATCTGTCGAAAAACTCTTTCTTGTATTCCAGATCAAATGGTTTCTCATAATGATTGAACACGATCCTCAAACAGTAGTTGATCAGATCGACTTCATACCGTTTCCAGTATAATTTTAAGAACGTCTTCTGCTCCATCCCGGCAAACCGGAAGATCCTCGAATAATCATCGAACAACGACTGATACAGGATCTTCTCCACATTTCCCCTGTGATATAAGGAAACATCCATCCGCTCCACATATGGTGCATACGCCGTCTTGTCTTTCAGATATTCGATTGCTTCTGTCACTGTACCAAGACCTACGATCGTATCATAATCTTTCTCTTTCAGAAGCTTCGCCGACATCGCACGTACCTTTGTCGTGATCCCGCTGTAAGCCATCACATTTCCCATACGCTACACCTCGATCATATGTCTTACGATTTCCTCTGCATAAATGTCATGATTTTCTTCGTATTCCCTCTTCAGATCATCAATCGCCTTCTGGTCCTTCTTCCGTTCCCGGTCCAGAACTTTCTCTACTTCCTGCTGCGACTTTGCTTTTATCTTCTCCAGTTTTTTCTGTGTCTCTTCTTCCAGGTCCCGGTCAAATTGATTCCTTTCTTCCTGTATCTGTTTTTCAATTTCACTTTTCTGCTGTCTGGCATGCTCTACGATCGCCTCCGCCGTTTCTTCCACTTCAGCTAATTTCTCAATAACAGAGTTCATAAGCCGCCCTCCTTTTTGCACATTTCACAACGAATAATTGTTACTTTTTTATCCATGTTATAATAATACACCTATTTTCTAAAATTACCACTATCATTTTGTATATATTGTATTATTTTTCTCAATTCTTCTGACAATTTCCACTTCCATTGACTTTTTCCTGCACAGACGCTAAACTAAGAACGATTTGCAAAATGTCAGAAAATCCTTGCAAATCCATTGATTATAAGGAGGAACACACATATGCGTCTTAGAAATATACCACGTGCAGAGAGCGTTCTCGAAGCCTGCAAAGAAGTTGTTAAGAATCCGGAAAGCTTATGCGGACACTGGAATCAGGAGTTCCAAAATGAACGACCGCTGCACATCGAGATCGGTATGGGAAAAGGTCAGTTTCTTCTGACTCTCGCAGCCGAAAACCCACAGATCAACTACGTCGGCATCGAACGCTATTCCAGCGTCTTATTACGTGCCGTTGAGAAATTCCAGGAACTGGAAGCCGAAGGAAAAGCTCCTGCCAACATCCGATTCATCTGTATGGATGCGAATGACCTGCCGACGGTATTCGCCCCGGCGGAAGTATCCCGTATCTACCTGAACTTCTCCGATCCATGGCCAAAGGCCCGCCATGCAAGAAGAAGACTAACATCCAACGAATTTTTCAAGCTTTATGACAAAGTCCTGACTGCAGACGGAACCGTAGAATTCAAGACAGACAACCGTCCGCTCTTCGACTTTTCCGTAGAAGAACTTAAGACTTCCGAACTGTTCGTTCTGGATCAACTTTCCTATGATCTTCATAATGACAGTAAGATGAATCAGGGAAATATTATGACCGAATATGAAGCAAAATTCTCTTCCATGGGCAATCCGATCTGCAAACTGATCGCAAAACGCAGATAAAGGAACCTCTTCCCTTTCCTTTCATATATTAATAGAGAGCATATCTTATGCTCCTGTAATCCTGTGAAAGGGTGGAAGCTTATGTTACATCTGACGACACAAAACTTTGAAAGCTTCAGGGCCTGTCACTGGCAGCTTTCTTCCGATGCACCGGCGGGTGAAAGCACGGACCATCCCGTGTTTGCCGTAGTCATGTTCTACGCCGTCTGGTGTGGAAAATGTGCAATGATGCGTCCCATTATAGAAGATCTCGAAAAAAAATATCAGAAAAAATATTCCGGCAGCATTCGCTTTTTTGAAGTAGAGACCACAGAATCCGGACTTCTCGCAGCTGAGTATCAGACAGATCTTCTTCCGACATTTCTCTTTTTCAAAGACCAGGAACTGATCGCTGTCATGCAGGGGATGATATCACAGAACGATTTTGACGCACGTCTACAGAAAATCTTTAGAAATAGTTAATTTATATTTCCTAGGAAAACATAGTTTTTTATGCTATATTTAAGAAGTAACAGGGATAAATATATTTAATAAAAAGGGGGCATGGTGAACACACCACGCATTATGAAAAATTTAAAAAGAGCATTACCAGTTGCCATGGCAGTTGTACTTGGTTCTACTGCGGCACCATTGGTCGTAAAGGCAGATTCATCTAAAGTTGTAACACTTGGAGCCAACCTGTCAGATTCACAGAAGAATTCCATGTATGAGTACTTTGGTACCTCTTCTGACAAAGCAGATGTCATCGAAGTTACCAATACAGATGAAAGAAAATATCTCGAAGGGGTCGCTCCGGAAGAACAGATCGGTACCCGTACCTACAGCTGTTCATATGTAGAGCCGACCACAAGCGGCGGAATCCAAGTAAAGGTTTCCAACTTAACTTATGTTACAAGTTCTATGATCTCCAGTACACTTCTTACATCCGGTGTTGAGAACTGTAACGTTATCGCTGCTTCTCCGATCGAAGTATCCGGAACAGGCGCACTGACAGGAATCATGATGGCTTATGAGAAAGCCACCGGAACAACTCTGAACGAAGATCAGAAGGCTGCCGCAACCGACGAACTTGTCACAACAGGAGATCTGGCAAATGATATCGGACAGGACAAAGCCGAAGATGTCATGAATGATGCCAAAGAAAGCGTTATTGAAGACGGCTTAAAAGATGAAAACGATATTCAGGATGCAGTGGAAGATGCTGCCAAGAATAACGATGTCACTCTGACACAGGAACAGATCGACAAGATCACTGAACTGTTAAAGAACATTTCCCAGTATGACTATGATGTCAAAGCACTGAAGAATACACTGAACAACATCGACGGAAAGAGCGAGGGATTCTTCTCCAACCTCTGGAATTCCATCAAAGGAATCTTCGGCGGCAGTGACAGCTCTGATGGCGGAATCATCAACAATACGGATGACAGTGCACTCGGCGATGATGTCGTAAGTAACAGCACACTGGATTCTTCCGACAACTCTTCTTCGAACAATTCCGACAGCGCAGATAATTCTTCCGACAGCAGTTCGGATGACAACAGCGATAACAGCGGATTCTGGGGCAAGATCAAGAAATTCTTCAAGGATCTGTTCGGCGGAAGCGATTCTAAAAAAGACAATTCAGATAAGAGCAAAAACGATGCCAATACAGAGGACAGCAAAGATACTGATGATGATCAGTCTGACGACACACAGAATGATTCTCTGAACAGTGATGCAGATTCTTCAGATGCCGGCACAACAGACAACTCTGCTGATGATTCTTCACTGAATAACAGTGCCGATGATCAGTCCGATACTCAGAGCAGCTTACCAGGCAGCAGCGAATCAGATTCTTCCAACTCTGATACGTCTGATTCCACAGCTAACGGCTCTGCCAACTAGACATAAGCATTAGCAGGTAATTATAGTAACAAACGAATTATAATGACAATACAGCAAACCTGCCACTGGCAGCTTTTCTTGCATACTTTGGTATAAAAACACCGGGAAGCTTAAAAAACTTCCCGGCGTTTTTTATTTTACTTCATTCAAATTAAACTCTCTCTATTCCAAAATTTAAATAATCCTAAAATTACTCCTCTTAAAATTCAAACACAGCAACTCCGTAAGGCGGCAGCTTATAAGCAAATGAATACGGTCTTCCATCACATTCTTTTGCCTCAGCCTTATAGATCTTCTTCCTTACCTCTCCGGTTCCGCCGTATTTTTCCTCATCACTGTTCAGAATCAACTTATACTGTTTCTTTCTCGGAACTCCGACTCTGTAATCATCTCTTGCCATCGGCGTAAAGTTGCAGACGAACAACAGATTCTTCTTTGCACCTTTGGAATGTCTCATGAAACTATAGATACTTCTGTATCCATCATCCGCATTGATCCATTCAAATCCTTCCCAGCTCTGATCCATCTCATACATCGCCTTATGACTCTTATACAGATGAAGCAACGCTTTTACCCACTCTTTCATCTGCTGATGCTCCGGCTCAGCCAACAGGAACCAGTCAAGTTCTCTTTCCTCGCTCCATTCACGAAGCTGAGCGAATTCCTGCCCCATGAAAAGAAGCTTCTTACCGGCGTGTCCCATCATGAATGCATAACCAGCTTTAAGGTTAGCATATTTATCAAATCCCAGTCCCGGCATCTTATTAAGCATCGAACACTTAAGATGTACCACTTCATCATGCGACAATACCAGGATATAATTCTCACTGTATGCATAACTCATGGCAAATGTCATCAGATGATGATTATCCTTACGGAAATATGGATCCAGCTTCATATATTCCGTGAAATCGTGCATCCATCCCATATTCCACTTCAGGCTGAAACCTAAACCGCCTTCTTCCACTTCACCGGTAACCTTCGGCCATGCTGTAGATTCTTCTGCGATCATGAGTGCTCCCGGATTTCTTCCAAGAACAACAGAGTTCAAATGTTTGAAGAAATCAATCACTTCAAGGTTCTTATTCTCACCATACTTATTCGCTACCCATTCGCCATCTTTCCGTCCATAATCCAGATATAACATAGACGCAACAGCATCTACACGAAGTCCGTCTATATGGAATTTTTCAATCCAGAACAATGCATTGGAGATCAGGAAATTGCGGACTTCATTTTTTCCAAAGTCAAACACTTTTGTTCCCCAGTCCGGATGTTCTCCAAGTCTTGGATCTGCATATTCATACGTCGCAGTTCCGTCAAAATCAGCAAGTCCATGTGCATCCTTCGGGAAATGGGCCGGTACCCAGTCCAGAATGATACCGATCTTATTTCTATGCAGATAATTGATCATCCATGCGAAATCTTCCGGTGTTCCATACCGGGATGTCGGTGCATAATAACCAGTCACCTGATATCCCCAGGAACCGTCAAACGGATGCTCCGCGATCCCCATCAGCTCCACATGTGTATAACCCATTTCTTTAATATATTTGGTAATTGCTCTGGCAAACTCTCTATATGTATAGAAACCTTCATCTTCCCGTCCCGGATGGCGCATCCAGGAACCAATATGTGCCTCATAGACAGACATCGGCTTATGCTTATGATTCCAGGTCTTTCTGTGGGTCATCCATTCTGTATCCGTCCATTTTATATTCTCGATATCTGTAACTCTGGATGCTGTTCCAGGTCTTAATTCCGCATAATTGGCATATGGATCTGCCTTAAATATCTGTTCTCCCGAATAAGTCTCAATACAATACTTATACATCTGATTTTTCTTCACACCAGGTATAAAACAGGTATAGATTCCCAGAGGTTCTTCTCTCTTCATTGGGTTCGCCTCTGTATCCCATTCATTGAACTCTCCGACTACCGAAACTGCCTGTGCATGCGGTGCCCATACCGCAAAATACACACCTTTTTGTTTTCCGTCCTGTACCAGATGTGCACCCAGCTTCTTATAAATCTCGTAATGATTGCCCTGTCCGAAAAGGTATTGATCCAGCTCGCCTATTTCATACGGTTTCTTCTTTTTTTCAGCCATAATTACCCCTCGCATTCTGTTGCATATTTATAACAACATTATACTTTACAAAAGGGCAAAAAGAAAGAGTTTTGACAGTTTAGTTTGTCAAAACTCTTCCAAAATCTGACTTAAATTTTAAAATCTTCTTCTTTCAGAATAATTCTGTCAGAATCATCTGTTCCCTTACCAAATACTCTTCGTGCAAGGTGTTTTACATTTGCTTTCTGTGAATGAGCAATTGCTTCATCCATGATCTCTTTAACTTCTGCAACAGATACTGCATGGTCTTCTCTTTGCATTACATCGATACGGCTGTACAGTGCAAGGATTCCCATCTCATCCAGTTTATATCCATTCTCTTTCGCATATGTCTGACCGAATGTTACCAGCTCATCATTAATGAATACCGGAAGTTCCAGTTTCGAACTGAATTTCTTCTTGAATTCCGGATTAGCTGTCATCAGACGCTCCAGAGGTTTTCTCTGATCTTCCAGTACGAAAAGTAATTCACCTGTCTTCTTTTCCATCAGATAATTAAGTTCTTTTACCGTTCTTGAATTCAGCTTGCCAGCATGTTCAATGATGATTGCTCCTCCACGAAGCTTCTGGATGATATTCGTAAGTTCTTTCTTATTCAAAGACTCACCTGTAACGATCGCTACTTTACCCTGTTTCAGATTTCTCTGTTTCTGGATTGCTTTTACGATATCAACCGCAAGAACTGTTTTACCAGATCCTTTTCTTCCGATTACCAGAAGGTTTCCTGTCTTGGAAGTACCCTCTCTCTGGGCACGTCTGTCATTATCAAGAACCTCTACGATCTGTTCACTCATTCCTCTTACCGGAACGAAATATGAGAATAACTTCTTCTGTTCTTCCGTAAGTCCTGCCTTTAATCCGATTTCACTCGTTGCACTCAGATCATATCTTCCTGTTACAACGAATCCGGTATCAAATGGAACTCCACCTTTTGACTTTTTAATTCTTGCCTGGATCTCTTCTTCGGATGGCTCTTCAATCTCTAATTCTTCTGTGTCATCCTCATCTTCGATCTCTTCTTCGTCAAAATCTTCTTCCTCAAAGTCGCCTTCGTCAAAGTCGCCTTCATCAAGATCCTCTTCCTCAAAGTCAGCTTCGTCAAAATCTTCCCCTTCAAGGTCTTCGCCAAAATCAAGCTCTTCGTCATCGTCGATCTCTTCTTCGTCGAAATCCTCTTCGTCCATATCTTCTTCAAAGTCGCCTTCGTCAAAATCGGTTTCTTCATCATCTATGTCTTCAAAGTCGTCTTCGTCAAAATCGGCCTCTTCAAGTTCTTCCTCGTCAAGATCTTCTTCCTCAAAGTCAGCTTCGTCAAAGTCTTCCTCGTCGAAATCTTCTTCCTCAAAGTCGCCTTCGTCAAAGTCTTCTCCTTCAAGATCTTCTTCCTCAAAGTCGCCTTCGTCAAAGTCTTCCCCTTCAAGATCCTCTTCCTCAAAGTCGACTTCGTCAAAATCACCTTCCTCGAAACTACTTCCGTTCATATCCAGTCCGGCAAGCTCATCTTCGATTCCTTCTATGAAATCTTCATCCATTCCCGGACCGTCTTCAAGTTCTTCCTCATAAATCTCATCTTCGGAATCTTCATTTTCACTCTCCATCTCTTCCATCAGACGGACAATGTCATCCGGTATTCTCTGTGTATTTCTTTCAGATTCTTTCTCGTCGGCTGCCTCTTCCTCAGCTTTTCTTGCTGCCTCTTCCTCGGCCTTTCTTCTGGCCTCTTCTTCGGCTGCTCTTCTTGCTTCTTCTTCAGCCTTTCTTCTGGCCTCTTCTTCGGCTGCTTTTCTTGCTGCCTCTTCCTCGGCTTTTCTTCTGGCTTCTTCCTCAGCTGCTTTTCTTGCTGCTTCTTCTTCAGCCTTTCTTCTGGCTTCTTCCTCGGCTGCTTTTCTTGCTGCCTCTTCCTCAGCTTTTCTTCTGGCCTCTTCTTCGGCTTTTCTTCTGGCCTCTGCTTCAGCTGCTTTTCTTTCTACTTCTTTGCGCTCTTCTTCCTGACGGATTCTTGCCTGTTCTCTTTCCTTCTGGAGACGCTCCTCATCTTTGGCTTTCTGCTTTGCAATCGCCTCTTCATGATCTTTCTGTTTTGCTTCCCATTTCTGAAGGATATCATCGATCATCATCTGACCGTTTGCCAGGATTTCATCCTCGCGCTCTTTCATTGCTTCTTCTTCAATATTAATACCGCTTGCAACAGCAACACCCTGTGCCAGAGCTTCTTCTAATGTAGCCCCCGTAACTACCTGTTTGATTGCTGATGTATGCTCTTCAGGTGTCTCAACAGATGCTTCCGGTTCTTCTTCCCTGTACATCGGAGTCTCTTCCACTGCTGCAGTTGCTTCCGGTACAACTTCCTCCGGTACAACTTCCTCCGGTACGACATCTGCCTGTGCGGCTTCCTCCGGTATTTCAAACTCTTCCTGCATCGGAACCGGCTCCGGCGGAATCTCCTGTACTTGTGCATCATCTATTCTCTGCACCGTACTTTCCTGTACCTCTTCCTCAGAACCTTCATCATATTCATTCTCATCGTCAACTTCTTCCAATGTTGACTCCGTCTGTTTTACAGGTTCCGGCTGCTTCTTTACTGCTCCCGGACGGCTGTCATATTTTTCCTGCTGAAGCGGCGTCAGTGGCTTATACTTCATCTTAAGTTCCATCGCCAGGTATACATACTTTCCTTCGCTGAACCAAAGAATCAGGTCATCACATTCTTCCAGACATTCCGCAGTCATTCCCGCCTCATCATATAACTTGGCAAGTTCATATGCCCATTTTTCAATATATTCCGCTTTTTTAAATTCTTCCAACGCCGCAATCTGATCCGAAAGTGCTGCTCCCTGAGTTCTCAGGATCTTATACTTCAGGATATATTGATTCGGGTCTTTTGGCGCCAGCTTAACAAACTCTTCATAACAGTCTGTCGCTTCTCTGATATCCTTAATCTTTAATGCCAATGTACCTAATCGATATACGATTTTACGGCTTCCCGGTGCTCTGTCAAATGCCAGGAATAAGATATCTCTCCCTTTCTTAAATTCTCCGTTATATTCATAAATCTCACTTACCGTATTAAGCATAGAAGCGTTCTTTACTCTTCGCCAGTCTATACTTTCAGCTATATCCATTGCTTTCTGGTATTCCTTTTTTTCCAGATGATCAAGCATCTGCTCGGTCTTTACCCTATATTCATATTTATCCAATATTTCTCACCTCAAATATTTATTTTAAAAAAGCGTATTTCCCTACAATTTTACTTATATAAGTTTATCATATGACCTGTTTATTGTCAAAATATCCCGCCAAATATGTTAAAAAAATATTACAAAAATTACAATTTTTTTATCCCTGTAAAATGTCTGCCGGCTGCTCTCTGATATCAACATAAAAAACAGCCATCATATTCTTTCCTATGATGGCT
>OGPV01002146.1_pt1 | contig 12110 bp, 12 predicted proteins | sample 1553001 | NCBI WGS metagenome assembly OGPV01 (sample SAMEA2580268, study PRJEB22360) | human gut metagenome | biome: human gut; feature: human-associated habitat; material: faeces | place: Denmark | collected 2008/2010
ATAGAACAGGCGGGGCGGCAGCTCCCGGCGGGGGCTGCTCAGCCCCGCCGACACCCTCCGCCGGTTTAATGATCTGGTCGTCGAGGCGGGAGAAGGGAGGGACAACTTTGTCCCCTCTGGCTTTCCACGGTTGGACGAGATTCTGGGCGGTGGTTTCATCCGGTCTGGCCTGTACATTTTGGGGGCGCGTCCGGCAATGGGCAAATCCACCTTTGCCGTGAATCTAGCGGACAACATCGGCGGGAACGTTCTGCTTGTGTCGCTGGAAATGTCGCCGGAGCAGCTGACAGCAAAGCGTGTTGCCCGTCTGACAGGGATACCCGCCGGAAAACTGCTGCGCGGTGCCGTGACTGACGAGGATTGGCAAAAAATCGCCGTTGCGAACTCGGCGCTTTCAGAACAGGGCGTTTACCTCAATTCGCGCTACGGCCTGACCGTGCCGCAAATCCAGCTTCTGGCACAGTCTGTGCCGGAGCTGCGGGCGGTGATCGTTGATTATTTGGGCTTGATCCAGCCCGCCACCCGGGGCGGAAACACATACGAAAATATTTCCGCGATCAGCCGGGAACTGAAATTACTTGCCATCTCCTTGAGCGTTCCGGTAATCTGTTTGTGTCAGCTGTCCCGGTCGGTCGAGAGCCGGGAGGATAAACGCCCCCGGCTGTCAGACCTGCGGGATTCGGGAGCCATTGAGCAGGACGCTGATGCTGTGCTGTTCCTCTGGCGCGATGGCCGGAACGAGACTCCCCCCACCGACGGGAATCCGCTGCTTGCGCAGCTGGACGTGGCCAAGAACCGCCACGGCGCGACCGGCGAAACACAGTTTTCTTTCTGGATGAGGACAAGCACGTTCAAAGAAATTCTATAATTGCTAGAGCCAAGAGCCAGAGCAGCCCAATTCATGGGGGCTTAGGCTCATTGCCTAGCCCCCCACATAGGAGGTTAGGTAATGAGCAAATGGGAAAAATACGAGGAAGAGAAGAAAAAGCTTAAGAAAATGGGGCTTTCTCATTCTGAATATGAGAAAGCTATCATAAATCTGTGTAAAAAATTGAAAATTTGACATCAGGAGGTCACGAGCATGACAAACACAAAGGAGTTTTCCTACACCATCGAGAAGCATTTCGGAACCGTGAGCGTTGCCGGTTCCCTGCCCCTTGAGCTGAATTTGGTGTCGTTCGCCGGAGCGCCTGCCCGGTACGATCTGCGGAAATGGCGGGACAAGGCGAACGGAGAGCACACCATGCAGAAGGGGATTACCCTGACCCGGGAGGAGCTGTGCGACCTGCGCGCTTTCCTCAACGGCATAGAGGACATCTGACGGATACATACCGGGAGCTATTGGAGGGTTTATTATTTTTGGGGGGGCTTGATTTCAAAGACCCCCCGCCCTTTTCCCCTCTACCCCCCCACCGCGAACAGGAGGAAACCATGAACAACGAAAGCGCAAAGAGAACGCTGATAAGCTGCATTCTTCGGCAGCTCCAGAAGATGGACGCTGAGACGCTGCGGGAGGCATACGCCGCCGTAAGCCGGATATCGGACAGGGGAAAGAAAGGCTATTAACGCCCCACACGGTTCTTTTTTTGGACGTGTGGGAAACCCCTGTATGTATCCAAACAAGCCGGAAAACACGCCGCAGCGCGTCATTTTCAAGTGAGCGATACTAAGGCGGCAGCTATTGCCATCGGCAGTAACCCATACACGGCGGCAGCCTGCACCTGTGACAGCATAACATTTGCACTTCGTTCTTTTCCAAACTAAATATGAATGAAATGCAAACAAAATATGAATATAATATGAACGAAATAGAGAGGATTATCGAGAAACGATAAGAGAGGGTGTGTCGCATATATCTATACCTTATCGAATGACCCCACCCCCTTCCCCGCTATCCCCCGGGGGGTGGGTGGCTCGAAAGAAAGCCCATCAGTGCTAGCCCATATTTCAAGCCTGCAGGGGAGTTATTGCCAGGCAGACCGCACGGCAGCCACAAAGGAACCGCCGGGCAGCATTTCAAGATGCTTGCCCGGCTTGCTTCTGTAATTCCCTCTGTAGCGCCCCGAGACGGCCTGTAACAGATGAACTCCGGTTTCAGGGGGTGTCACCATACTTTTCTCGTCAATCTGTCTCAGCTGTCCTTGTACGAGATATCGCCAAAATTTACGGTATAAGATTCCTCGTTGCCGCTCAGATATTGCAATCTTCCCTTGCTTTTTGCCATTCTCTGTGCTATGCTGTCGATGGTGCTACCAGTAACGGTAGGCGGTCAGCCCCCATCATCGGGGGTAGCTTCTGCGCCCCCACTTTTCAGAGAGGGGGTGTGCGAATGGTTACATACTCCGACCTTATCCAGATCGGCATTTTAATCGTTGGCATTATCAGCCTGTTTATTGCGGCTAATAACAAGAAGTAACCGCCCCTGCTCCAACAGTGCGGTTACTTCCTGTAACTAAACCACGGGGCTGACCGTCTACCGGTAGCACCCTCGTTTCCTATACTATACCTCGATTTTGAGGGATTGTCAACACTCCCGCCACTCAGGCGGGAATTTTTATTCCGTGGGGGCGGTGGCAGGTTCTTTCTCGTCGATACATTCCAGAACCATGTTCCGCCGAAGGCGGAATAGGATGCCAGCCGCCATACAGCAAGCTTTCCCACTTCCAGTTTCATATCCTCTTTGAAGGGGAACAGCATACAGGTCAGCCCGTCATGCTGGAAGGTATAGGCTTCCTCGAAGCCAGCGCCCTTTTTGGGAATGCCTTCCTAGGCGAAAATCTCATTGATGCCATCCACCCATTCCTGTGGGTCGCCGCCGCAGCCTTGAAGAATCAGGCATTCCTGATCTCCCATACAGCAGAGCTGCCCCGTCGAGATCGTCCGTATCCTCACAGCCTCATCTCCTCCATTTTCATTCCCTGTTCCTGAATAATTTCCTGCTGGGTCAGTTTGCGGAAGCTGTCTTCACCGGGAATGAGAACGGTTTTCGTGAGGTTTTGGGCGCTGCCGAGGGCATGAAGGAGGACAAGGCCAGCTGGGTCAGCTTCTTCCAGTGGCTCCGTGGGCGCGGCTTAGATGGCGTAAAGTTCATCGTCGGCGACAAGTGCATGGGGATGCTGGAGGCCGTGGGCGAGGTGTTTCCGGACGCCAAATACCAGCGCTGCACGGTGCATTTCTACCGCAATGTTTTCTCCGTTGTGCCTAAATCCAAGGTCAAAATTGTGGCAAAAATGCTCAAGGCGATCCACGCCCAGGAGAGCAAAAAGGCGTCCCGCGAGAAGGCAAAGGCTGTGGTCGCCGAGCTGCGCGCCATGAAGCTGAAGGAGGCCGCCAAGAAGGTCGAGGACGGCATTGAGGAGACGCTGACCTACTGCGATTTTCCCAGCGAACACTGGACGCGCATCCGTACAAACAACGTGATCGAGCGGCTGAACCGGGAGATCCGCCGGCGCACCCGTGTGGTGGGGACATTTCCTGACGGGAACTCCGCCCTGATGCTGGTCTGCGCGAGGCTGCGCCACGTGGCAGGCACCCAGTGGTGCAACAAGAAATACATGAACATGAAGCACTTGGAGGCGGCTCTGGATGACGCCTCCGTTGCCGGCTGATTTCATTCAGCCGGAGCCTGCAAATAAATTTGCGCATAAATCTTGACGGGACCTCCAAAGATAGGAGGAGATCAATAGAAACCCCGAAAATTCAAACATTACAAGCGCTAATATAGTGAATATAAAGAAATGTTCACTTTTGCCCGAACTTTTTCGTCCGAGATCAAAAGTGAACATCACTTCTGTATCTGTTCAACACTTTAGATGCAGACGTTTTGGGGGTTGGCTCTGTCTACATATCCGCGAAAAGCAAAGCAATTTCCGTTCGCAAATTCCGACATGCCTCAGCCTTAACTATCTTTATTCCAACTCCATTCTGACGTAAGCACCACATCAGCCCCCTTCCTGGGAGGCAGATGCGGTGTTTCCCGGGTGCGTTTTGCGGCGCACCCTTTTTTATTTGCCGGAATGATAAAAAGTCGCTGAAATACAAATAAAGTCGCCGGCGCCCATTTACAGAATGCACTGTAAAGATGGATAATAAGCACAGCAAGTTGGTCATATCGACCAACGGCGGAGGCAAAATACAGGGGTTACCGTATTGCAATCCCGCCAAAAAACTGTACAATATGGATAGACGACCGACAGCTCTGATGCAAAGCCCGGATGGCGGAAAAATACCATCGCGCGACGCTGTCCGACCTTCTTCACCGGCGGATATCTGTATGTACGCCGAAACACGTTCAACAAAAGTAAGGAGGATCAACATGAAAAACAAACTTGCAAAACTGCTTGCGCTGCTTCTGGCCGCCGCGCTTCTGACGGCGTGCATGGCCGGCTGCACAGGAAAGACCGAACAGCCCGCAAAAACGGAGGCAACTGAGAAGGCAGAGCCGGCAAAGGACAGCACCCCGGCGGACGAAGAAATCACTCTGACCTTCTGGCACACCTACGGCGACGGGGAAGAAGCCCAGTTTAAAGACGTGGTTCTGCCGCTGTGGGAGAAGGCTCATCCGAACATCAAGATCGACGCGGTGCGCCAGGACGGCGGTCAGTTCCACGAGATGATCGTCACCTCCTTCGGCACCGGCATGAGCCCCGACGTTGCCCGTGTTGACATTGCCAACATCGCGGCCTATGCCAAGCAGGGCGGTCTGGTTGCCCTGAGCGATTACGCGGACTTCGCGGAGATTTCCGGCGATTATCTGGACGCGCCCCTGTCCACCAATCTTTACCAGGGCAAGTATTACGGCCTACCGCTGGACACCAACTGCAAGGCCGCAGTCGTCAACAAGAACGTGCTGAAGGAAATTGGTCTGGATGATGTTCCCGAGACGATGGAAGCCTTCATCGAAGCGGCCAAGGATCGCGGCACCTACAGTCTGAACGTTTCCGGCGTGGGCGACTGGGATATGTACCCCTACTTCTGGCTGTTTGGCGGCACGCTGACCGACGACGGCTTTACGAAGGCGACCGGCTATCTGGACAGCGATGCCAGCATCGCCGCCATGAACAAGCTGATCGAGCTGCACGACCAGAAGATCTTCACCATCCGTGACGTGGACGGCTCCGTGGATGCGTGGGACGGCATCAACAGCGAATACGCTATGTTCTTTGAAGGCCCCTGGTACTTCGGCTCCTATGATGACTGCGAAGCAAAGGGCATCGTTGCCGCGACCATTCCCACCTATGAAGGCCGCAGCGCTTCCGTTGTCGGCGGCGAGGACATCGCTGTTTTCTCCACCAGCAAGCAGAAGGACGCCGCCTATGAATTCGCGAAATTCATGACCAGCGAGGAAGTACAGCTTGCCATGCTGGAGGCCGGTCAGCTGCCCATCCTCAAGTCCCTTGTAGAAAACGACGCGGTCAAGAATAACCCCGTGTGGTCGGTTTACATGAAGCAGATGGAATCCGCCAAAGCGAGAATTCCCTCCCCCAACAACGCCGCGATCCAGGAGATCTGGAGTGAAATGGTGACCAGCATCTTCGTAGAGGGCGCTGACGCTGCGCAGGCGATGCACGACGCCGCCGCAAAGATCGACGGGCAGCTTTCCTAAAGGAAACTCTGAATACCAAAATATCAGGAGCGCAGAGCCGGAGGGTTCTGCGCTCCCTTGGAAAAAAGGAGGCAGCGCCAATGAAGCTGCTGCAGCATGAACCATCCCCGGTATGTGGAAAATCATCCGTCAAAAAGGGCCTTCGGGCCTATGCGGCGGCAGCACCCTTCGTCCTTCCCGGCCTGCTGCTGGTGCTGGCGTTCGTCATCTATCCGATGTTTTTTACCATTCGGATCGCGCTGTCTGAGTACAGGATCGTGCAGGGCGAGATCACGTTCATCGGCCTGGAAAACTTCAAGAACGTTCTGTCCGGCGGCTCCCGCTTCTGGTACGCTTACCGGAACAATTTCCTGTACGCACTGGTGACGGTGCCGTTCATTCTGCTGGGCGGAATGCTGTTTGCCTACCTGATCAACAACCTCAGGCGGGGGCAGACGATCTTCCGCGTCGGCTTTTATCTGCCGGTCATCACCTCGTGGGTCATCGTCAGTCTGGTGTTCCAGTATATGTTCAATAACTCCGACCGCGGCCTGATCAACTACCTGCTGGTGGATGTGCTCCACGTCATGGACGACTATGTGCCCTGGCTGCTGCGGGAATGGTCGGGCAACGCGGCAATCTGGCTGATGGGCATCTGGAAAAACGTGGGCTGGTCGATGCTGGTCTACCTCGCGGCATTGCAGGGAATTCCTAAGGAGCGCTACGAGGCGGCAGAGCTGGACGGTGCGGGTCTGTGGAAAAAATTCTGGCATATTACGATGCCGGGACTTCGCCCCACGACCTTTTATGTGATGGTCAATATGATCATCGGTTCCTTCAACGTCTTCATCCAGGTCATGATGCTGACCGGCGGCGACCCCAATGGGAAGACCTCGGTGCTGCAATACCTGCTGTATGACAGAGCATTCAATCAGTTCGAATTCGGCGAGGCTTCCGCCATCGGCATGATCTCCGCCGTGACGATCGTTGCGCTGACGATCATTCTCAATCGCGTCTTCAAGCTGGACAACGTGGAACAGGAGGGATAGAAATGAAGCTCCGCGGCAAAAAAGCAACGGAGATCCTCGGGCAGACGGTTTTGTGGGTCATTCTGATCGCATCGCTGCTGATTTTCTCCGTTCCGTTCTTCTTTATGATCACGAACTCCTTTGAGGAGTTCAGCTATGTGCTGCCCTATCCGCCGAAGCTTTTCCCCACGCGGCTGGACTTTTCGGCGTACCGGCACATTCTCAGTATGGACATTTTCCCGACGGCACTGGCAAACAGTGTGATCAATACCGTCATTACCGTTGTGATCTCGGTATTTGTTTCGACGCTTTCCGCCTACGGCTTTGCCTGCATCCGTTTTCCCGGGCGCGACAAGCTGTTTGCGGTTTACCTGTTTACGCTGATGATGCCGGGTTTTTTGAATATCATCCCCCAGTTTCTGGTGCTTAAGCAGCTTACGCTTCCCGGCCTGCCCAACGGCCTGATCGGCACCCGGGCGGGACTGATTCTGATCTACGTTGCGACCAATGTCTGCGGGCACACCTTCTTCCTGCGCAACTTTTTCCGCAGCCTGCCAAGCTCACTGGCGGAGTCGGTGCTGCTGGACGGCGGCGGTCATAAGGACATTTTCTTCCGGGTAATGCTGCCCCTCTCTGCCCCGGCGGTGGGCACCATGACCATTTTTGCCTTCCAGGGCTTCTGGGAGGAATACTTTACGGCGAAGGTTCTGGTGGGCGCGAATGAGAAAATGATCACCTTCCCGCTGCTGCTCCAGCGGCTGAACGGACAGTATGCGACACGGTGGGAGTGGGTGTTTGCTGCGTCGATCATGGCGCTGATCCCTGTGATCGTTCTGTTTGTGGTTTTCCAGCGGAAAACGGTCGTGGGCGGACTGACTCAGGGAGCAGTGAAAGGATAAGCCAATGCAGAAAATCACCTGTCACTTTGACAAAGCACAATATCTGCCCGGCGAGCCGGTTCGGCTGATCCTGCCGGCGCATTCGGCGCTTCTTTCAGCGACGTTCTTCCGTATGGAGCGTCCGGTCACGCTGCAAGCCGTTCAGGAGGACGACACACTGGTCTTGACGGATGTGCCGGTGAGCGGCTACGGTGTGCGCATCAGCACAGAAGACGGCGTCTGGGAAGGCGCGTTTGATGTGGTTTCCGACCGCAGAACCGAAATTCGCTACGGCTTTCTGTCTGATTTTTCCTCCGGCGACGGGGACAGGTTGGATGTGGAGTGGATGCGGGATCTGCATCTGAACGCAGTGCAGTTTTACGACTGGATGTACCGGCACGACCGGCTTCTGCCCCCCACCGAGCAGTATGACGACCCGATGGGACGCCCGACGGATTTAGGCGTTATCTCGAAGAAAATCGAACGCTGCAAAGCCTGCGGCATCCGTCCGCTGGCCTACGGCGCGGTCTACGCGGCGACAAAGGACACCTTTGCAGCGCACCCAACGTGGGGAATGTACACGATGGACGGTCAGCCGATGACCTTTGCCGGGTGGCTGTACTACATGAATGTGGCTGCCTCCTGCGGCTGGGCGGAGCATATTGTGGAGGAATTCCGCAGTGCCGTGCGCTTCGGCTTTTCCGGCATCCACATGGATACCTATGGCTTTCCAAAACGGATCTGGGACGCGGAACACCGCCCCGTGGAACTGGCGGACGAGTTCCCGCACCTGATTGATGCGGCGGCGCAGGCCGTCCGCGAGGAAGCAGCCGACGGCGGCGTGATCTTCAACGCCGTCAATAACTGGCCGACGGAAACCGTCGCCGCGGCGGCACAGGATGCAGTGTATATCGAGGTCTGGCCGCCCCACGATACCTATTTTGACCTTTACCGCCTGATTCGGGAAGCGCGGCTGCTGTCCCACCGGAATGTCATCCTTGCCGCCTATCTGAAGGCGTTTCAGGGAGAGGATATGGACGCGGCAGAGCGCTCATTCCGTCTTGCGTGGGCAGTGATCTCTGCCTCCGGCGGTACGCAGCTCGTTCTGGGCGAGAACCGCAGCCTGCTGCGGGACAGTTATTATGTCAACTATGCCCACCTGCGGGAAAGCTTTCTTCCAATCGTGCAGCGGAATTGCGATTTTCTTGTCAGATACAAGGATTTGTTATATAATGATCCCGGTATGGATATTGGCAAGACGGCCTCCGGCGGCATTAACGAGGATGTCCGCTTCTTCTCCGATGCCTGCGCTTTCTCCACGGACGGACAGTCGGACACGGTCTGGACGCTCCTCCGCGAATCCCGTGACCGGCTGACCCTCCACCTGATCAACCTGACCGGCAACAACGCCATGTGGAATGAGGGAAAGCGGGAACCAACCCCGGCAGCGGGTATTTCGGCGGCCATCCGCATTGACCGGCCGGTGCGCGGCATCTACTGTGCCTCGCCGGACAGCGAGTGTCTGGCGGCGCAAAAGCTTCCCTACACGGCGGAGCAAACGAAGAACGGCTGCATCTATACCGTAAAGCTGCCCGACGTGCGCTGCTGGACTGCCGTGTGGGTGCAACTGGAGGAATGACGATGCTTCTGTCTTACAATGCAGATTTGCTTCCCCGTGTACGGATGCTGGGGCGGATCAACTACACCGAGCCGTGGATTCACTTTTCCCGGACGATCGACGAGTATGTCCTGTATGTGATCCGTGACGGGAATATGTATCTGCAGGAGGACGGCATTTTCTATCACCTCAAGGCAGGGGATTTCTTCCTGCTTGAGCCGGGGCTGTGCCACGAGGGCTATCAGCGTGCGGCCTGCAATTATTACTATGCCCATTTCACCCACCCGGAAATGGCGCGGGTGGAGGACGAGGACGCGGCCATGGCGCTGCTTGCGGAAAAGCGCAGGCTGAGCCTTGTGAGCTACAATCTGGACGAAGCCGACCCCACCGACCCCATCACCTATCTTCCGAAGCAGTTTCACCTGCCGGGCAGTGAGTTCAATACGATACTCCGCACCGCGCTGGACTGCTACAATGCCCGGGAGGAGCACTACAAGCGCCGCACCGCCGCGCTGCTGCATTCGTTCTTTCTGGAAGTGGCACATGAGCACCTGCTGGCGCGGGGCGCTGCTCAGGGGAAGAAACTGAAAAAGTCGGAAGTCGTGGCCGAGCGGCTGCTCCATTACCTCAACGAAAATTATACGCGGCCGCTGTCGAGCCAGGAGATCGAAGACGTCTTCGAGATGAATTTCGACTACATGAACCGTGCCTTTTCCAAGCTGACCGACGCGCCGATCTTTACATATCTCAACACGCTGCGCATTTATAACGCCCAGCAGCTGATTGCGACCACGGATCTGCCGTTTCAGGAGATCGCGTACCTGGTGGGGATCGACGACCGGTATTATTTCTCAAAGCTGTTCCGGAAGAAAACGGGCATGAGTCCCTCGGAGTATTACAAGGAAGTGAGGAACCGCGGCGATGCAGAGAGACTATAGAACCGCCGGCTTCGTGCGGCTGTGCTTTGAAAAGCTGCTGCCGCTGATGGTGCTGAATCTGCTTTTTCTGCTGACCTGCCTGCCGGTGCTGACGGCTCCCGCAGGATGGACGGCACTGTGCCGCGCCTGCCAGAGTCTGCTGCTGGAGGAAAATCAGCCGTACCGCCGCTTTCTGAACAGCTTCCGTGCCAATTTTCTCCCGTCACTCCCTCTTGGGGTGCTCTTTTTCGCCGGTCCGGCGGCAATTCTTTACGGCGGCTGGTTCTATTTCCGGCTTACAGAGGGGGCGGGAGTCGGGGCGGTGCTGGCCTGCTTCTGCCTGATTGGCAGCTATCTGCTGTGGTGCATCGGCGCTCTGGCCTTTCAGATGCAGGCGCGGGTGGAGCTGAAGCTCCCGGCGCTGCTGAAAAACGCGATTTGCCTGACCTTTCGCTGCCCCGCTCTGGTGCTTGGCTGGTTGCTGCTTGCCCTTGCGCTGACGGCGGTAATGGCGCTTCTGCTGCCCTACAGCCTGCCCTGGCTGGTACTGCTGGGCGGGTCGCTGCCCTGTTTCACGGCGGCGCGGGGGACGCGCTGAACCTCCAATGCAATGCCGATCTTCACCGCGTTTTTGCAGCGGGGAAGATACCGGTCGTAATAGCCCTTGCCCATGCCGACCCGGAAGCAGTCTGCATCAAAAGCCGTGCAGGGTACAAGGACCAGATCCAGCGCTTCCGGCAGCAGAATCTCCGACCGGCTCAGGATGGGGGTGCGGATGCCGTACTGTCCCATCTCCCAGCCGTCCGGGCCGGGCACAGCGGCTGTAAGGGAATACGCCTCGCCGCACACCGGATAGGCCAGCGTTTTGCCTTGCGCCTGCGCCTTTTCCACAAGGGCAGAAAGGTCGGCTTCGGAACCAAACGCTGCGTACAGCAGGATGGTCTGCGCGTTCTGCACGGCAGCCAGCTGCCAGAGGAGTGCGCACAAAGCGGCATTTGCAGCCTTGCGTTCTTCCGGGCCGAGAGCCTTGCGTGCGGCACGGCCCGCTTTGCGCTGGGTCTGCTTTGCTTCACTGACCGTCACCAGAGAACACCTCGCTTCATCTGAAGGTTGACTGACTTGAAAAATATACAAAAACAACATTGCATTTTTATACAAGTATAATAAACACTTCAGACGAAAAAAGCAAGCCTTTTGTCAAAATGGAAGTTGAAGATTCTGCAGCTTTCTGCTATGATAAGAGAAAGCAATTCGGTTCGTGCGCGGAGCAGGGTGGCTTGAAGAGATCCAGAGATCCGGGGCTTTCTCCGGAAATTGAGAGGGGTAGAATATTATGTACAATGAAATGATGGACACCATCGGTCTGGTCAATACCGTTGATCCGGAGTTGGCCGCAGCCATGGATCGCGAGCTGAACCGTCAGCGCCAGAACATTGAACTGATCGCCAGTGAGAACATCGTCTCTCCCGCCGTCATGGCCGCAATGGGCAGCATCCTGACCAACAAGTACGCCGAGGGCCTGCCCGGCAAGCGCTACTATGGCGGCTGTGTCTATGTGGACGAGGTGGAGAACATTGCCATCGAGCGTGCCTGCAAGCTGTTCGGCGCAAAATATGCCAATGTTCAGCCCCACTCCGGTGCACAGGCCAATCTGGCAGTTTATTTTGCTCTGCTGGATCTGGGCGATACTGTCATGGGCATGGACCTGTCTCAGGGCGGCCATTTGACCCACGGTTCTCCGGTGAACATGTCCGGCAAGAACTATAACTTTGTCTCTTACGGTGTCAATGCCGACGGCGTGATCGACTATGCTGAGCTGGAAAAGCAGGTTAAGAAGGTGCGCCCCAAGCTGATCGTGGCCGGTGCATCTGCATATCCCCGTGCCATCGATTTTGAGAAGATCGCTGAGATCGCCCACGGCTATGGTGCATATCTGATGGTGGATATGGCCCACATTGCCGGTCTGGTGGCAGGCGGCTATCACCAGAGCCCCGTGCCCTATGCAGATGTTGTGACCACCACCACCCACAAGACCCTGCGCGGCCCCCGCGGCGGCCTGATCCTGACCCACAACCCGATCCTTGC
>OGPV01002149.1_pt1 | contig 12097 bp, 9 predicted proteins | sample 1553001 | NCBI WGS metagenome assembly OGPV01 (sample SAMEA2580268, study PRJEB22360) | human gut metagenome | biome: human gut; feature: human-associated habitat; material: faeces | place: Denmark | collected 2008/2010
TGCAAAAGGTCTGATCGCAGCATCTGCTGGAAATCATGCACAGGGTGTTGCTTATGCTGCGCATAAATTTGGTGCAAAAGCAGTGATCGTTATGCCGACAACAACACCTCTGATCAAAGTAGAACGTACCAAGAGTTACGGTGCAGACGTAATTCTGAAAGGAGATGTATATGATGAGGCATGTGCTTATGCACTGGAACTTGCTGAGAAAGAAGGGTATACATTTATCCATCCGTTTGATGATCCGGCAGTAGCAACCGGCCAGGGTACGATTGCTATGGAAATCGTACAGGAGCTTCCTCTTGTAGACGCTATCCTGGTGCCAATCGGAGGCGGCGGACTCGCAACGGGCGTCTCCACTTTGGCGAAAATGCTCAATCCACGAATCAAAGTTATCGGCGTTGAGCCCGAAGGGGCAGCTTGCATGAAAGCTTCACTTGAAGCGGGTCATGTGGTAAAACTCCCCCGCGTTAGCACTATCGCTGACGGTACTGCTGTGCAGGAACCGGGTGACCAAATCTTCCCCTACATACAGGAAAACCTCGATGAAATCATCACCATCAAAGATGACGAACTTATCGTTGCGTTCCTTGACATGGTAGAAAACCATAAAATGATTGTCGAAAACTCCGGCTTGCTGACTGTTGCTGCATTAAAACATCTTGATTTCGAGGGTCAAAAAGTTGTTTCCATTCTTTCTGGTGGCAACATGGACGTAATCACTATGGCTTCCGTGGTACAGCATGGCCTGATTCAGCGCGACCGCATCTTCACTGTTTCCGTGCTGCTCCCCGACCGCCCCGGCGAATTGGTGCGTGTTGCGCAAACCATAGCCGACTGTAACGGTAATGTTGTACGCCTCGATCATAACCAATTTGTTACCGCAAACCGCAACGCTGCTGTAGAGCTGCGTGTGACCATCGAAGCATTTGGTAGTGAACACAAGCAGCGAATTGTCAAAGCACTTGAAGACAACGGTTTCCGCCCCAAGCTCATCCAGGTTCATCTATAAGCTGGCTTCAATAACGTCAAAACCCTTTAGAAAACGAAGGCCCCTCCATTTCTTATGCAAAGGAAATGGAGGGGCCTTTAGGTTGAATCTGGTTTAGTCGAGAAATCACATCGAAAAATAATCCGAGTGTTTACACCTAATGGCAGAGTATGTCGAATCAGCAAATCAAAAGAAGCTCATGCTATACCGCTAGATCAAAATTCCCTCGCAATGATCAATCTCATGTTGAATAATCTGAGCGGTAAATCCAGCAAAACGCTCCTTATGCTCAACAAAATCTCTATCGCGAAACTTAACAGTTATACGTTGATAACGAAGAGCTTTTCTTGCACCTTCAAGGGATAAACAGCCTTCTTCGGCTTCATATTCACCTTCACTTTCAACTATTACAGGATTCAGCATCACACGATGCTTGCCCGAATCATCAAACACTATGATGCGTTTACGAACGCCTATCATATTCGCAGCCAAGCCCACACATCGATCCCTATGAAACTCAAGCGTATCAAGCAAGTCGTCACAAACAGCGTCATCTGCGATCGAAGCGAGATCGGAAGATTGGGAAAGAAAAAACTCGTTTGTCATTATGGGTCGTATCATGACATCAGACCTTTCTAACAACCCAGTTATACAAAGTGACTGCAAGAATGGGGGCTTATTTGGGCAAAACTTTCTTCGCAACGACGTAACCCAACGTCATATCGATAGCGAACAACGTCAAATAAACGGTACAGCATAGCTTTGCGTGCTTCTTATAATTCCAGCTTTTGAAATAGTTGGTAACCTTATCCACCGAGCGGCCCTCCTAAAATGATTATCTCAAAACCATGATAACGACTATTCCAACCTTACAATGCCTTGATGAGAAACGGAAGAAAGGCCGCACCACTGTCGCACCCTCAAAAGCATTCCCTCAACATCAAGCACCCCACACGCAAAGCCTTTTCGAATGAGCTCTTTCGGCAAAAGAAGATCGTACTTTTCAAAATAGGGCACTTCCCCTTGATACAAGAGCTCCATTGGAGCAATAGGAATTTGTGCTTCTCGAGCCAATACCTCATAAAACTGCTTTTCTTCGGCATCCATACGAAACTGAAGATAATAAGGTTTGCAAGATTTCATTGAGCGCAAACCCAATGATTCACCGCATCGGAGTTTCAAAAAACGTTCCAATGCCATAAAAGCATAGCTTCCCAACCATGGAAACAACGCCCAGGTATCACCACCTAAATTAATAAGTGGCTTTTCGACAATCCCAGCATTTTTGGCGACCCTACGAGCAAGAGAAAGGCGTGCTCTGGCATTAGTCATCAGATAGGGATAGTAATGAGATTCGCATAGAGCCAGTCGCATACGTTCCAGTATCTTGGTATTGATGTCGCCTGCACATTCGCCAAAATAAGCAGGCACTTTGCCTTTCACTTTGCTCACATAAACCAAATGACGTTTTCGATCAATCTCTTCAACCAGCCAGACATGGCCAGCGATGGCCAAGCGTTCGCCGGGCGGTGGTGGCAATACAACCGTGCCCAATTCCTGCGATTCGCAACGCACGGAAAACTCTTCATCGTCTTGGAAAACGGCATAGAACTTGAATGAATTTGTTATGCGTTCACCAGCCAAACCAACGATAAGCCCGCCAGCTTCTGTTGCCTGTATTTGATCGGTGCCTAAAAGATGTCGTAGCAGGACACGATAGTCATCAAAGCTTATTCGATGAAAATATGCCAACGACAATACGCGTTCAGCAAGCTGAGCTGGAGAAAGCTCACCGCAGCTTGCCAGCGTAGACATGGTCTGATGGTACAGCAAACTATAGGGCAGTCGATCTAGCCGAGGAGGCTCTACCCACTTTTCTTCGGTATATACTTGCACCAAAGCAATGCCCTGCAACAATTTCCAAGGAATAGTGTCAGGCATAAGGCTACGAGGCTCGGGCTCTTCTTCACGCATAACAAACCACATCTCGGGAGGAAGATCGCGCCTACCGGTACGACCCATGCGTTGCAAAAACGAAGAAACCGTAAAAGGGGCATCAACCTGAAATGCACGTTCAAGCTTCCCGATATCGATGCCAAGCTCCAAGGTTGCGGTTGTAACGGTAGTTAAGTCAAAGGAATCGTCCTTCATAAGCTCTTCTGCTGTTTCACGATACGTCGAAGACAAATTGCCATGATGAATAAGAAACCTGTCGGGCTCGTGCCTGAGCTCGCAATAGGAGCGTAACGAAGTAGTAATTCCCTCAGCTTCTTCACGGCTATTTGCAAATATTAAACATTTCTTACCGCGCGAATATTCAAAAAGATACCCGTACCCTGGATCGGCAAAACGAGGGGCCACGTCAGAGGGGACATCAAGCGCGTGACTTTTTGAGCCATCTATGGGGAGAATTCGCCTACCCTGCCCATCGGAAGAATATTTTTCTCCCGTTTCTCCGGCAGTCGACAATGCTCGTGACGCTACAGTTTCAACCCCTACCAACTCCACATCATCAGCATTTGCTACCGCGTAATCCCGTTCGGGGGCCTGAGGACCAGTCGTATAAAAATGCTCCATGGAAATTCGCCAAGTACGTTTTGGTTCGTTAAACCGAGGAATGATTGTTGTGCGGTTAGTTCCCGCAGAAAGCAATGCGCCTACAGTATTCGGATCTCCAATGGTGGCAGAAAGGCCAATTCGCCTTGGATTCGAGCCCGATAAACGAGAAAGGCGCTCTATCAGGCATAGCGTTTGCCCACCCCTGTCGCCGCGTAACAGAGAATGAACCTCATCGACCACGATATAACGCAGATCGGCAAACATCTTCCCAATCGCAGCATGCTTATGTATCAGCAAACTCTCCAAGGATTCTGGCGTGATCTGCAAAACCCCTGAAGGCTGCTTTGTTAATCGGGCCTTTTGGGAGGCTGATACATCACCATGCCATCGCCATATAGGTATATCAGTTTGCTCGCAAAGCTCACTTAAACGAGCAAACTGATCATTGATTAAGGCTTTTAAAGGAGCGATATACAAGGCGCCAATAGACAAAGGGGGATTTTCATAAAACTCTGTAAGAATAGGAAAAAAGGCTGCCTCGGTTTTACCCGAAGCGGTAGAAGCGGTCAACAGCACATTGCAGTCAGTATTAAACACTGCATCGGCTGCAGCTACCTGAATGCCACGCAAGCTTTCCCAATCATGAGCATAAATATAGTCCTGAATAAAAGGGGCAAATCTATCGAAAGCACTCACAGTATTCCATCCCTAGATTTTGAACTCCGCATACAAGGGGGCTACTTCCTGTTCTTGCAAAGCTGGTTTAGCAAACGAAAAATCTCTTGAACCCAAAAGCGATGAAACTGAAGCGTCAGGATTCTGATACACAATATCTAGCAGTTCAATGAAATCGCGAATTACCTCACGCGGGGTTAGATGGGAATCCGAGCCGACACGACCAAATTCAATCTGTAAGAAAGATACAAGATCATCTTCCGTCAATGAACGCTGATACTCAAAGTAGCCTGCATGTATGTCGGCAAGCTTTTCTATCAAAACCAACAGCTCTTCATAGGTTAGAGGATTCAGGCGTATAACAGGAGCAAGCATATCGGAAAGCCCCTCACTGGCGAAACGACCTTGGGTCAATCGACTCCGAAGAGCCTCATAGCTGTATACCCCCCTTCTGCGATCCTCAATCGACTGAGGGGTACCACCCATAATAATGCCCAAATGATGCGCTTTACCCTGCAGCGTGTCATTGTACATAGTCAAGATCTTCTCATAATTGTTTTGGCGAGTAACCGAATTGGGTATTTTGTAAAGGTTTACCAATTCATCAATCATTACAACCAAGCCCTTATAGCCTGCTCCTGTCAAGAACTCAGCTAACAACTTCAGATAGTCGTACCATGAATCGTCTGCAATACAAGCATTAACGCCAAGCTCTCTGCGCGCTTCCGTTTTGGTGCGATATTCGCCACGGAGCCATTTCACAACGCAAGCCTTAGCCTCCATATCCTCTTCTGCGAACGCAAATGCATATATTTTAAGCACAGCAGAAAAATCGTACCCATGCACCAATTCACAAAGAGGTTCCAAAAAAACCTCTAAGACGCTGTGAAACGCCTGATCATATACCGTTCCTGAAGAGCTGCCGCATTCTTCGGCAGCTTTACGTTGAATGTTTATCACCCAGCGATCGAGAACTAAAGCCAGGGCTCCACCTTCAGGACGTGTTTTGGTAGAAAGGTTGCGAATAAGCTCGCGGTATGTAGAAAGACCTTGACCCTGGCCTCCCTGCAAACGACGCTCAGGCGACAGATCGGCATCGGCAACAACAAAATTCTCACCCATAGAATGAGTTCTAATGGTTTGAATTAGAAAGCTCTTTCCGGAACCATAACGTCCAACAAGAAAGCGAAAGGAAGCTCCACCATCCGCAATCAGGTCAAGATCATGAAGAAGAGCCTGAATTTCAACCTCACGGCCTACGGTAATATATGGCAGACCGATTCGAGGAACAACACCACCTTTAAGTGAATTGAGAATAACAGCTGCAATGCGGCGCGGAACTTTTACTTCTTTGCTCATAGCCCTAAGGCCCCTTTCAAGTCATCTCGATAATCCTCGATTACCACTGGACCGTTATCGGCGTACTCTATGGCAATATCACCAAGCAATTCAAATAGCTTTTCGTTGATAGAATCAACAATAATATCCTCGGACTCTACAGGCGAGGAACATTCAACACGCTTATCAGCATCGATCAAAACGCGCAGAAAAGATAATTCAGTAGAGGAAAGGCCATATGGCAAGTTGCAGGAAGATACCGTTTCGTCGGCGACCACACGCAAAGCAGGATTCTGGCGAATGACCGGAACGACGTCGGCGCTGAAGGCTTCCGTGATGATGGTGTCTTCGAAATCGTTTTCCTTCACGGACTCGCTTTGCCCTAAGCTACGATCCTCTCGTCCGGACAAGGACAGCTCGCCTTTATCTAACCGATCGCTGTCAAATCGTTCTTCTTCAATGAGAAGCTGATCACGCGTAACAGCAGAACGGCTCCTAATACCAGCAAGTTGAGATCGGTCGATCGAAACCAATCTTGACTCTGCCTTATGACGAGATGCAAGCCATGCCGAGATATTTGCATTGACGATTTTCAAAAGATATTTTGGGAGTTCGTACTCTTTGATTGGATGGCCATAGTCGAGAGACAATCGCATAAGGCGATCGATCGTTGCAAGCATTGACCCCAATTCTGAGTTACGGTCGGCAGTACGGTAATTACGTAATCCCGACCAGCGCCCATTTCTGCATGAGTAGGCATGGACATCGTTTACCCGATACAAGCAATCACTGTGCATTTCGGATTCATAAAACACAGCTGCGGGGAACATCACATGCGACGAAACACTGCGAGACCCGAACCAAGAATCCACCAAGCCTTTTTTTCTGCGCTTAGCGCAATGAAGGCACAGATCGAAAAAACAATCACATACAACTCGAAGTAACTCTTCATGGTGATCCCGGGCAAAGCAGGACTTGTCGATGCGATAAGAAGAAAGACGGCACAGAGCGTCAAACAGCTCTTCCTCGGACAATTGATTCTGAGCAGGGGTTCCTGCAACGCTTTCAGCGCGTTGCGCAACAATCAAAGCCAGCTCAAATGAAGTATCCACAATGCTTTCAATAAGAGCAGGAGAAAGATCATGATATATGACAAAGTCGCGTAGCCAAGATTTAACGTAACGATCGATCTCAGGATCAAGTTCACGATATTTTATCCAGAAAGCATAAAGAAGATCGAAACATTCTTGGGGCGTTGAAGCCCCTACGCAGTTTATGAGTTCATATATATACACAAACGCAAATGAAAGCGAAGTCTTTTCTATCTGGCCTTTTCGAACATGGGTACGCCACGAAAAATAGCCTCGCAATTGAGAATCGTTCATCATGGAATAAGTTGGGTAGTAACGCTCAAATGAACCGTTAAAAGTGAAATCGTCCTCCCAGCTTTCCATAAAACGAGCCTGCAAGACAAACAGCTCTGTCTCGGAAGGCCTACGGTAATCAAAGCCATCGTAAACCGGTCTCGCGAGCGCCTTCATGTCGCGATAGCGCTGAGGAAGATAGTTCTTCATCTGAGATCCAGTGCGCAATATCGGCTCATCTTCGTACATCTTTCCTGAAAAAGCACGGCTATTAGCAAGGCGAGGATCGGACAAAATGCTATCGATAAGCTTATGAACGTCCGTCATTGCGCCTCCCTACCTTGGCTCTTCGACTAGACATAATATCACGATAAACAAACATTTGTTCGCTTATACAAAGCCTTATATAAAAAAGGAGCCGGAAGACGGCTCCTTTTTTTGCACTGGACGAAATCTACTTTAGGCCTGCGAAATCCATATCTACCGACTCTTCCAAATATTCTTTCATCGGGCCAGAGCCAAAGTCTTTAAGATGCTCTTCATGCCAGCAATCTGTTTTGGGAAGTCCAGGAATAGAAGAGGCAAGGAACACGGGATCGAGTCCTCTGTTCCTCTGCTTCGAATAATCGTCAAGAGCAAGAAGTGCCCATTTACCCAAAATCAGAATTGCAATGAGGTTAACGATGGCCATAAAGCCCATAAATATGTCAGCCAGATTCCATGCAAGATCAAAGCTGTTAACAGCTCCGTACAAAATCGCAGCAAGGCAGGCAATTCGGAATGCGAACAGTCCCTTTTTACTCTCTGGGAAAATGAAACGGAAATTGCTTTCCGCATAAAAATAGTTGCCAATAAGGCTTGAGTAAGCGAATGCAAAGATCGCAAAAGTAATGAAATGGATTCCAGCTACGCCCACGGAATTGTTAACGGCCATCTGGATAAGGGGCATGCCATTGAGGCCTACGGCAACAGCAGGATCCTGAACATAGAAAATCAAAACCATAATTGCAGAACAAGTGCAAATCAAAATAGTGTCAATGTACACAGAGAGGCTCTGTACAAGACCCTGTTTAACAGGATGAGAAACACTAGCAGTTGCTGCGGCATTAGGAGCAGAACCCATACCAGCTTCGTTGGAGAACAGGCCGCGGGCAACGCCGTACTGGATTCCAAGCATAACTACCGAACCGGCAAAACCTCCAAATATCGATTCAAAATCAAAGGCAGATTCAAACAACACCGCAAAAGCAGCTGGAAGCCAAGCAATATTACTAATGGTGGTCCACAGTGCAATAGCTATATAAGCAAGTGCCATGACAGGAACAACAATAGAAGTAATTACGCTAATACGCTTTTGGCCACCAAAGATCACGGTTGCAGTCATGAGGACCAAAAGAAGACCCACGATCATAGCCAAACCGTTTTCGTTATAGTCGGGAACGTAATACTCAAGAGCACTGCAGGCATTGTAAGCCTGAAGGCCGTTGAAGCCAAAGGCATAGCAGAGGATCAGAAGTACAGCAAATAGAATGCCTAGCCAACGATGGCCAAGAGCCTTTTCGATGTAATAAGCAGGACCGCCGCGAAATTCGCCTTCCTTACCTCGTATTTTCCAAATTTGCGCCAAGGTAGATTCGATAAATGCGGAGGCGGCACCTACGATAGCCATGAGCCACATCCAGAAAACTGCGCCCGGACCGCCCAAGGCAATTGCGGTAGCAACGCCCGCGATATTTCCAGTGCCAACACGGCTCGCGGTAGAAACCATAAGCGCTTGAAAAGAAGAAATGGACTTTTCACCATCGACATGCTTCTTTTCCGTAACCTGCCTAAACATGTCTTTCAAGTAACGAATTTGCACGCACTTGGTTCGGATCGTGAAATAAACACCGGTAACGACAAGCAAAATGAGCAGAATATAGGTGTACATAAAGCCATCGATATTTCCCGTTAACTCGATAAGCCACTCATTAATGTCCATGTAATCCCCGTTCTAGCGTAAAGAAACGGCAAAAGCGCAAGCTTTTGCCGCATGTCATTTGATAATACCCCAACAGATCGGATATTCATTCGCGATGTCTTTAAACGCTTAACACATTAGCAATTATTGATCATTAAGCTAATTAGTTGGAGTAAACAGTGTTACGAAGCCGCGAAGGAGAATTACATGCGCACCTTTATCGCACTTGAATTGCCGAGCGATTTCATAACGAACATTGCCCAAATCGAGCAAGATCTACAGTCTTCGATTCAGGGTCATTTCGTCACAGAAAATTCCCTTCACCTTTCACTCGCCTTTATGGGAGAACTCAAAACCAATGCTCAGCTGTTAGCAACCCAGGCAGCACTCGAACTTGCAACGCGCAATTTCGCTCCCATATCGCTGCATCCTGAAGGACTGGGTATATTTGGTCGCCCTTCTGATGCAACACTCTGGATGGGCATCTCCCCCACCCCGGCACTCATGCATTTAGCAAAAAATATTAGAACCGAACTAACCATAAAAGGGCTGCCCTATGACCAGGTGCAGTTCAAGCCGCATATCACACTAGCGCGACATGCCCATTTGACCCTTCAGCAAATAAAAGATTACCCAATGCCCGACACTACTCGAGCAACAAACGTTACCATCTTTAGGAGTGACCTGTTGCCCAACGGCGCACAGTACACTCCGCTTCATTCCGTAACGCTATAAGGCCAGGAGATCAATGAACATCTGCGTATTCTGCTCATCCTCCAACCAAATCGACCGCTGCTATATCGCAGCCGCCCAAGAGCTCGGCAGAACAATAGCAGAATGTGGACATACCTTAGTTTTCGGCGGATACGATATGGGACTGATGGGTGAAACAGCCAAAGCTACCGTCTCAGCTGGCGGAAAAGTAATCGGTGTAACTACAACGGGGCTTTCAGCCAAAGGCCGTTCCGTGGTAACTGGAATTCAGGAACTTCAAACCGAGAACCTTTCAAAACGCAAAGAAACCATGGTGTCCCTTTCCGACGCATTTATTACCATGCCTGGCGGCATAGGCACCCTCGATGAGTTTTTCAGTGTTATCTCGCAAGCAAAAGTTGGCGAGATTCGAGGCAAAAGCGCATTGTTCAATGTCGAAGGGTATTTCGATCCACTGGTGCAAATGCTTGACGACTCTTGCGAAAAGGGGCTGAATTCAACCGACTGGCACGAATACGGCAGTGCGTTTTCCGATTGTGAGGCACTATTGAAGTGGCTCGAATCATAGCGTCTTAAAAGCAATTAGGCCCGGCCGCGGATTCAGCTAATCCACAGGTCGGGCCTAATTTATTGCAAAAAGTATGATTACTGCTCTTTTTTATGGTAAACAATCCAATAGGCCATACCAACGAAAAGGGCGCCACCAATGATGTTCCCTGGAACCGAAGCGCTCCAATTCCATAGCGCACCAGCCCAAGAAACCGTAGAAGGATCAATTCCCGCTGGCGCTATACCGACAGAAGCAAGCAGGATGCCAAATGGCAGGAAAAACATGTTGGCGACACAGTGCTCGAAACCGCAAGCAACGAATGCGGCAATGGGCAAAAGGATACCAAGCATTTTATCAGCAACGGTTTTAGACCCATAGGCAATCCAGACCGCAAGGCAAACTAGGAAATTGCACATGATGCCTTTCGCAAACAAGGTAAGCCAATCAGGGCTCATCTTACCAGCCGCAACACTTACAATTGTAGTTCCTACAGCTCCGCCATTCATTCCTTGGTAGTTAGAAAGAAATACCAAACCAACCATGATAAGCGAGCCAACTAAATTACCAAGGAATACCACTACCCAGTTCTTCAAAACAGCTGACCAAGATATTTTTTTACTTGCAGCGCTCATAACAATCATGGTGTTTCCGGTAAACAACTCGGCGCCGCATACCACAACGAGAAGAAGTCCAAGGGAGAACAAGCAACCACCGATCAATCGTTGCGCAGCAAATGGGAGGGCCGAGTCGCTAACAATAAGAAGAAAGAACATGGCACCCATAGATATAAAGGCGCCTGCCATAATTGACAGCATGAATGATTGCTTAAAACTCATCTTGGTTTTCGAAACGCCTAGCGCCTCCGCCTTCGCCTCGATATCGGCTGGCGCAAGCTGATCGGGCTTGGGGAAAGCAGCCTTCAATTCGTCAATCGACATGAATCCTCCTTTAATTCCAATGACGTGAAAAAGCTAGCATGCTCAAGTCACCATCATGAGCAAACCCCAAACGGTATCGGGAGAAGGCTTATGCAATCCGTATTCGGCACTAGCAATCGTTAGCCGACGAACTACATAGATGAATCCGACATTACCGCTGATAATCTGATTCTTTTATTAATACGCAACGATCGACAACCAAATGGGGATATATTATTTAGTCCGTCTAACTAATAATCTACCTTTAAACGGAGTTGCTCATGCCAAACACGCCGCAACCAAAACGAGGGATCGTAACGCGGCACACTCATCCCCAGCGTTCTTTAATTAAGCGAATACACGTTGCCGCTTTGCTGATTCTTCTGCCATTGCTTATGACTCTTTTTTCCATGCTTTCAAAAAAAGCAAAGAGCGAAACGCAGTACTTAAGAAAAGGATTTGCGCTGAAAATAGCAATCACAGGCTGGAGTCGCTCGAAAACCGTCCGATGCTCGACACAATCATGGAAATCGGGCAAGAACGCAACACCAACACTCACTATTGAGTTTCGCGATTTAGATTACGCTTTCGAGGTATTCAGCGGATCAATAACGCTTCAAGACGCACTTGCAGCTCGCTATTTCACGACACACGGACCTAACGACAAGGGCGTCGCAGTAACGTATCTATTCACCGTCATACTGAAAGCCTTTTTCGGCTGGCGAAAATCGTATCGGAGATAACAATGAATGCTTTTGAATTCCACTGCCCCACTAAAATCGTCTGTGGTGAGGGAGCTCTCCATAAGCTTCCGGTCAAAATCGCTGACCGTGGCGTAACTAAACCTTTAATTGTCACGGATGCCAACCTGGTAAAGCTCGGCATTGCCGAACAAGTATTTGCCCCATTGAGAGAAGCCGATGTGAACTATTCTCTGTACGATCATGTTCCACCGGATTCATCGCTCAATGTTGTGAATGAAGTAGCAACACTTTATAAAGAAGAGAAATGCGACGGCTGGATAGCGCT
>OGPV01002154.1_pt1 | contig 12066 bp, 7 predicted proteins | sample 1553001 | NCBI WGS metagenome assembly OGPV01 (sample SAMEA2580268, study PRJEB22360) | human gut metagenome | biome: human gut; feature: human-associated habitat; material: faeces | place: Denmark | collected 2008/2010
CTCTGACTGGCAGCTTTCATATGACGCTATATAAATTTTACACTTTTTTTGAAGCTCTGTATGTATACGCTCCTGCTCTTTTTCTTCTTTCAGCTGTTTTTCAAATTTAGTAAGTTCCTCAAGTCGATAGTCATTCTCCTTTATCTGTGCTTTTTTCTGTTCCAAAAGTACATCGCAGTCTTTAAGTTCTTCACAAAGTTGCTCTTTTTTCTGTATCATCTCATTAAGCTTATCAAGCTGCTCTTTTTGCTGAATGATTGACTGCTCCTTCTTTTTTTGACAGCCGCATGTACTTTTATACTCTGCATAGCTTGTCTGATACTGCTCAAGCTGATGTTTTCTATCCTCTACCAAACTTTGACAGCGCTGTTCCTCTCTTCCTGCGTCAGACAGCTTTTCTATCTCAACTTCACAAGCCTTTATCTGTTCTTCTTGCTGTTTTCTCTGATCAAAGACAGACTGAATAGACTGCTTCAATTCACAAATTGTCTCTTCCGCTTCTAATTTTTGCTTTTGAATCTCTTCCCACTCATTTTTTTGCTTTTCAATCTGCTTCATTTGCAAAAGTGCCTGAGAATATGCCACCTCACAATCCTTTAATAGTTCTAGCTGACGATTCATTTCTTCTATACACTGTGTCTGCTTTTTTCTTTCCTCAGACTGTCTGCATTGTTTTTCTTCTTTCTCCTTAAGCTCATTTTTTACTTGTATAAGCTGTTTTTCTTCTGATTGAACTGCCTCGCACAACTGCTTATCCTGCTGCAGACGATGTTTTTTTGCTTCTAGCTCTTTTTGTCTTGGCTGTTTGTTAACCTGCTCATTAAAAAACTCCTGTGCCTTTATCACCTTTGGCAGCAAAGTTTCTAATCGTTTTTCTTTTTCCTTGACACTCTCACAACTTTCTTTATACCTCTGAAGCTTTTCTTCATAAACAGCAAGTGTACGCTGTTTGCATGAAAGTTCTTCCTCCTCTTTTTTGAGCATCTGATACTTTTCTTCCCCTGCTGACAAAAATCCTTCAATTAACTCAATTGCCCGAAGTGTCTGACCGTCAAAGCCATTTTTCTTTAATATGTTCCATTCAGGCTCTTCAATAGCACCATTAGGGCAGACTGCCATGCTGAGTTCCCGACTAATGCCTTTTCGCAGATCCTCATATGCTTCTTTTTGTCGGCTAAGTTCTGCCTTAAGAGCATCCTGAAGCTGCTGAAATTTTTCTGTATGAAATATTCGTCTAAAAATTTCTTTTCTAGTCGCCGTGTCAGCAAAAAGAAGCTTTTGAAAATCTCCCTGGGCAATCATAACAATCTGCGTAAATTGGCGATAATCCAGGCCTAAAATTTCGGTTACAGCTTTTGTGACATCCTTAGACTTTGACACAATCGGTCTGCTCGAATCTGACAAATATTCAAGCTCTGCCTCTGCCTTTTGAAGTGTCAAGCCTGTTCCTCTTCCCTTAGGTCGCTGATACTCTGGATTTCTTTTTACGCGATACTTCTCTCCCCTATAGCAAAAGGTGAGCTCTACATATGTTTTTATCTCTGCTTTCGCATATTTGCTGCGAAACATCTGCGGATCACGCACTTCACCGCTGGCTTCTCCATATAGTGCAAATGTGATAGCATCAAAAATGCTTGTTTTTCCTGCTCCAGTATCTCCAGTAATCAGATAAAGTCCCTGCGTCCCCAGACGTTCAAAATCAATCGTTATCTCTCCTGCATATGGTCCAAACGCACTGACTGTTAACACTTGTGGTCTCATGATTTGTCCTCCTGTAATCGCGTAAACAGCTCTGTTACAAATTGTTTTTGTTCTATACTCATTGGCTGATTGTTCTGCTTTTCGTAAAGTTCTTCAAACAGCTGTTTCTCACTCTTTTGCTTAATCTTATTGTCAAAATCTATTGTCTGCTGCGTTCTTGTTCTTAGATTATCATAAGAAAGACCAAGAAGATTTGGATAGATAGTGCGAAGCTTCTGCATTCCATCCACAATATCCTCCTCATCTGTCAGCGTAATCTGCACATAATCATCCGTAGCTGTCCCCTGATAAAATGTGCGCGCTGTCACTTCCATATAAGAGCCATGAATTGCCCTAAGATCATGCTTTGGAATTAATGGAATCGTGCGAACAACAATATCATTCTTTTTTCCCATCTCGATAACAGTAACTGATTTTTCCTGTCCTGCCTCAGAAACTGAATATTTTAATAAAGTTCCGCAATAACGCACATTTTCTTTTATATTCTGCGGACTATGAATATGACCAAGTGCCGTATAATCAAATGCTTCAAAGATAGATGCATCTATATTATCAACTCCGCCAACAACAATATCCTCCGAATCACAGCGGCCTGCACCCGTAACAAATTGATGTGCCACCAAAATATTTCGCTTTTTCGTATCAATATCCATATGGTTTACTGCCGCAAAAACTGCATCCTGATATGACTCAATTTCCTCTTGTCCCAGTGCACGGCGCACAATAGACGGACGAACAAATGGCAAAAGGTAAACCTCTGTTTCTCCAAATTCATCTGTCAATGTAACCTTCTGTGTACTGCCATCATATACTGTAGACAAGTACACGCCTGATTGCTTCATCAGCCCTGCACCAAACGCAATGCGCTCCATTGAATCATGATTGCCGCTGACAGCACATACTTTAATTTTTTGCGCTGCAAGTGCATTAAAAAACCAGTCTAACATCATAACAGCCTCAGTCGGTGGAATAGGTCTGTCATAAATATCTCCCGCCAAAAGGAGTGCGTCTGCATGCTCTTCTACGCAAATTTTGACTACCTGCTCCAAAATATAACGCTGATCATCCAGCATTGAAAATTCATTGATCCGCTTTCCAAGATGCAGATCAGAAATATGTATCAATTTCATAGCTTCTCCTTTTGTTCTCTACTTGCAAAAAAACAGCACTAAAAGAAGTGGGCCTTGACCCTATCTTCTCTTTTGTACTGTTCTTGTAAAATATATGTTTTTACTGTTTGTATTCTACCTCAAACGGAAGCTGGTCAAGAATATCACGCTTCGCGTCAATACCAGGATACACCTCAATAAGTTTAAGTCCCTTAGGTGTCAGTCTAAATACACAGCGCTCTGTCACATACAAAACCTTCTGCCCATTTTCGATTGCACGCTTTGACGAAAAGCTTATGCTATTAACATGCTCTACAAATTTAGGTACTGATCCTTCTTTTTCAATAGTAATCTCACCACTTTTTTGTGATACAGTTAAGCCTTTTGCATTAAAGCTCATGCAGAATACAACAGTTGGTGTCTTTGCAGTTATATTGGCAAATCCACCAATACCAGCAAATGCACCTGGACCTCTGTGTGCATTAATATTTCCATATTGATCAACCTCAAGTGCACCCATAAAGCATATATCCAAACCGCCATTGTCATAAAGATCAAACTGGTTTGCCATGTCGTAGACGGACGCAGCTCCGATCATCGCGCCAAACGCCTCACCAGAAACTGGAAAACCGCCAATACCACCTGATTCAACAGTCAGTGTTACCATATCGAGCATGCCGCTCTTTCTTGCATAGCGTGAAACCATCTCCGGAATGCCAATTCCAATATTAACAATATCATCAACCCGAAGCTCTTTGGCAGCTCGTCTTCCAATGATTTTTCCGATTGTATTATCCTTGAGCATCTTTTCTGATGCCTGATCAATCTTCTCACTCCAGGTATGCCATTCCTCATATGGAATTTCAAAACTTCCAGTCAGCGCTGTATACGCTTCATTTCGCTCTTGTGGCTCTGCAACTACAATCGCATCTACCAGACAGCCCGGAATAATAGCATTTCGCGGTCGTGACGGCGTGTCTACCAGCCTATCTACCTGGACAATTACTTTTCCTCTGTTTGCCTTTACAGCCTGACAAATGGAAAGTGCATCGCCAGACATAAACATATCGTCAAAAGTAATATTTCCCTTATGGTCTGCCGCAGTTCCCTTTATCAGCGCAATTGTTATTTTCGGAAGCTTATAATAAAGAAACTCCTCACCATCCACTTCTACATGCTTTACAAGCGAATCGTCAATCGAAACTCGGTTGATTCCCGGTCCCTCCAGTCTCGGATCGACAAATATATCAAGACCAACCTTTGAAAGTGCACCTGAAAGTCCCCCTGCCTGTGCGCGAATCGCATGAGAAATACAGCCAAGCGGCAAATTGTATGCCTCAAAGCGATCCTCCAACACAAGCTTTTTTGTGCTCATCATAGCACCAAAATGACCACAAATCAACTTGTCTACTGCCCCGTCACGAATGTATCCTTCAGCATTGTGTTCAGTATCCCACACGCCAAATCCTGCACTAGAAACAATTGTCAGATGGGTAGGTGACTGCATTTTCTGATAGCGGCGATAAAGTGCCTCATGCAGCTCCACTGGATTTTCAATTCCCACAAATGAATTAACACATATACAGTCTCCATCCCGAATCAAACGGATTGCTTCATCTGATGTCATAATCTCATACATAGATTAAGCCTGCCATTTAACTTTTGCTACGCACTTCTTTACGTGACAAGCTTCTTTTCCAGCACGCATCTGCGGCTTATGAGCAATGCTCGGAGGAAGTACTGCGTAAGAACCTGTTGTCAGAATGGACTGACACATTTCTTCTGGCTCCTTCCAGAATGCAACATCACGCTTTTCATCATATTCCTCATCTGCCTCTAAACCAGTTCTGCTTACTGTGTCGATCTCCTCCTCACCGGAAATGATCCACTGAATATCTGCATAACAATTATGAGTCTCCAGACGGCAATTCTCTGCTGGCTTTGTCTCATACTCCTGAATCATAAAATAAAAATCATCATTTACCTGGTAGGTACCAACTTCAAGTGCTGCTAAATCCTGCTTTTTTAAGTAGCAAACTGCTTCTTCGATTGTCATTTCATATTCCTTCCCAAAAAGCGCCCGCATTGGCACTTTCCTGCGTATACTTTATGTAACTTTTTTGCATCTTTCATGCTTTTCTAGCTTACTTAAAAAATATTTTTTTGTCAAGCATACTATACTATGTTCTTTTTTAAATACACTTTCTGGCTTTATTCATCCACACAAAGAATCCTATATTTAAGACAATTCCAAAAATTGTTGCCACCGGTGCTGCAAATCCTATATTTGTAAGACTTGCATTTGGCTGAATACTCATGTAATATGCCAGTGGAAGACGAACAAGCAATGTCTGGATCAGTCCCTGTGCCATTACCCACACAGTCTGATCGTGTCCGTTAAAATAACCAATCATACTAAATAATATAGCAGTAACAATTGTCTCCAGTGCAAAACCTTTAAGATAATCATATCCTTTTTGTATAACATCGGTGTCTGTTGTAAATATTCCTGTTAAAAGATCCCCCTTAAGAAGAACAAGGGCAAACACAACCACCCCAATCAAAACACCTACACCAATTCCAGTAAACATCGCGTTTTTAGCTCTTTTTTCGCTTCCTGCTCCAACGTTTTGTGATACAAATGATGCCATTGACTGCATTAAGGAACTTGGAATCAACATCGCAAAATTTACAATTTTACACGCAACACCATATCCAGATGAAGCCTCTAATCCCAGACGGTTGACAAATGCACAAAGTGCAAGGAATGAAATCTGAGTCAAGCATTCCTGAAGTGCTAATGGAAGACCAATTTTCAGTGCACGCTTGCAGTGGCTATTAACCTTAAAATCAGCTTTTGTGATTTTAAATGGAAGCTTCTTTTTCATCAGCATCCATAATGCAAACACAACACTTACAGCCTGTGCTGCTACAGTCGCAATCGCTGCACCTGCTGCATCCATACGAAACCCTGCTACTAATATTAAATCTCCTGCAATATTGATAACACATGCAACTGCAACAAATATCAATGGTGACTTACTGTCTCCAAGTCCTCTAAAAATAGCAGAAAGAACATTATAAGCAACAATAAAGAAAATACCGCTTCCGCATATCTTTACATAAACAGATGTCAGACTTACTGCTTCCTCTGGTGCCTGCATCAATACAGCAATCGGACGCGAAAACACGATCATTATAACAAACAGCACTGCTGACATTACCGCAAATACAACTGCAGAACCGCCAATCAGTGCACCAATTGACTGTGTCCTCTTCTCGCCAATATATCTGGCAATCAAAACAGTAATACCCATTGCGAACTGTGTTATCACAAATGTTACAAGATTTAATACCTGACTGCCTGTCGATACTGCTGAAAGACCAGATGTCGTTCCAAATCTTCCCACCACAAGAAGATCAACTGCGCCATATGCTGCCTGCAGCACAAGTGCACCAAGAATCGGAATCATAAATGAAATTAATTTTCCAAGTATGCTGCCTTGCGTGAAATCTGCCTTATCATTTACTTTTTCTCTACTCAATGTCAACTCTCCTTTCGCTCATGACCTGATAAAATTTCTTTATTGTCTGAATCATACAATCTGCTTCCTCATCAGAAATCATGTCCAGATACGGAGCCAGTCTGCTGTAATAGTTTCTGTCGTACTTATCAGACAATTCTTCTCCACTTTTTGTAATCGCAATATACGTAACTCTCCCGTCTTCGTCTGAAGAAATCTTTTTGAGATATCCCTTCTCTTCCATAGCTTTGACTGTTCTCGTGACACCTGGTCTTGGAAGATTTAACGCATCACTAATATCAGATACCTTCACATACTCTTTTGTTTTCTGCAGCGTATGAATAACATCAAGATATTGGATATATGCCGGACTAACACCATCTGGAAGCTTTGGAAGCAGTTCTCTGATTCTTTTTGCCATATAGCAGGCATCAAGCATCCGTTTTATTTTCTCAGAATCCATGTTTTCTCCTTTCTTGTTTTAGTGGTCAATTATAGTAATCCTCTATATAGTTACCACCAATAATTATTTTAGTTACCATTGGTAATTATACGATGTTGTTTTTTCAATGTCAAGCTGCTTTTTATAATAAAAAACCGGGGGCAAATTGCTGCCCCCGGTCAAAAAAAGTACACGATCAATCATGTCTTTCTTCCTTATTATCATATGTTTCACAAAATCGTGCTGCAAAGGATGCCGGCTCATCTGCTGCATATAAATGAGACAGATCTCCAAAGGACTGCATACGAAAGCTTGCAATACCTTCTCTTCTCTCCTCTGTATACAATGTTGTCACAGAAGACGGTGCCGCTGCTGTCCCATGCCAAAGAACAACTGGTGATATTCCAAGCAGATGACCAAGCATCACGCACTCTACACCTAAATGGCAAAACAGCACAATCGTATCTCTGTTTGCATGCTCTGCACGATAATAGCCATTCTCTCTTGTATATCCATGCTTTTTTAACAGTGAATCCAGACCATCATACACCCATGCTGATTCAGTATCTGCCTTTGCCTTTTTCATAAATGGTGTGTTCATCCACTGATCCTTATCATAATATGCTGGCTCACTTGTCCAACGAGCAGGAAGCAAATCCCAACAAACCTTATAAGTACCAGTATCCTCATCAATCGCCGGTGCCTCGAACTCACGAAGCCACTTAAACTCAATCGCTGTCATACCAAGCTTCTTTAATGTCAAGGATGCTGTATCCTTTGCACGGCCAAGCGGTGATGTATAAATATATGTATGTTCCTTCTGCAGTTGTTTTTCCATGCGAACAGAAAGAAATTCTGCTTCTCTCCATCCTTTTTCTGTCAAAGAGTCAATCTCATAATTTGGATCGCCATGGCGAACAATAATAAGTCTCATTTTTCTTTCCTTTCTATATTTAATAGTTTCAATTTTCACTTAATTTCCACTTATTTTCACCATGATTTTAGCATAACAGCAAAAATGTGACAAGTGCAAATATTGTTAACTTCGAATCATAATCTTCTCTGCTGCCGTGCAGGCATAAAGATCACCAAGTGTCTTCTGATAAAATTCCCGGTACGCTTTTGGGCAGGTAATCGTCAGCTTTTCAATAGGATCTTTCATCGACATCTGTTTTTGCGTCTTATCTTTTCTTACCTGTGTCAATGTTGCCTTTACATGTTCGCCAAATTCAAGATACTCTGTCTGTGTCGTTTTCGTTTGCCAAATAGCCTGATGCAGCGAAATCTCTTTTTCGTATTGACGATAATATTCCTGAAAGATATAGTCTGTCATATACGGTGTATAAATCGCATACAGCTTAAGGATTCCAAGAAGACTATAATACAGCGCAGTCTGACCAGATCTGCAATTTTCTTCTCCATGCTTTTGTGGCTGATAAAGGCGTTCTTTTGCAATTTCAATATAAAAATCGCAGAAATCGCTCCAAAAAAGCTCATCAATTTCATGGCGTGCCTGTCCGATCTCAAATTCGTTTAGAAGCTGTGCTGCGCGAATCGTTGTCTCATTTACGCGTTCCATGATCCAACGATCTATCGGAAGCATTTTTTCTTCCTTCATCGCATTCTCTGGTGTAAACTCATTCAACTGAAAAATTACAAATTTAGATGCATTGTACAGCTTATTTAAAAAACGTTTTGAAATTTTTAGTTCTTCCTCGCTGAAAAATGTATCTGTTCCTAGCTTGCTGTTTGCCGCCCAGTAGCGCATCGCATCCGCAGAATGTTTTTCTATCAGCATCATCGGTGAATTGGACGCATTATTTTTTGACTTGCTAATTTTTTCTCCCGGCTTTGCCAAGACAAAACCACTAATCATTATATCTTTCCACGGAACCTGTCCTGTATGATACAGACTCTTTACAATAGTATAGAATGCCCATGTACGAATGATCTCATGTGCCTGACTTCGCATTCCCATTGGAAAAATCTCATCTGAAATGTCGTCAGTCTCTTTATAGTGTGCATTGATTAATGGTGTTACTGACGATGTTGCCCATGTATCAAACACAGCCGTCTCTGGAATAAACTCATTACAACCGCACGTACATGCTTTTAATGGACTCTGCTCAAGCGGATTTACTGGCAGTTGGCTCTCCTCTGCAAAAATCGGTTTGCCACACTTTTTGCAGTACCATACTGGAAATGGAACACCAAAATAACGCTGTCTTGAAATACACCAATCCCACTTTAAGTTTTCAACCCAAATTTTATAGCGGTTCTTCATATGCTCTGGATGCCATCGAATCTCATCTGCTGCCTTTAAAAAACGGTCCTTCTCTGAGAGAACATCAATATACCACTGTTTTGACATAATGAACTCAACCTCATGCTGACAGCGCTCATGAACAGCAACCATATGGCGAATCGTCTCTTGTTTTACCAAAAGATTTTGCTTCTTTAGTAATTCAATGATATACGCTCTGGCCTTTTTTACAGTCATTTTCCCTATAAAATCAATCTTCTCGCTGATTGTTCCATCTGCAAGAATCACTTCCTTAGATGTTAACTTATGCTTCTGATACCACTCAACGTCGGCTGAATCACCAAATGATGCACACATAACTACGCCTGTTCCCTTGTCCATCGCTACTGTATCATCTGCAAGAATTGGAATTTCAAAATCATATAACGGAACTATTGCTTTCTGACCAATAAACTTCTTATATCGCGTATCATCTGGATGAACAAAAATGCAGGCGCATCCAGCAAGCAGTTCTGGTCTTGTTGTCGCAATCAAGAGATTGCCAATAGGTGTAGTAAAATTCAAATAGTTAAATACCGTCTCTCACTCTTTTGTCTCAAGCTCAGCCTGTGCAATTGAAGTTTGGCATTCAGTACACCACAGTACTGGAGATGTCTTCATGTAGGCTTTTTTCTTCTTTGCCAGCTCAATAAAAGAGCGCTGTGAAATTCTTTGTGCCCGATCTGATACTGTCTGATACTGCAAATTCCAGTCTACACTAAAACCCAGACGACTCCACAGTTCTTTAAACTCGCCCTCGTAAGTTCCTATCGTTTTCATACACTTTGCCCGAAATTCGCTTCGAGGCATCTGATTTGCCCGAATTTTTTCATCGCGCTCAACTAAGCGCTCTGTCGGCAGTCCATTATCATCAAAACCAAATGGATAAAATACATCGTATCCCTGCATCCTCTTAAAACGCGCAATCATCTCTGCCTGTGTATAGGAAAATACATGACCAATATGAAGCTTTCCGCTTACAGTCGGCGGCGGCGTATCAATGGAAAAGATTTTTCTCTCTTTTCCATTCTGATAGCGATAGATCTCATTCTCCTGCCACATTTTCTCCAATGCTTTCTCTGCCTTTTGAAAATCATACTTTTTTTCCATTACAGATTCCTCCTGAATATAAAGATTATCCAACACAGACAAAAAAAACGCCCTGAGCCAAACGCCCAGGGCGAACATACATGTCCGTGGTACCACCTAGATTCAGAAATACTTCTGCACTCAATACAATACGGGAATTTTTTTAATTCCGATATTGCTTCCCTTATAACGGTGGGAATCTCCGTTGGAGTCTACTAAAGCTGTAAAAATATACCTGTTCGATCCAAAGCTCAAAGGCTACTTCCATGCGTCCTTCACGAAATTTTTCACCAACCAATTTCTCTCTGTCCATCCGGAAACTGCATGTACTCCTCCTCGTCAATGCTTTTTGTCTGTAATTGTTACGCACAGTATATCACAAAAATATGCAATGTCAAGCTTTTTATTATTTTTATTTATCCCAACGTCTGCACAACTTTTCAATATCTTCTGTGAAACGGCGAATATCTTTATTGGCACCTTCTCTGTATTTTTTTACAATAGCAAGAAGCTGCTGTGCTGCATCAAACAGTTTTCGATATACATCACTCATCCGGCCTTCTCTTGGCTGATAATCCTTCTTAACATACTCTCTTGTTCCTTCACGAATTTTTTGATCTGACAGCAAATCCCACGATTCTCCTGTGTATGGTGCCGTTGCATTAATCCCATAGGTAGTTGTCAAAAGAGATGCAAATGAATCTGTGACAGTATCCTCTCCATGAACAACAAATACATGTGTTGGCTTAGGTGCAATATGGCTTACCCAGCGCACAAGTCCTTCTCTGTCTGCGTGACCGCTTATTCCCGTCATGCGTGCAATTCGTGCCTTTACACAAATTTCTTCTCCAAAAAGTCTTATATTTTTTGCACCGCCTAACAGCACGCAGCCAAGGCTTCCCTCTGCCTGATAACCAGCAAATAAAATGGTGCATTCTGGTCGCCAAAGATTATGTTTTAAATGATGACGAATTCGTCCGGCATCGCACATGCCAGATGCTGAGAGAATGACCTTGGGTTTTGGATCTTCATTGATAGCACGTGATTCCTCTACGCTGACGGACAATCGAAGTCCCGGAAAACGAATCGGATTAATTCCCTGACGCACAAGTGCCATGGCTTCCTCATCAAAGCATTCCTGTGTATTTGTCATAAAAATATTTGTAGCCTCCACAGCAAGCGGACTATCCACAAAGACTTCTGTATGTTCAAATTCTGGCAGTTCATGATCTACCTTAAGCTGCCTTAAAAAATATAATATTTCCTGTGTACGTCCAACTGCAAAACAAGGGATCACTAAATTTCCGCCGGCAGCAAGTGTCTCCTTTAAAATTTGCTTTAACTCACTTTTACAGTCTAAAAGAGAAATGCCCTGATCATGACTTCTATTTCCATACGTTGATTCCATAACAACATAATCGGCATCGTCCACATATAATGGATCTTTAATCAATGGCTGATTCGTATTTCCAATATCACCGGAGAACACTATTTTCTTTGTATGTCCTGCTTCTGTCAACCATACCTCAATAGACGCTGAGCCAAGCAAATGGCCAACATCTCTCATCCTGATTTGAATGCCTGGTGCAATATCAATCTTTTTTTCATATTCACATGGAACAAAATATGTCAGCACATTTTCTGCATCCTCAATAGTATAGACAGGAACCACCGGCTCTGCATCACTTCTCTTATTTTTTCTGTTTTTCCACTCTGCTTCAGACTCCTGAATATGAGCGCTATCCTTCAACATGATTCGACATAGCTGCGTCGTTGCCTTTGTTGCAAAAATACTTCCACGAAAACCATTTTTATAAAGATACGGCAGCATTCCAGAGT
>OGPV01002162.1_pt1 | contig 12032 bp, 12 predicted proteins | sample 1553001 | NCBI WGS metagenome assembly OGPV01 (sample SAMEA2580268, study PRJEB22360) | human gut metagenome | biome: human gut; feature: human-associated habitat; material: faeces | place: Denmark | collected 2008/2010
GGTGACGCCGTCCACGGTGACGTCCATCTTCACCGTGCAGGCGTTGATCTCCTCACTCTCGTCCAGCTTAGGGAGCTTGCCCGCGGCCTTCAGGTGCTTGACGGCGATGGTCGCGAGGTCCATCAGGCAGATGGGCTTCTCGCTGCGGCCAAGGGCATTCCGGGTTGCCAGATAGTCCTCGTAGGTCTTTTGCAGCAGGGCGTCCTCGAAGGTCACATGGTCGAGAATGGTGCCGAAGGTGGTGTGGCGGCAGTGATCGGACCAGTAGGTGTCAATCATGCGGATTTCCGTGATGGTGGGGTCGCGGTCTTCCTTCTGGAAATAGGACTGGCAGAAGGCGATATCGTCCAAGTCCATGGCAAGGCCATAGTTCGCGATAAAGTCCGCCAGCTCGTCACGGCTAAGTTTCGTGAAGCCGGTCAGGGTCGCCACCTCCGTGGGGATGTCATAGCGGATGGCGAGGGTCTCCGGCACGTCCAGAGACGCCTCCCGGCATTCCACCGGGTTAATGACGTATTTTTTGAATTCCCGGATGTCCTCCTCCGTCAGCGCGCCGTACAGAGCGTAGACCTTGGCGGTGCGGATGAGGGGACGCTCGCCCTGAGAGATGATCTGGATGCACTGGGCGGCGGAATCCGCCCGCTGGTCAAACTGGCCGGGCAGCGCCTCCACGGCGAAGACGTAAGCGCCGGGAAGCTGAATGGACGCAGAAGCGGTATCCAGCTGCGGCTCGGAGAAGACTGTCTTCACGGCGTACCGGAACAGGTCTTCCGTGATATTTTCCGCGTCGTACCGGTTGAACAGCCGGACGTTTTCCAGCCGCTCCATGCCGAGAAGGGTCTTAGCCTCATTCAGCAGACCCTTGGCCTCGTTTTCCAGACCTTTCTTTTTTTCAACAAATACCCGATAAACCATGGGGTTATTTCCTCCTGACCTGATTTATTCAGAATTTTTAGTGATTCCCAGCTTGCAGGGCGCGCTGGCCGATGTCGCTTCTGCGGTAGGCGTTTTCAAACTGCACGCCGTCCGCGAGACGGTAGGCTTCCCGGATGGCGTCTGCCAGAGAACCGGCCACGGCGGTGGTGCCGGTGACCCGGCCGCCGGAGGTCAGAAGCTTCCCATTTTCCAGCTTCGCGCCTGCCACATAGGTGTGGGCGGCGGCTTCCGGGGTCATGGTGATCTCGAAGCCCTTTTTGTAGCTGACGGGATACCCGGCGGAGGCGGTGATGACGCAGCAGGCATATTTATCGGAGAAGCAAACCTCCGTGTCCGCCAGCGTGCCGTTGGTTGTTGCCTGCATGACGGTCAGCAGGTCGCTTTCCAGCAGGGGCAGCACAACCTGCGTCTCCGGGTCGCCGAAGCGGCAGTTGTACTCGATGACCTTGGGGCCGTCGGGGGTGAGCATCAGACCGAAGTAAAGGCAGCCCTGAAAGGTGCGGTCTTCGCTGTTCATGGCAGCGATGGTGGGCAGGAAAATTTCCTTCATGCACCGTTCGGCGATGGCCGGGGTGTAATAGGGGTTGGGGGCGACGGTGCCCATGCCGCCGGTGTTCAGGCCGGTGTCGCCGTCTCCCGCCCGCTTGTGATCCATGGAGGACACCATGGGCTTGACCACCTTGCCGTCGGTGAAGGCCAGCACGGAGACCTCCGGGCCGGTGAGAAATTCCTCAATGACCACATGGTCGCCGGACTTGCCGAAGACGTGATTTTCCATCATATCCCGGACGGCGGCCTTGGCCTCGTCCCGGGTCTGGGCGATGATAACGCCCTTTCCAAGCGCAAGACCGTCGGCCTTGATGACGGTGGGGATGGGGGCGGTGTCCAGATAGGCGAGGGCGGCGGCCATGTCGTCGAAGACCTCATACCGGGCGGTGGGGATACCGTATTTCTTCATGAGATTTTTGGAGAAGACCTTGCTGCCCTCGATGATGGCAGCCCGGGCGCGGGGGCCAAAGCAGGGGATTTTAGCCGCTTCCAGCGCGTCCACGCAGCCCAGTACCAGCGGGTCGTCGGGCGCGACCACGGCGTAATCTACCTTTTGCTTCTGGGCGAAGGCGACGATCTTCTCGATTTCCGTAGCGCCGATGGGGACGCACACTGCGTCCGCCGCGATGCCGCCGTTGCCGGGGAGAGCAAAAATCTCCGTGACCGCGGGATTCTTTTTCAGGCTTTTGATGATGGCGTGTTCCCGTCCGCCGCCGCCTACGACTAACAGTTTCATAAACAATCCCCCTTAGTGGTGGAACAGTCTCATGCCGGTGAAGGCCATGACCATACCATCTTTATTGCATTCCTCGATGACCAGATCGTCCCGGATGGAGCCGCCGGGCTGGGCGATGTACCTGACGCCGGAGGCTTTGGCGCGCTTGATGTTGTCGGGGAAGGGGAAGAAAGCATCGGAACCGAGAGAAACGCCGTCAAATTTGGACAGGAATTCCCGCTTGTCTTCTTCGGTCAGCCGGTCGGGCCGGCGGGTGAAGTAGTTCTGCCAGATGCCGTCGGCGCAGACGTCCTCCTCGTTGCCGTTGATGTAGCCGTCGATCACGTTGTCCCGGTTGGGGCGGCCGAGGTCGGCGCGGAAGGGCAGGGACAGGGTCTTGGGGTGCTGGCGCAGGAAGAAGGTGTCGGCTTTGGAGCCGGCCAGCCGGGTGCAGTGGATGCGGGACTGCTGACCCGCGCCCACGCCAACGGCCTGCCCGTCATAGGCAAAGCACACGGAGTTGGACTGGGTGTATTTCAGGGTAATCAGCGCCACGATCAGGTCGATCTTGGCGGATTCGGGCAGGTCTTTGTTTTTGGTGACGATGTTCTGAAGCAGATGCTCACCGATCTTGAAGTTGTTCCGACCCTGCTGGAAGGTGATGCCGAAGACCTGCTTCGTCTCCTGCTCGGCGGGAACGTAGTCGGGGTCAATGGTCACCACGTTGTAGCCGCCCTTGCGCTTGGTTTTCAGAATGGCCAGCGCTTCCTCTGTGTAGCCGGGGGCAATCACGCCGTCGGAGACCTCCCGGGCGATGAGCTTCGCGGTGGTGGTGTCGCACACGTCGGACAGGGCGACCCAGTCGCCGAAGGAGCACATCCGGTCGGTGCCTCTTGCCCGGGCGTAGGCGCAGGCGAGAGGGCTGTCGTCCAGTTCGGGAACGTCGTCCACGAAGCACGCCTTTTTCAGGTTTTCCGGCAGCACCTTTCCCACGGCGGCGGAGGTGGGGGAGACGTGCTTGAAGGACGTCACGGCGACCATGCCCGTGGCCTCCTTCAGCTCCTTCACAAGCTGCCATGAGTTGAGGGCGTCCAGAAAGTTGATGTAGCCGGGGCGGCCGTTCAGGATGGTGATGGGCAGCTCGGAGCCGTCTGCCATGTAGATCTTCGCGGGCTTCTGGTTGGGGTTGCAGCCGTATTTCAGTTCAAATTCTTTCATGTTTTTCCCTCCACGCGGTGTCACTTTACGTGCTTATTGAGAATTCGCTGCCGGTACTCATGGGTTTCCAAGTTGGTATAGCGCACAAACAGGGAAATTTTATTGTCGGGGTTCAGGTTCTCCCACAGCTCCCGGGTGAAATCGTCGATGTCCGCGGGGATACTGACCCGTTCCGGCTCTCCCTGAAAGGTAGGAATTACGGGATTGCCATCGCAGACATAGGTGTGGAGGAAATGCCCCAGACCGGGGACGGCGGGGTATTCATAGAAGAACCGGGCACATGCCGTGCCCTCCGGGTCGGCGGATTTCAGGATGGACAGCTTATAGCTGCCGTCCCCCGCCTGCAGGCCGGAAATGCGGGGCGTCCAGTTGGGGCCGTCGTCCTCAAACTGACGGGTACGCAGGGCGGCTTCCCAGCTTTCGCCCTTGGCGAGGTGCTCCCAGACAGTGTCCGTCTGGTCGCCGTTGGTGACGATAAGCCCCTGACCGGCTTCCCGCACAGGATGGTAGATGATCAGATGGGGGTCTTTCATGAGACTGGGGTCGAAGGCTTCCGTGCGGATGCCGTCCGGCTCCTGGACGAAGACCCGGTTCCGGGAATTGACGCTGCGTCCCATGATGAAATAGGCGGCCACGGCGGTCTTGCCGTCGGGGGTGACGCCCAGCACAATGCCCCGGCCGGGGTAGGTGTTGCCGCTGAGGCGCTCGGCCATGGACTTTATTTTGTAAACATTCATAGCGTTTTCACTCCTGTTCGATGATAACGGTGCGGCCTTCCACCCGGAGCCTGCCCTCACAGAACAGGCGCACGGCTTCCGGCAGCAGCTTCCATTCGGCCTGCTCCATAATGCGTTTTTGAAGGGTATCGGGGGTATCTCCGGGGAGAACGGGGACGGCCTTCTGGGCGATAATGGGGCCGCCGTCGCATTCCGCGCTGACAAAATGCACAGTCGCGCCGGAGAGCTTGACGCCGTAGGCCAGCGCCGCTTCATGGACGCGAAGCCCATAGAAGCCCTGTCCGCAGAAGGACGGGATCAGGGCGGGGTGGACGTTCATAATGGCGTTGGGGTAGGCCTGCACCAGTTCCTCGGTGAAGATGACCATACAGCCCGCCAGAACAACCAGGTCGATATCCAGCGCTTTCAGTTTTTCCACCAGCGCCAGCGTCATGGCGCGGTTGGAGTCGAAGCTTTTCCGGGGCAGCACATAGCCGGGGATACCCGCTTTCCGCGCCCGCTCCAGAGCGTAAGCCCCCTCTTTGGAGGAGATCACGGCGGTGATCTCTCCGCCGCCCAGCTCGCTCCGCTGCTGAGCATCGATCAGCGCCTGCAAATTGGTGCCGCCGCCGGAGACCAGAACTGCGATTTTGGCCGTCATTCCAGAATCACCTTTTCTTCGTCGTTTTTGGTGATGGTGCCGATGACGTAGGCGTCCTCGCCGTGGGCGGTGAGGATGTCCAGCGCGGTCTGCACCTGCGCAGCGGGAACAACGATGCTCATGCCCACGCCCATGTTGTAGGTGTTGAACATGTCCCGCTCGGGAATATTGCCGGTCTTTGCAATTAAATCGAAGATGGGCAGCACCTTAACGGCGCTCTTGTCGATCTTCGCGCACAGGCCGTCGGGGATGGAGCGGGGAATATTCTCATAGAAACCGCCGCCGGTGATGTGGCTGATGCCCTTGACGTCTACGTTTTCCAGCAGCGCCAGAACGGACTTGACGTAGATCTTCGTGGGGGTCAGCAGGGTCTCGGCGATGGTTTTCCCGCCAAGCGCGTCGCAGGGCCGGTAAATTTCGGCGGGGTTCTCGTCAATGCGGAAAACCTTGCGGATCAGGCTGAAGCCGTTGGAGTGAATGCCGGAGGAAGCCAGCGCGATGACCACGTCCCCTTCCGCCATTTTCGTCTTGTCTAAGATTTTCTTTTTATCCACAATGCCCACGGCGAAGCCCGCAAGATCGTAGTCCTCCACGGGCATCAGGCCGGGGTGCTCTGCGGTCTCGCCGCCGATGAGCGCCGCGCCGGACTGGACGCAGCCCTCCGCCACGCCGCCCACGATTTCGGCAATTTTTTCCGGCACGTTTTTGCCGCAGGCGATGTAATCCAGAAAGAACAGGGGCTTTGCGCCCACGCAGATGATGTCGTTGACGCACATGGCCACGGCGTCGATGCCGATGGTGTCGTGCTTGTCCATGAGGATGGCCAGTTTGACCTTGGTGCCGCAGCCGTCGGTGCCGGAGACCAGCACCGGCTCCTCCATCCCGGCAAAGCTCAGGCCGAAGCAGCCGCCGAAGCCGCCCACGTCGTCCAGACAGCCTAAGTTGCGGGTGCGGGCGATGTGGGTCTTCATCAGCTCCACGGCCTTGTATCCGGCGGTGATGTCCACACCGGCGGCAGCGTAGCTGGCGGACTGGGAATTGTTGTGTTCCATGATAATACTCCTTTTCCGGAAATTTATCTTGATTATTCTTTGCCGTTCCAGCAGTAGGTGCAGACCTTGTCCTTATCCAGCCCGATGGCCTCCAGCAGGCCGTCTAGGGACTGGTAGCCCAGGGAGTCAAAGCCCATTTCCTCGCAGATGGCTTTGAGCATACATTTGCCCCGCTGCGTGCTGCCGTCGGCGTACTCGTCTAAGTGCTTCTGCCCCTCGTCACCCTCCAGATTCTGGACCGTCCGCCGGGCAATCAGCTCCATTTCGGAGTTGGAGCGGGAGAAATTCAGATATTTGCAGCCGTACATGATGGGCGGACAGGCGGAGCGCATATGCACTTCCTTCGCGCCGCTTTCGTACAGGAAGTCCACCGTCTCCCGCAGCTGGGTGCCCCGGACGATGGAGTCGTCCACGAACAGCAGCTTCTTGCCCTGAATCAGTTCCGGCACGGGAATCTGCTTCATCTTCGCCACCAGATTGCGCATCTCCTGATTTGCGGGAGTGAAGGAGCGGGGCCATGTGGGGGTGTACTTGACGAAGGGAGGGGGGAGGGGTTTGGGGGCCTGGTTGGGGTAGCCGATGGCGTGGGGCAGACCGGAGTCCGGCACGCCCGCCACGAAGTCCACGTCCGGCATGGTGCCGGCTTCCATTTCCTTGCGGGCCATGATCTCGCCGTTGCGGTAGCGCATGACCTCCACGTTTTTGCCCTCATAGTTGGAGTTGGGGTAGCCGTAGTACGTCCACAGGAAGGCGCAGATCTTCATTTTCGTGCCGGGGGCGGCCAGCTGAGTAAGGCCGTCCGCCGTCATTTTCACGATCTCACCGGGGCCAAGCTCGTAATGATCCTGATAGCCCAGCTTGTGGTAGGCGAAGGACTCGAAGGACACGCACAGGCCGTCGTTATTTTTCCCCACCAGAACGGGCAGCCGCCCCAGCCGGTCCCGGGCGGCGATGATGGCGTCGGGAGTCAGCAGCAGAATGGTGCAGGAGCCGTCGATGACCTCCTGCGCGTAGCGGATGCCCTCGATCAGGCTGCCGCGCTGGTTGATGAGGGCGGCGGTCAGCTCGGTGGTGTTGATCTTGCCGGAGGACATGGCCATGAACTGATGCCCCGGCCCGGAAAAGGTCTCGGCCACCAGCTGTTCGGCGTTGTTGATGATGCCCACGGTGGAGATGGCGAACATCCCCAAGTGGGAGCGCACCAGCAAAGGCTGAGGGTCGGTGTCGGAAATGCAGCCGATACCGGCGTTTCCGCTGAATTTTGCCATGTCGTCGTCAAATTTCGTGCGGAAGGGGGTGTTTTCGATGCTGTGGATCTGCCGCTGGAAGCCCTTTTCCGTATCGTAAAAGGCGAGTCCGGCCCGGCGGGTGCCGAGGTGGGAGTGGTAGTCCGTGCCGAAGAAAACGTCGTAAATGCAATTCTTATGGGAAATTGCCCCGAAGAAACCGCCCATTGCTTTTCCTCCCTCAGCCGTTCAGCTCCGCCTGAAGGGCGGCGTCCTTCTCAAGCACCTTGGCCGCGTCGGCGGCGCGTCTGGCGTCCAGCTTCGCGGCAAGCTCCGCGTCCTCCACTGCCAGAATCTGGGCGGACAACAAAGCGGCATTCACGCCCCCGTTTACGGCTACGGTGGCGACCGGAATACCGGAGGGCATCATGACCGTGGAAAGGAGAGCGTCAATGCCGTCGAGACAAGGACCTTTGCAGGGAATACCGATGACCGGAAGGGTGGTGTTTGCCGCGATCGCGCCGGCAAGATGGGCAGCCATACCGGCGGCGGCGATGAGCGCGCCAAAGCCGTTTGCCCGTGCGGATACGGCAAAATCCCGAGCCTCCTCGGGGGTGCGGTGGGCGGAGTAGATGTGACACTCATAGGGAATGCCCAGAGACGTCAGGGTATCCATGGTTTTGCGCAGGATGGGCAGATCGCTGTCGCTGCCCATGACGATTCCGACTTTTTTCATGTGTTGACCTCCTTGTGGCAAATAAAACTTCATGCATGAGCACTGCACTGCGAAAATGCGCAAAGGCATAAGCATGAAGTTTTTGTGCATCATTTCCGGTCGCCCCGCAGGGGGGGAGGAAATGGCACATTTTTTCTTTTTTTCTATGGGTTTGCATAGAAAAAAGGGCGCACTCGCCCGCTGTAACGGGAAAGTGAGCCCAGACGGTCGGCAGGAAATGGGGATATGCCCTTACTCCATGTGGTGCTCCACTTCGGTCTGCTCCGAAAACTCGGATGCAGCCTAATCCGTCAGTCATAAGGGTTTGTTGATGTTACGTTATCATTATATCATCGGGGGCGACCCCCGTCAACTCGCAGAAAGACGATTCCTGACGGTTTTTGGCAAGATTCCATGTGAATCTTGCCAAATCGATAAAATTGCCCCGAAAGAGATGCGCTCTTTCGGGGCAGCGTTTACGCGGCGAAGAAATTGTAAAGTCCGAAAACCAGAATGATGCCCACGATCACGGGCAGCACGTAGGTCATGTAAGGCCGCAGCCATTTGGCGATTTTCAGCCCTTTGCCCTCGTTGGCTTCGGCGAGGAAATTCTCCCAGCCCCAGCCGTAGCGGGTGGTGCAGAAAATGATGAACAGCAGACTGCCCAGGGGCAGCAGCAGGTTGCTGACCAGAAAATCCTCGCTGTCCAGCACGTCCCGCCCGGCGATGGGGCGGAAATTGCTCCACAGGTTGTAGCCCAGCAGGCAGGGCAGGCTCAGCAGGAAGAGGGCAATGCCGCACACAAGGCAGGTCTTCTTCCGGCTGAGCCCGGTCAGCTCGCTGACGCAGGAGACGATGTTTTCAAACACCGCGAGAACCGTAGAGTAGGCGGCGAAGGTCATGAACAGGAAGAACAGGCTCCCCCAGAAGCGCCCCGCAGGCAGGTTGTTGAACACGTTGGGCAGGGTCATGAAGATCAGCGCGGGGCCGCTCTTGACGTCCACGCCGTAGGAAAAGCAGGCGGGGAAGATAATGAGGCCGGAGCAAAGCGCCACCAGCGTGTCCAGCGCGCAGACCCGGATGGACTCGCCCGCCAGCGCGTGATTCTTGCCGATGTAGCTGCCGAAGATGGCCATGGCGCCGATGCCAAGGCTCAATGTAAAGAAGGACTGGTTCATGGCGCCCACGATGACATTGCCAACGCCGGCGTCTTTCAGGCGCTGGATATCAGGCAGCAGGTAGAATTTCAGTCCCTCGGAGCCGCCGGGGAGGAACAGACTGTGTACAGCCAGCGCCAGCATCAGCACGATCAGCGCCATCATCATCCACTTGGTCACCCGCTCCAATCCCTTCTGAACACCGATGGAGATGATGAAAAAGCCGGATATGACGATCACGCCCATGTAAACCGTCTGCCGGACAGGGTTCGCAAGCATGTTGCCGAAGGCGGTCTCCACCCCGGAAACGTCAAGTCCCACGAAGCGTCCGGCGGCGGTGTCCACAAAATATTGCAGCATCCAACCGGCGACGGTGGTGTAGAACATCATCAGAACCACGTTGCCGAGCAAACAGACGTAGCCGTGCCAGCCCCAGTGTCCGCCGGGCTTCAGCGCCTGATACATTTTCAGGGGGCTTTTCTGGGCGGCGCGTCCCATGGCGAATTCCATGGTCAAAACGGGGACACCCAGGATCAGCAGGAAGATCAGGTAGATCACGACGAACGCGCCGCCGCCATACTGCCCGGTCATCCACGGGAATTTCCATACATTGCCGATGCCGATGGCGCAACCGGCGCTGAGGAGAATGAAGCCCAAACGGCTCCCAAGGTGTTCTCTGTGCACGATGATTCCTCCAGTGTTCTTGTCTTATGAAAGGCACAGACCGCGCACGGCCTGTGGGTGCCACGGGGTTACGGAAACTGATACTATTGGCATCGCCTGACGGCGCTGCCTGTTTTGTGATTTATAAGGAAAGAAATCACAAAACAAGTCTCATATGAACTCCATGCCCTTCAGGCAATTAAAATCTTTTTTAAAGATTTTAATTGGAGTTCAGTATCAGTCAAAAATCAGCCCAAAATATCCGGGTGCGTCCGCACCCGCCCGCAGGGGACGGAACATGGCGCCGGGAAGCGCCGTTCCCGGGGTGCGGAAGTGGCCGTGGGAAAATCCCAGCGCCCCCAGAATGCCCGGGGCGGCTGCGGCATTGCCCAGCAGCTCCATGCCGGTCAGGCTGTCACCGTCGTGCTCGGCGGCCAGCAGAAAATCCCCCCCGGCATAAAATGCGGCGTAGCATTTGAGATAGGAAAGGCTTGCCCCCTCCTGAATCACGCCGTCCGGGGGCAGGTACTCCCGGCGAAGGCGGGCGAATTCCGCATCGGAAACCGGGCGCAGAGCCACCGCTTCCCCGGCGTCGCAGGAAAATTCCGACACGGTGCAGCAGTCCCGATAGCCCATGCGGCCGTACATTTTCCGCAGACCTGAGTCATGGGGCATCAACAGCGCCCCGTCATAGCCCCGTCCGGTCAGACAGGCAGCGGCATCCGCCATCAGGGCGCGGCAAAGCCCCCGGTTCCGGAAATCCGGGTGGGTCGCCACGGCGTAGAGATAGGCGAATTTCTGCCCCCGGAACTCCGCGTCAAACCAGTAAAGGGCGGCGGCGACGTTCCCGTTTTCCGCCGCGCACCGGCAGCGCCGGGGGCAGTAGCCGCTGGCAAAAAAGCCCGTAATAAACTCATCCGAATCCCCGAAGGACAGCCGCCAGAGCGCCCGCAGCTGAGGCTCCTGTACGCCGGTGGGGTAGTCAATCTCCATGGAAATCCTCCGCCAGATACGCCCATGATTTCTCCACCATGTGGTGGGGATTGTAGGACAGCTTGGCCTTGCGAAGCCCCGCCAGACCCACATCGTCCTCCCGGTTCAGATAGCGTAGATTGGGATATTTCAGCCGCAGATATCGGGCGAATTCGCAGTTTACGGCGGCGTAAGCGCCGTCCACGTCCTCCCGCGCCTTTTCAAAATGGATGTCGAAGGTGTCCGACCACAGGCGGCTGCCCATGGTCACGGCGAGAATTTCCCCGTTTTCCACAAGCACGGCGCTCTCCATTTGCAGACCCTCATAATGCCGGAACGCCCGGGACATGGCGATGCTTTCCATCATATAGTCCCCCGTGGGGTCGGCCTGCATCCGGGCGCGGTACCATTCGCCGACCATGCGCTGGGCAGCGGAGAAGTTGCCGTCGGTCAGATTTTGCAGTTCAAACTGGGAATGCTCTGCCCGGAAGTGGTTGACGTGGTTCCGTTTTTTCTGGAATTTCCGACCTTTCAGGTCGGCCAGATCGTCCACGGAATAAACGTAGTCATAGCTGTCCCGGTCGGCGCGGTAGAGAAATTTGTCGGGAAACCACCCCTGCAGCTCCGCCTGATCGGCCGCGGTCATGCTGACGATGCGGCAGGGAATTCCCCGCTGTTTAGCGTCGAGAAGAATTTCCTCGATCACGGCGCGCCGATCCCCGTCGCCGATGGGGTAGGGGTAGACGCTCCGGCCATTGAAATGGGAAAAAAACGCCACGCAGCCGTGGGTAAACACCAGCTGCTGCCGCCCCCAGAGATAGAGGTTGGCGAAGGAATATTCGCATCCTCTGGGCGGACAGGAAAACAAAACGCGCTCATAGTCGTCCTTCTGGGACAGCTGGGGGCGCTGAAAATCGAGCATGGTCACACCTTCTTAATATTCTGATATCATATCACAGTCTTCCCCAAAAAACAAGGGCGGAACCGCGGACGGATTCCGTTTTTGAGGAAAAAGCGGTTTTTCTGGTTTTCGGCAGTTTTTTACCGAAATTCCCGCGGAAATCAGGCACGATTTCCGTGTTGACAAAACGGATGAGAAGATATATAATGCAAAGTAAGTAAAAGGCGGACTGTGCATCATGCAGTGCGTTACATTTTAACGCTGAAGGAGAAATCACAATGAGAAAGTTTGTATCCTTTGTTTTCGCGCTCATCCTGTGTCTGAGCATGGCAGTCACGGCTTCCGCCACGACCGTCAAGAGCAATCAGGGAGGCAACCCCGGCGGCAAGCCCAACGCGCCCCGTACCGGTTCCGTTGCGGTGGCAGTCCTGTCCGCCGCGGCCTGCACTGCGGGCGGTGTCGGCGCCATTGCCTACAAGAAGAGCAAAGAGTAATCAAAGTAGGGTCTATCTGAAAACCGGGAATATGACCAACAGCGAGGGATTTTTCGC
>OGPV01002166.1_pt1 | contig 12020 bp, 10 predicted proteins | sample 1553001 | NCBI WGS metagenome assembly OGPV01 (sample SAMEA2580268, study PRJEB22360) | human gut metagenome | biome: human gut; feature: human-associated habitat; material: faeces | place: Denmark | collected 2008/2010
CGCAGACGGTCCCCCGGGCCCGCCCCCCCCCCTGCCGCTCGAGGCGGTGGTCCACTACGAGAAGTACACCGACTACACGGCCGCCGAGATCGACGAGCTGTGGGCCGAGCGCGAGGAGTCGGCCGAGACCAAGCGGCTGCTCGAGGAGAACGGCCTGCCCAACCTGGCCCAGATTTTCACGCGCAACCGCTACCGCCGCGAGGACAGCATCGCCGTCTCGAACGCCTACTTCGCCCTGCTGCGCGAACGGGGATTCTTCAACAACTGATACCGCACCGACGATGGGACGGAGGAGTGTGCGCGCCGCGGCTATCGCCCTGCTGTGTCTTCTGGGCACGGCATGCAGCGTCACGCGCCACATTCCCGAAGGCTCCTACCTGCTGACCCGGGTCTCGGTCGAGACCGACAAGGAGGCCCCGCGGCAGGAGCGCATCACCGCGTCGGAGCTCGAGAAGTACATCCGCCAGAGTCCCAACAAGCGTTTTCTGGGCACCTACTTCTACGTCTGGCTCTACGAACAGGCCGACACGGCGAAGCACAACCGCTGGAACAACTGGAAGCGCAAAATCGGCGAGGCGCCCGTACTGCTCGACATGAACCTCACGGAGCGCTCGCTGCAGAACTTCAAAATCTACCTCGACTCGAAGGGCTTCTACGCCTCGGAGGCCTCCTACGAGGTCGATTCGACGCGCCACCCGCACAAGGCCAGCGTCACCTACCGCATCCGCCAGGGGGCGCCCTACCGCATCGACACCATCGCCTATGAATTCCGCGACCGCTTCCTCGAACCGATTATCCTGGCCGACACGGCCCGGTCGCTGATTCACCGGGGCGACATCTTCGACATCACGCGGCTCGACGCCGAGCGGACTCGCATCGCCACCTACCTCAAGGAGCGGGGCTACTACAACTTCTCGGTCAGCAGCATCGAGTACGTCGCCGATACGCTCCAGGGCGGGCAGCGCGTCGGCGTGACGATGGTCGTCAAACCCTACCTGGCCGGCTACAACGCCCAGGGCGAGCCCATATTCGAGGACCACAAGGTCTACCGCATCGGCCAGGTGGACGTCTTCCCGGAGTACGACCCGGCAGCCGTCCGCATGGATTCGACGCTGCTCCAGCGGCTCGACACGACCCGCTACGAAGGGCTCCGCATCATCTACGACGGGAAGCCCCACCTGCGGCCCGCAGTGCTGCGGCAGACCATCCCTTTCTACACCAACTACCTCTACAACTCGTCGCAGGTCAACCGCGCCTATTCGGACCTCATCGGCCTCGGATACTTCAAGAGCGCCCGCATCGCCTTCACCGAGCAGCCCGCGGCCGACAGCACGGCCAGCTACGTCTCCTACATCGGCGCCGGCGCCGATTCGACCGCCGGCCGCTTCACCAAGGAGGGCTACCTGCAGTGCCGCATCCTCTGCACGCCGGCACTCAAGCAGAGCTTCAAGGCCGACATCGAGGGAAGCACCACGTCGAGCTTCTACGGGCTCAAGGCGACGGTCGGCTACCAGAACCGCAACATCTTCCGCGGCGCCGAGTCCTTCGACGTCTCCTTCACGGCCGGTTACGAGTTCATGAAGGCGCCCGACGCCCGCAAGAAGACCGCCAAGGAGTTCGGCGTCACCACGAGCCTGCTCTTCCCGCGCTTCCTCTCGCCGTGGAGCGCCTCGCGGTTCCACTCCATCAACCAGCCCAAGACCAAGCTCGAGGTGTCGGTCAACTATCAGGACCGCCCCTTCTACCGGCGCACGCTCTCGAGCGCGAGCTTCTCCTACCTGTGGAGCAACAACCGCTACTCCTCCTTCTCGCTGCGGCCCATCGACATCAACGTGGTCGACGTGAGCTACCTCGACGCGCAGTTCCTCGAGGATACCGAGAACGAATATCTGAAGAAGAGCTACGAATCGCAGTTCATCGGCGGACTGAACTTCAGCTACACCTACAACGGCCAGCTCCGCAACCTGGGCGGCAACAGCACGCTCATCCGCTTCAACCTCGAGACGGCGGGCAACCTCATCGACGGCTTCGAGCACCTCTTCTCGCGCCCCGACGCGGGCAAGGAGTACTACAGCATCTTCGGGCTGCGCTACGCCCAGTACTTCCGTGCCGACCTGAGCCTGAGCCGCACCATCATGCTGGGCGAGAAGGTCGCACTGGCCGGGCGCCTCTACGGCGGCGTGGGCATGGCCTACGGCAACTCCGAAGGGGTAACCATCCCCTTCGACCGGCTCTTCTATGCGGGCGGCAGCGGCGGCATGCGCGGCTGGACCCCCCGCACGCTCGGCCCGGGTTCGGTGCCCAAGCCCAGCGACACGAGCTACCCCACGCAGCTGGGCGACATGAAGCTGGAGGCCAACCTCGAGCTGCGTTTCCCGATTTGGGGCATCTTCCACGGCGCCACCTTCTTCGACCTGGGCAACATCTGGTATGTGCGCCAGACCGACGGTTCGATTCCCGACGCGGCGCTCTTCCACTTCGACTCCTTCTACAAGCAGCTGGGCTTCAACACGGGTCTGGGTCTGCGCCTCGACATCAAGTTCGTGGTGCTTCGTCTGGACTGGGGCATCCAGCTCCACAACCCCAACAACCCGGCCGGCGAGCGGTGGATTCACGACTTCCGCTGGAAGAACACGGCGCTCAACTTCGGAGTGGGTTATCCCTTCTGACGCTGCGCGAGGGAGGATTCCCCGCCTGCCGCACTCAGCAACGGGGACGAGGCGCAGCAGCGCTGTGCCGCCCCGGCAAAAAAATGCGGAAAAATCGGCCCGACGGTTTGGATTTTCGGAAATTCGTATTACCTTTGCAGCCGTAACAAGGGGGATTAGCTCAGCTGGCTAGAGCGCTTGCATGGCATGCAAGAGGTCACGAGTTCGAATCTCGTATTCTCCACCAAGAAACAACGCAAAAGATTGCAAATCCCTGTAAATCACGAATTTACAGGGATTTTTATTTTGGCCAAAATGCAGAAAAAGGCATCGAAAAGCGGGTTACCTGTGGCCTATTCGGTGTACTTTTTTCCAGGCCGAAAAAGTACACCGAATTGCTCGTAAAAGATTGGTTTGCACCTGTTTGCAGCGGTCTTCCTCTTGACATGAGACACTTGGGAAACTAATTTTGTAACCCTTAATTCGGTGTACTTATGGAAAGGACAACATTCGGACTGTTGTTTTACATTCGGCGGGACAAGACCAACAAAAAAGGCGAAGCCCCCGTGTTTATGCGTCTGACAATCAACGGAGAACGCGCTGACGCCTCAATCAAACGCTTCATCGAGCCACACGCCTGGAACTCGGCAAAAGGAAAAGCCAACGAAAAAAGCCGCGGCGGAAAGGATTTGAACCTATACCTGGACGCCATTTCCGCCAACATTCTGCGGATTCAAAGGGACCTCGAACTCGACAAGAAAGAGGTCTCCGCCCAAATCATTCTGAACCGCTATCTGGGCAAAGAGCAGTCGGACCGTCACACGCTGATGGAGGTCTTTCGCGCCCACAACGAAAAGTGCAGGGCATTGTCGGGCATCAGCCTCGCCCCGGGAACGGTGATCCGCTACGAAACTTCGCTGCGGCTGACCGAGGCATTTCTGCGCACGACCTACAAAAAGGAGGACTGCTATCTGGATGAGATTACGCACCAGTTTGTCGAGGACTATGATTTCTACCTGAGGACGGTTCGGCGGTGCTGCCACAACACGACCACCAAGTACCTGCTGAACTTCAAGAAGATTATCCGCATTGCGCTGGCCAAAGGTTGGATGAAGAAGGATCCCTTCGCCCAGGTTCACTTCCATTTCGAGCCGGTCGAACGGGAATTTCTCGAGAAACAGGAGCTGAAGGTGCTGCTCAACAAGGAGATCACCATCACGCGACTGGCGCAGGTTCGCGACATCTTCTGTTTCTGTTGTCTGACGGGGCTGGCTTTTACGGACGTGCAACAGCTCAAGCCCGAGCATCTGGTGGCGGACATCCACGGCAAGATCTGGATCCGCAAGGCGCGACAGAAGACCAAGAACATGTGCAACATTCCGCTGCTCGACGAGGCGCAAAAGATTATCGACCGTTACAGGGATCATCCCTACTGCCAGACGCACGGTGTGTTGCTTCCCGTATGCAGCAACCAGAAAATGAACTCCTATCTAAAGGAACTGGCCGACATCTGCGGCATCCGCAAGAATCTCTCGACGCATTGCGCGCGCCACACGTTCGCAACCCTGACGCTGGCCAGTGGCGCCACGATCGACAACGTCGCCAAGATGCTCGGCCATGCCAACGTCAACATGACGCGCCGTTATGCAAAGGTCCTCGACTCGTCGATCATGCGCGACATGGAGGTCGTCGCCGAGAACATAGCGTTGTAGCCCGATGTCGGACATGCAAGGTCTGCAAAGGACACCCGGCACCTTTTCCGGAATTCCGCCCTATTTTGCGGGCGGGTTCCGGGAATCGGAGCCCCTGCAAACTAAAAAAGGTGTACCATGGAATGCAAACTGATTGAGGCGGCCGCCTTCGAGGAGCTGAAGGCGATCGTCAACCGGATTCAGATCCGGACAACCCACCTGGCCACGAAGACCATGCCCCGCAAACCCGGAGGTTGGCTGACCCAGGAGGAGGTATGCGGCATGCTGCGCGTCTCGAAACGGGTGCTGCAATACTACCGGCGGCAGCGGAAGATCCCCTACTCGATGATCGGCAACAAGGTCTATTTCCGCGAAAAGGACATCCAGCGCATCCTCGATGCCAACCTGGTCAAATCCCGGGCATAATGGAAGAGTGGATTACGCGGAAATCTCCGGAGTACAGGGAGCTTCAGGAGAAGGCGCTGGCGGCGCTCGACCGGATCGAGGCGATGATCGAAACCCTACCCGGACATCTTAATGCAGAGAGCTATCTCACCAGCGAGGAGGTACGGAACCTCTTTGGGTTGAGCCAACGGTCGCTGCAGACCTACCGCGACGAGCGGATTATCCCCTACACGATCCTCGGCGGGAAGTTTCTCTACCCGATGTCCGAGATTGCGAAGATTCTCGAAAAGAATCTCGTCAAACCAATTCAGCGATAAGACAAGGAGCAACGGGCGGCCCGTTGCTCCTGTTTTTTCAGCCCAACGCCTCCAACTGTCGGATCTCCTCTTCGGAGAGAAAATCGCGGAGGTATTTCCCGCCGGTATAAAGATCGCGTTCGACGCCTAGTCCGAAGGGCAACCGCAACGACTCCAGCTCCGAAAGGAGCAGATAACCCCACTCCCACTCGAAGATATGGCAATATCCGTAGAGACGCCAGTCATCGCCTTCGCGTTCGGCCTCAGTGATGAGCCACGTCCCGCTACCGCAGGGGTTGAAGTATTTGACAAGAACTTCGGCATTAAGCCCTTTTCCGTCCTGGGACCCGATGGGATGGGCCTCGAATTGGGAGATGATCTCCTCGGTCAACAGTTTCATAATGGTAAGATTTTAGAAACTGCCCGGAACGCCCGGACAGCAAAAGAGACAAAGCCACCCTGCGCAAATGAGGACAAGAGCAGTTCTCTTGGCATCTTTGCACAGGGTGGCTATCTTGCTGGGCCGGGCGGCGATGACGAGGTTTATCCGAGGAAATTATTTTGTATATTTGTAGATATCAGTAATGAGCGAACAGGTATGAACAGAATCATATTGATTGGAAACGGATTTGATTTGGCGCATAATCTTCCCACGAGTTACAGAGACTTTATAAATCACTATTGGGAACAATGGGGTGTAAAATTGAAAACCTGTGAAAGTGTGACAGAACAAAGGGATAGGTTATGTCGGATTTCACAAAAAGGTGAATATCAGCCATGGTCCAGCATTTTCGCAAAAGCAGACGACCTAATTGGAGATGAAAATTCTGCAAAAGCCGTTATTGAAGTCGTCAAAACTCATCATGATAGATTTCTCATTGAGACAACACCGTTTTTCAAGCATATCAACCAATCCTTCGAAACAAAAAACTGGGTAGACATAGAGGGGGAATATTATTTTTGGCTGAAACGGATTTTCAGAGAAAGTGATTGTGGTTATGACGGAGCCAAACCACTTAACAAGGAATTGGATGAAATAAAGAAGCGCTTAATCGAATATTTGGATGGTATCCAGAAAGGCCAAATAAAGCCAGACTTGGTAAAAGAGTGTATCCAAAAGGCCATCCATGAACCTTGTGAGGCTCAAGACATATCCATTGATGGCCAACCAGCATTCGAGGATTTTGCAAAAAAGCGACTGAATTTTCTGACGACACAGTCTGATGGTGAGAAAGAATTTTTTCTGAATAAATTCGGGTATCCATATCTTTCTAACCATTCAAACATAGATGAATATAATAAACAGATTACCAATAAAAATTATCGACCCGGATTAAATGACCCAGTGAGTTATTCCCTACATATTAAAAATATCTATAAGTGTAGAGCGATTGTTCCGGACTTTTTCCTGCTTCCGGATCAGATTCTGCTGCTGAATTTCAATTATACGACAACAGCAGATATGTATCTTTATAAGAATTCGGGCTTCGAGGTAAATCACATCCATGGGAAACTGGGAGACGATTTGAACCATATTATTTTCGGTTATGGGGATGAGATGGACGATGACTACAAAACAATCTCAAAACTGAACGACAACGATTATCTGACGAACATCAAATCCATACGCTATCTCGAGACAGACAAATATCGTCAACTGCTCCGATTCATCAATTCGGATTACTATCAGATTTACATCATGGGACACTCCTGCGGCAATTCGGATCGCACCCTGTTGAACACGTTGTTCGAGCATCCGAAATGTGTTTCCATCAAGCCGTTTTACTATCAGTGGCAGGATGAACAAGGAGAATGGAGGGACAACTACATTGAGATAATACAGAACATCTCACGCAATTTCAATTCCATGCAGACCATGCGCGACCGGGTGGTCAACAAGGAATTTTGCCGGCCTCTTGTACCCAAGGACAATTAAAAAAACAAAGGCTGCGAACTCAATCGCAGCCTTTGTTTATTCCAAGGGTTCCCACTCCGGGAGTTGGATGGTATCCCGGATTTCGGGACATCGGATAATCTCGACCGTCGTATCCTCGTAGACGTTGCAGGCCGTGAAGAGCGAGACGAAGATTGCGCCCCAGGCTGCGGCCAGAAGAACGTAGGTCAGAATGGCTATTATGCGTTTGCGTTTCATCGTTTTTACTCTTTCAAAAGTTCCGAAATTTCGGGGTCCAGATTCCCCCCTATACTCCATGCGCTCATCCCGGCGGCAGGCTTCGAGGAAGTGCTCGCGTCCTTCGGCCTTGCGTCCCAGCCGCGAGCAGGCGATGGCACGCAGGTACTCCGTTACGGCATCCGTCGGCATCGTCGAGAGCAGCTCCAGCGCCCGCTCGTTGTGGTCCATCGAGAGGTGCGCCACCACCGTATTGCGGTCGTTGTAGTCGTTGAGAATATAGAGCGCCCGGGCATACTGGCGCCTCTGCAGCAGCTCCACACCCCGGGCATAGGTCGTGTCGAGCTCCGTGGTGTGGATCGTATCCTTGACCATCCCCTTGCGGCGGAGGTTGTAGCGGAAGTCCACGGTGCGGAGCTGCGGGTAGATCACCTCCTTCAAATAGGCGTACTCCCGGGGGAAGCGTTCGCGCAGCAGCCGTTCCCGCCGATCCGGATTCCGCTCTGCGGAGAGGAGCTCCAGCAGCGCCTCGCGGTTCGTCAGCATAGGGTCCGTGCGGATGCGGTTCATCAGCTCGGGCCACGCCTCGGCAACCCACCGCACCGTCAGCAGCGTGTCGATGCCCCGGCCGTAGTGACGCACCAGGTAGCGTTTCAGCGCCTCGGCACGCCCCCGCGAGAGACGCTCATTGAAGGCGTAGCGACCCTCCGGCGAGGAGGAGGCCGTGAGGGTGATCGTATCGACGTAGAACTCCTCCTGCTCGATGATCCGGCGCATCAGGCCGGAGATCTTCTCCAGCTCGCGGCCGTTGTCGCCCAGCGTATCCACCACGCGGGTGTCGCCCACAAAGAAACGGATATAGTTGCGGTCGCGGACCGTGACATACTTGTCGATCACGCGGATGCGGTAGCGTGGCAGCGTATCGACAAAGGAGAGCATCGACGAGACCAGATAGGCCAGCGTATCCGAGGGCGGCAGCCGGTAGGCGCTGTCGTCCACGGCCTGCACCTTCCCCGTGAGCGTGATGAGCATCTTCTTCGAGGTCTCGTCCGTCGGAACCTCCTGCGAGTAGTAGTAAGTGATCGTACTGCGGCTCTCGACCAGCGAATCGAGCCGGGCATCCTCCGGATAGGGAAACTTCACGAAGCGCTGGAAGGCCGCCTCCCGCCCCAGCGTATCGGGACGGAAGCGCCGCACATAGGTCTCATACTGCCAGTAGTCGCGCTCCTGCAACAGCGAGAAGCGGCCCCCGCGGATCACCAGATCCTCCAGCGGAACGGTTCCGTCGGGTTTGTGCAGCAAGGGCGTGATGACCACGCTGCGGCTGCTGCCCAGCAGCTGCTTCGGAAGCGTAACCACAAAGTCGAGGTGCACCCGTCCGTTGCGTTCGGGAACCGAGCGGACCTTCGCCACGACCGTTACCTGCTCGATCTGAAGCGACATGACCCGCTCGCCGTCGGGCAGCGTATCGACCGGAGCCAGGAAGAAGGTGTTGCTGTCGCGTTGGAGCCGGACGACCTGCGGCCGGTAGTCCTGCCGCTGGGCCTGACGCTCCGCGCGCGAAAGTTGCGAGAGGTGCGCCGCAGCACGCTGACGTTCCAGGCGTGTCGCCACCGAGCAGCCCGTCGCAGTGCACATCGCGGCGGCGAGCACGCCGCCCAGAATCATTCGTTGCGCTTTCATGGCTAAAACAGATAGGCAAACGACACCTCCAGACGGGAGGGAGCCAGCGTCCAGCGTCGCGTGTGGTAGATATACTCATCGTCCCAGTCCGAGACCGTAGGGTCTCGCCTCGTATCTTTCGTATGGAAAAGCCCGAGGCCCCCTTCTACGGCCACACTCCACCGTTTGGAGAGCAGCCACGAATAGCCGCAGGAGAGGCCCGCGCCCCACGCCCGGCCGTCGTAGCGGCGCGTGCGGCGGCCGACGAGGTAGTTGACATGCGAGAGCTGCACACCCACAAAGGGGCCGACCTGCGTTTCGTAGAACCAGTAGCGGGCGCCGAGCTGCGCCGCACGAAACGAGGTGGAAAGATCCTCCGTGCGCAGGGGGTTCCAGAACAGCGCTCCCTCCAGCGACCAGCGGTCCGTCAGGGCCACCTCGACGCCGAGGTTCAGCGTCGCCGTGCAGGCCGCCAGCGCATTGGCCCGCACGGCGAAGATCTGTGCCGCAGCCTTGTGGGGTTCGCCCCACAAGGCCATGAGCAGCACCATTAGAATCGGTATGATGTGTCGTCGTTTCATCGTCTTTGCGTTTTATTCACGGATACAGCGCACGACAATACCCTCATTCTGACGGGCAGAGTTCGTAATGGCGACAACCCCACTTTCTTCGAGGATATAGAGGTACTGTCCATTATCTTTCGACGAGCCGAGGGCTGGAGTATTGGTCCAGACCCGCACCTGATAAGACGGCCAATAATAGAGAAGTTGTCCCGAACCGGCGTCCAGATAGCCCGAAAAGGGATAGAGCGTCGTCGACGTACCACTTATCGCGTAGTACATATACCAGCCGCCGTCATTCACGTAGGTCGCCTTCTTGAAGTAGCTCTTGTCCCAGGCTCCCGTGTGCGGCACCCGCCAGCCCGGCGGACAGGGGTCGTAGATCGTCTTGCGGTTGACGGTCGAGGAGGTCGTTCCGTTCGTGTAATTGCCCCAGAGATTCGGATTCAGCGGGTTGTGCCAGCTCGCAGAGTTCGGATTGCCGACCATCACGACCGTCGGATGCTCGATCGACCACTGAATCGTATAGCTGACGGTCGGGATCGGTAAGGTCGCATTACGTCCCGGAGCCTTGAATTCATACCCTTCGAGGCTGGTTACGGCCGACGGGGTGTAATAGGTCGTCGGCGTATTTGCCGAGGGATAGATGAAGGGATCCTTGCGCCCCCACTGGTAGTACATCCCCTTGGACCGTACATCCGTCAGCGAGGTGGTCTCCGCTCCGAGGTTGCGCTCCATGAAGACGGCTCCCGTTGAGTAGGTCTGGGCCGTATGGAACGGTTCATAATCCACAGCCCAGATATGCCACGACCAGATGCACCGATCCCGATCGTCAAAGAGGCCGATGACGGCATTGCCATGAGTCGTACCGGTCGAAAAATAGATCCGCCCATGATCATATATCGCATAGCGGACAACGCTCCCGAATCCTGTGCCGCTCTCCCAAATCACCCGGGCGGTCGTACCGTTAAGCGCAGAGGCGGTAATTCCCGTTGTAGATTTGCCATTGCCCTTTACACGGGCATTGAATGAATATCCCGTATTGAGTGCTCGCGCAATGTAGCAGTTGGCAGTCCCATTACCATCCAACGGTGTGTGGCCATCTATTTGGAATCGGGCAAAAATAGAACCCCTGTGGGTCGTCGGGACATAATGGTACTCGGCAGCTGACGAGAGGCGTTTCGTAAAAGCCGGATCGGAATACCAGCCAGCGAATTTGTATCCTGCCACAGCCGTAGCCCGAAGCATACACCCATCTCCGCCGCAAAGGACCAACAGGTTTTCCGAAGCACCCGTAAAAGGTTGTGAATACAACTCCCCGTCGGCCGTGACCAATCCTTTGCCGTTGCCATCGGGCATAGTCGTCGTACTGGTATAGACTCCAAGCATGTTGGCATAACGGTGCGTAAAGCGAAATATCTGCTGAAAATCATACTCGTCACGCACCGTAACGGTATAGGTCAGCCGATTGTTCGAAGCATCGTAAACTTGCGGAGCATAGTCGATTCCATAGTTATTGCTGCCATTGGGACGATACAATTGCAGCGTTTGAGAATCCCCAACCAGCTCCCGGTCGACGTAAAGAGCATCGGCATCACCCTCCTCTACCGCAACTTCGCATTCGAGAAGCAGATCGTTATTTGTTCCGTCCACCGTCACAATCAACTCTCTCTGGGAGTCCTGACAGCAATATCCGCCAAAACCCTCCTCTTCGATATCGTCGTGAACCGATACCGTATAGCTGTTCACCCGGGTATCCACCTCATTGTCCCCGAGTATCGTAATATGCAACGTATGGAATGTATTGGGGCGAACATCGAAATTCGTCGTATTGTTCTCGCCCAGATAGACGCGATAGGCCAATACCTTGCCGTTGCGCGTTGCGCGAATCATCAGGAACGTGGCGTATCGCGGCGCATGATCCGGATTTTTCTCCCGTTGATCGGAAATAGAGGGGACCTCGCCCTGCCGATTTTCAAGCATATAACCGGTTAGCGTGCAGGTCGCAGCCTCCGCTTCGGAGAGTTCCGTCAACGGTCCTTTGGCATAATTCTCCGCTCGATCCGATGGAGAGCCGTCACTAAAGGGATGGGCCTGCTGCGGGAGGTTGCAAAATTGGACCGATTCAAGGTGAATATCCCGGACGGCAGACGCCACGGCTATATTGCAGGCAACCTTGGCCACCTGGCGTGTTACTTCAATCGACAAGCTCTGCGTTGTACCGGGGCCTGTCGTGATGGAAAGTTCCTGGCATGTCGTCATCGGAAGCTCTTCGTATGAGCCTTGCCAGTGAATCGCATAATCTTCAAGCTGCGTTTCATCCAGCTCACCCAGATCTTCACGGGCATTCGCAATAAGATATAGCATATAATCTCCGGGCGGACATTCGAAGCTAAACTGCCGGGAGACAAAATAGCGATGCAAAACCATAGCGCCCTTCTTGGCATACAGATAGAGATTGACATCGCGGATTGCCATCTCGTCCGTCGAACGGGTCAAACCGATCATCGCATCGGGGCGTACGGCTATTTCTACCGTAGGGACTGTCGTAAAAAGAATAAAACTTTATAACGAATTGATTGTCAATGTAATATAAAATTTGTATCTTAGCTAAAGATAAAAAGAAT
>OGPV01002178.1_pt1 | contig 11949 bp, 9 predicted proteins | sample 1553001 | NCBI WGS metagenome assembly OGPV01 (sample SAMEA2580268, study PRJEB22360) | human gut metagenome | biome: human gut; feature: human-associated habitat; material: faeces | place: Denmark | collected 2008/2010
TTTTTCTGTCCCAGACGATGGTGGTCTCCCGCTGGTTGGTGATGCCGATGGCGGCAATGTCGGCGGCGGTCGCCCCGATGTTCGCCATAGCCCGCTGGGCGACCTCTATCTGAGTAGACCAGATCTCGTTGGCGTCATGCTCCACCCAGCCGGGCTGGGGGAAATACTGGGTGAATTCCTTCTGGGCGACGGAACACATTTCTCCCTGCTCGTTGAACAGGATGCAGCGGTTGGACGTGGTGCCGGCGTCCAGCGCCATGATGTATTTTGCCATTTGGGGTTCCTCCTGAAAGCAAGATGAAAAGGCGGGCTGACGCCCGCCTTTCAGAATCGTTTGTCTATCCGGTTATTTTACACCATGTCCCTCATTTTTGCAACGCCTGCCCGGGAAGTGACGCTTAAAATCTCCCAAAAGCATAAACGTCCTGTTTCCTTTTTGGCGAATTCGTCAATTTTCCGCAGCGTCAGGCGTTTGCTTGGTATAATACTGCGCCTGGGCGTGCCAAAGTTCGGCATACTTCCCCGTCTCCTGCGCCAGAAGCGCCTGATGGGTTCCCTGCTGGATCACCTGACCGTCGCTGAACACGACGATTTCGTCGCAGAACCGGCAGGACGACAGCCGGTGGCTGATGTAGATGGCCGTGCGGTCGCCGGAAATGGCGTTGAACTTCTCGTAGATCTCCGCCTCGGCAATGGGGTCAAGGGCAGCGGTGGGTTCGTCCAGAATGATGAAGGGCGCGTCCTTGTAAAGCGCCCGGGCAATGGCGATCTTCTGCGCCTCGCCGCCGGAAACCTCCACGCCGTCCTCGGCAAAATCCTTGTAAAGCATGGTGTCCAGCCCCTTGGGCATGGCCGCCAGCCGGTCGCCGAAGCCCGCGTCCATAAGGGCTTTCGTCGCCCGCGCCCGGTCATACTTGGCGCTGCCCGCCACATTTTCTCCCAACGGCTGGGACAGGAGCTGGAAGTCCTGAAACACCACGGAGAAAATGTGCATATAGTCCTGATAGTTATACTTGCGGATGTCGATGCCGTTCAGGAGAATTTCTCCCTCCTGCGGGTCGTACAGGCGGCACAAAAGCTTAATAAAGGTGGTCTTGCCGCTGCCGTTTTCGCCAACGATGGCCAGCCGCTTGCCGACCTTGAACTTCATGGACACGTTTTTCAGCGCCCAATCCACCCGGCCGGGGTAGCGGAAAGACACGTTGCGGAACTCCACCTCGTACTGCCGGTCGGCGCGCTTCTCCGTGGTCAGGCTGCCCTGATACATGGAATTGGGGATATCCAGAAACCGGAAAGTGGCGTCCAGATAACCCGCGTTGGTTTTCAGATTGCCGAGCTGTGCGGTCAGCTTGAAAATGCTGTCTGCCATGGCGGTGGCCGCGCCCACATACTGGGTCACGCTGCCCACGTCAAACGCGCCGCCCCACGCCTTCAGGCAGGTGAACACATAGACAAAGCCGGTGATCAGCGCCACGACCCCTGTACCCAGCGCGGAATAACCGCCTATGGGTCCCAGCGCAAGCTTCCCGATTTTCCCGGTGGCGCCAAAGGCCGAGTCGCCGTTCCAGTAAAACGTCACCAGATTCTGCTGGTTATACATCCGGATGTCCGCGCCCCGTCCCTTGTGTTCGCCGATAAAACCGAAGAATGAGAATACGCGGTTACTCAAAGTCGCTTCCTCCGCCACACAACTCCAGTAGGAGGTGGCCTTTTCCTCAAGCCTCCCCGCCAGAATGCTGATCAGGATCATGACGCCTGCCAGAATCAGAATGAACAGAGGATTGTTCAAAGCGGTCAGCTTCCCGGCGGATTCCGGCACCGGGGAGGTGAACAGCGTAACCGTCAGCGCAATGCCGCTTAAAATGCCGATGAGGCTTTTCAGTGTGCGCTCATAAATCTCCGGAACCTGCATCAGGCCAAAGCTTGACCAGTTCTCGTTCTGGGCGATCTGCGCCCGCAGGTCGCGGGTCTCCTGCTTGTCCACGTCCGCATAATCCATTGAGAAGAACTTCCGGCAAAACAGCGTCTCTTTTCTGCCGTACAGATCGTCCAGCATGGTCTCCGTCCGCTGAAACAGCACCGCCTTCGCGACGGCGCACAGTCCGGTACACAGCACCCCGGCGATGACCCAGTTCCGAAGCACATCCGGTCTGCGGAGCAGCGCCAGCTCCTTCAGGATCTGGGCGGAGAAGAACACCGTCACATAGGGCAGAATTGCACCCACGACGGTATACAGCGTCGCCGCCGGGAAAAATCTGCGGCTGACTCCGTGCAGCGCCTTTGCCGCACGGAAATGAACGGACAGAGCGTGCCTGAAACTCATTTTCTTTTTCATAATCAGAACGCCTTCCCTTCCTGATAATAGCGGCTCTGGACTTCAAATAGCTTGGCATACGCCCCGCCCCTCGCCAGCAGCTGATCGTGAGTACCTTCCTCGGTGATACGGCCGTCCGCCACGAAGATGATGCGGTCACAGAACCGCGTGGAGGCCAGCCGGTGGGAGATGAACAGAGAGGTCTTCCCCGCCGTCATGTCCTTGTACTTCTGATAGATGTCGTTTTCCGCCAGAGGGTCGAGGGCGGCGGTGGGTTCGTCCAGCAGCAGGATAGCGCCGTCCTTGTACAGCGCCCGCGCCAGCATCAGCCGCTGGGTCTGGCCGCCGGAGAACAGCACGCCGTCTAAGTAGACCTGCCTGCCCACATGGGTGTCCAACCCCTTGGGCAGCTTCTGAATGGTCTCCGTCAAGCCCGCCTTTTCGATGCAGTCCCAGAGCTTTTTCGTGTCGATATTCTCATTGGTCTGGGCAATATTCTCCGCCACGGTCACGTCCAGAATGGAGAACTCCTGAAATACGGCGCTGAACAACCCGTAATATTCCCGGCGGTTAAAGTCCCTTACATCCACGCCGTTCAGCAGCACCCGCCCCTCGGTGGGATCGAACAGGCCGCACAAAAGCTTTACAAGGGTGGTCTTGCCCGCGCCATTCAGTCCCACGATGGCCAGCTTTTCCCCGGGACGCACCGTCAGGTCGAGATCGTGGATGGTATCCTCCTCCGCGCCGGGGTAGCGGAAGGACACATGCTCCAGCTTCAGTTCGTAGGCATCCGCCTTTGGAATCGCCGTCCCACCCTCGAACCGGAACGGCTCCGGATATTCCAGAAATTCCCGCACCTGAGAAAGGTCAAGGCTTTCCTCATGCAGCTTCTCCGCCGCCTGCAAAATGCCCATGACCCATGTGGTGAAGGTGGACACCGCAGTAAAATACAGGATAAACTCCGGCACACTCAGAGAATCCCGAAGCGCCAGATGGAGGAGGTACGCGTAGGCAATGCCGTTCCGCGCCATGGTGAGCAGCGCTTCGGTGACATCCGCCAGCAGCTTGATCTTCTCGCAGCGAAGCCGGAAGTCCAGATATACGTTGTGAATGCGGTCAAGCAGTTCGTTCAGCCAGTTTTGCAGGCCAAAAATGCGAATATCCTTCGCCAGCTCCACGGATTCCGCTTTTTTCCGGATGTAGGACTTCTTCGCGTAAAACGTCTCTTCCTCATCCCGGTGCCGGAAAATCCAGTTGCTGGAATACCGGGACACCAGAAATCCCACCACGCAGGTCGCGGCGATCACCACCAGCAGCACCCAATTCAGGCGGGACAGGATGGCAAGGTACACCAGGAAACCGCCCACGTTCTGCAGCAGCACCGTCAGGGTTTTCCAAATGTTTTCCGCCGCTTCAGTGTTGCCCTGCACACTGTGGTGCGCCTTTTCCTTGAGCTTGATGAACTTCACGTCCAGCGTATTGGGAAAAGAGGTCATGTTGCATTTTCTAGCGATCATGCCGACGATGCCGGAGCGCACATCCACCCGGGGGTACATGGAGATCTCCCTCAAATATTCCTTCAGACCCATGGTCAGAAACAGCGCCAGTGTAAAAAGCCCGATGGTACCCAGCAGCTCGCCCACGGGGGCGTGGCGCTCTACGCAGCTTAATATCTCCGGCGCAACGTACAGCTGCGTCAGGTTGTACAGCACTTCCAGCGCCGCCATGGCAACGCAGATAAACAGAACCCGTTTTCTGACCTTCCATGCGATCTTCACCATCCATCCCACGTTCTGGGCGGCGTTGTATTTTGGCTTTATTCTGTCTTTCATTTTGCCTCACCTCGTGAGCATACTCTATCACAAAAAGACGTCCCCGGAAGATTCTGGGGACGAATTGCTTATTTCGGGTGACGAACTGCATTTTCAGGGTTTCCTCAGACCTGCGGGATGAGGATTTCCGTGGTGAATGCTCCATCTTCGCTGTTGCGGCTCAGGTAGCCGTCGTAGCGGGACACGATGTCGTCTATCCGCACCAGCCCGAAGCCGTGCCCCTCCCCCTTGGAGGTTTTGAAGCCCTTACCCACCTTACTTAGCTTTTTCGCAGCGGTGAAGTTGGTGAAGGAAATGTAGAGCTGCGTCCCCTTCATGTCCATGTACACCCGGATCATCCGCTTTTCCTCCGGCAAGGCCATGCTTGCCTCCATGGCGTTATCAAACAGGTTGCCGATGATGCAGCACAAATCCAGCTCCGACATTTTCAGCTTCACCGGGATGTGGGCGTCCACCTGCGTCGGGATGTTCCGGGAACGCGCAAGGGAAATTTTGCTGTTGAGAATGGCGTCGGCCATAGGGTTGCCGGTTTTTACCACGGTGTCCACGGTATTGAGATCCGTGTCCAGCTCGTCGAGGTAGGCTTTCAGGGCGTCCATGTCCCCATTGGCCGCCAGCACCTTCATCATCTGGATGTGGTTGCGGTAGTCATGCCGCCAGCCCCGAATCTGCCGGTACATATTTTCCACTTCCCGGTAGTGGGTCTCGATCAGCTCCCGCTGATAGGCCGCAATGCGCTTGTCGATTTGTTTGGAAAAGAAAGACATAGCCAATCTCCTATGTGTGCTTGATGATCGCCCGGTTCAAGGGTTCGTAAGCGCCCCTTGGCAGGGGCAGCAGCGTGCCGTCCGACAGGCTGACCTCCGTTTTTGTGACGCGCCGGATGTACTTCAGGTTAATGATCAGGCTCCTGCCCGCGCGGAAGAACCGGTCATCCAGCTCCTTTTCAAACTCGTTCAGGCTCCGCTTGACGGTGTACTCCGACTTTCCATGAATCGTCACATAATTCTGCCGAACGTCCAGATACCGGATGTCGTAAAAGGGAATCCGTACCATTTCGCCGCCCAGCTCCAGATTCAGACACCGTTCCTCCCGCTTCCGCTTTTCCAGCGCCCGGTTCAGCACCGCGAACAGCTTTTCCCCACTGACGGGCTTCATCAGATAGTGCAGCGCCGCCACCTCGTAGCCCTCGGCGATATAGTCGGAATACCCGGTGACGAAGACGATCTGCACCGCCTCGTTGTCTTTGCGCACCCGTTTTGCCAGACTTACGCCATCCATAGCGCCCATTTCGATGTCCAGCAGCAGAATGTCCCAGTTCTTGTCCTCCGCGTACCGGAACAGGAAACTCTCGGCGGAGGAAAAGGCGGTAATTTCCGCCTGATGCCCGGCCTGCGCCGCCCAATCCTTTACCAGACCGGAAACATACGTCCGATCTTCCTCTGCGTCGTCGCAGACCGCGATCCTTAATTCCATCATCCCGCCCCCTTTTTTGTCATTATATCTGTTTTTTCGCCGCTTGCAAGGGCGAAAAGGGAAAGGAAGCATACCCAGTCCGGGTATGCTTCCAAAAAGCTCAGTTCTCGTATTTTCCTTTCGCCGGTGCGGGAAGGCGCTGGGCAATTTTTTCTGCCAGCGCGTTTCCGATGAAGGCAAAGGCGGTTCCGACGATGATGGAGAAGATCACGTCGGTCGGGTAGTGGACGTACAGGTACAGCCGGGAGAACGTGACCAGCACGGCGATCACCATGGCAGGAATGCCCATCCGCTTGTCGTAGATCATCAGCGGTATCGCCGCCTCAAAGGAGGCGATGGTATGTCCCGACGGGAAGGAGTAATCGTGCTGAGCGTCGATCAGCAGCTTGATGGTAATTCCGAAATTCTCATACTGAAAATCATACGGTCGCGGCCGCGCCACAAGGGGTTTCAGCGTCACGTTACAGATCAGCACACCCATTACAAGGGCGATGCCCATGGCGATGCCGGTTTTTCTCGTCTTGGGGAATACCAGCATCAGTACCGCCCAGGCAATCCAGAAGATGCCGCCCTCCCCGAACAGGGTCACGATGGGCATGACGGCATCCAGAAAGCCGCACTGCAAGTGCGCCTGAATCCAGTCCAGAATCGGCAGGTCAAAGCTGACCGCCAGTTGGTTCAGTAATGCCAGCATATTAGCCTCCTTCCGTCGCGTCGGTGCCGGACGGCGCCTCGAACAGAGCGTACAGCGTCATCGGCTCCAGCGTGGTGCCGTTGGGGATGTTCACATGGCCGTTTTCATCCGGGTCAAAGACCATGGTGTAGGTGGTGCCGTTGTCGTACTTGTCGATACGATACCAACCGATGAATACCTTGCCCTCGGGGGCGGAGACCAGCGGGGTATCCAGCTCCGTAGCGTCGGTCTTGACAAACTCGCTGCTCAGGACGGTATCGCCGTTCATGAAGGTCAGGCGCACCTTGCCCACCGGCGCGTTGACATCCGCGTTGGTGGCGTCATAGACCAGCCACTTGCCAGTGTCCTGCTTCCGGAAGAACAGAGTCGAGTCATACCCGAAGTCCTTGGTGGTGCCGTCTTTACGAGTGACGTTCAGGGTCAGCGACACACGGGCGGAGAACAGATCGTCGCTGTAGCGGGCGTAATCGGAAACCTCTTCCTTGGTGAAGCGGTAGCCGTTATTGCCCTGCATCCACAGGTTGCCGCTCAGGTTGGTGATGACGCTGTATGCCTCAGAGGAGGTGTCGAAATACTTGGCAATGTCCGCCTTGGATGCCTTCTCGATCATGAACAGGCAGTAGGTCTTCGCCGCGTTCAGCGCCGCTTCCCTCTCGTCGTCGGAGATGGTGTTGGCCTGGGTCTGCTCGGTAAAGGTATGGGTCCCGGCGTCGTAGCTGACCTCCATGGGATTGCCCGACTCGTCAAAGATCGTGACGGTGGGGGTGGCCATCAGGTCGGAAATTTCCTGGGTGCAGATGCTCACGCCGGTGATGCCGATGGGCAGCCGCTCCGCCGCCGCAGTGGTGGCGATCTGAATCACGTGGCTGTCGTCCAGAGGCACACCGTTAACCTCGACAGTGTGACCGTCGGTATTCTTGATATAGAATGTCTCGCTCCGGTCGAAGAACAGCTCAACGCCGCCCAGCTCCCAGTCGGGAATGTCGGTAATGGCGGCCGTCTGACCGGACAGGGTGAAGGAAGCGATCTTCTCGTCCCCCAGGAGGACAAGATACTTCTTATCGCCGGAAAGTCCCGCAGAGGTCTCCTTGAAGGTCAGCGCCGAATCGCCCACCTTGTTTTCCATATAGGCGACGAACTGTTCCTTGCCCTCGTAGGGGGTGTCCTCCACCCCGGCGGCGTCGTAGAGCGCGCCCCAGTCGGGATGGGAGAACAGCTGTTCAAAGACCTCCTGGCTCTTGGTGGTAGGCTGGGCGGCCTGGTAATCCGTCAGCCAGCCCTGAAGCCACTGAAGGCCAAAGAACGTGGCCACAAAGAACACCAGAATGAACATGAAATACAGGGTGTAGAAGATCACGCCGCCCAGCCGGGGGCCTTTGCGGCGCTTTTCCGGCATGGTCTGGGCTGCCTGCGGCCGCTTTCCATTGGGCTGACGGGCGGCCGTCGGCTGGCTCTGCCGCGCACTTTGCTGACGGGCGGGCTGCTGAGGCCGGACGGGTGCCGCCTTGGGCGGGGTCTCCCGCACCGGCTGGCGCTGGGGCTGCTCCCGGGAAGACTCGCTGTTGCGCTGGGCGAGCAACTCGGAAACATCCACCGTGGTTCTCTTATTTTTAGAATCGAATTTTCCTTGATACATGGTTTCCCTCACTTCCTTACGGCGCGACCATCCAGAAAGTCGGCATCTTTCTGGGGCGTTCCTGCAGCAGGGAATAGCTGTTGATCACCTGCACGGTACCGGCTTCACCAAACAGGCCGTAGGTATCCCGGTAGACCATAATGCTGGACGAGCCGCCGTCCATATTGCAGGCGTTCACGACGCCGTATTCGATCATGATATCGATGACGTCCTTATAGGTGCCGCCTGCGGAGCCGGCCTGACGGCCGTCGATGCACACGAACACCACGGCGCCGTCCTTCCGCTGGCCGATGGCGGTACGGGGGTTCCAGCCGGAATTGGAGTTGTAGGCCTCCTGGTTGATTTCGCCGTTCATGATGAGGACGGGGCCGAAGCAGCAGCCGTCCCGGATGTTCAGCTCCTCCGCCTGGGCTTTGCTCAGATTGTCCTGAGCGACCACAAGGATGTTGTCCTTGTTGAAGCCCGCGAAGCCCTTGATGCCGTTGGGGGGAGAGCCGGTCGTCCACTTGCAGACGCCCTTGGAGTAAACCAGTCCCTCCGGCACGGAGCCGACGGAGGGGTCGGAGGTGCCGTTGTCGAAGAACGCGCCCGCATTGACACCGGCAATGGCGCCGTCGGTCTCGATCTGGTCGTCGATACGGGTGCCGGGAATGGAGGTGGAGAAGTTCTCCGTGGAGGTGCCCAGGTAGACCTTGCTGGGGTCGCGGACGATCATGATATGGGCGTTGTAGGTGTCGCCGGAGTGGGACTCAAAGCGGATACCGTCGGGGCTATTCGCCCACTCGTCGGTACCGGCGGAAATCGCCGCATCCTTGTTGATGACGATCTCAGACGTGTTGGAAAACTCGTCCTTCAGGTTGGAATCATCCCGCGTACGAATGGAATCCAGGGTCTGCGCGTCCATGAACAGGCCGGGAATCCACTTGGTTCCGCTGGGCTCCAGCAGCGTCATGGTCAAAATATCCCGGGCTGCGGGGGACGGGCCATTGAAGATCAGGTTCGCCGCCAGACACGCCGCCACCAGGATCAGGGCGATCACGGTGAACAGCACCAGGAAAAACCGCCGGACGATCCGGCCGAACAGGCCGCTGCCCTTCTTCTTTTTCTTCTTGGGCGGTCTGGAAGCCCCGCCCCGCTGGGAAGGAACGGGATCATAATCGGGCATTGTGTTTCGTTTGCTCATTTTTTCTCAACCTCGGGTTCATTTTGTTTCTGGGGTGCAAACACCCAGCGCTGCTGAATCATATAGCCGATGATGTAAAGCAGAATCATCACGACCACGTAAATCAGCGTGTGCAGCACGCCGGTGGGCTTGATATGGAAAAGCACATACGCGCCGTCGGTCAGCAGAATTTGCAGCAGCATTTGGGGTACCGCCAGACAGTAGTAGCGAAGCATGGTCTTGCCGGTACCCGCGGTGTTCCTGAACACCAGCTTCTTATTGAGGAAGAAGTTCAGCAGAGACGAGATCACTCTTGCGCCCGCGCCTGCCGCGGCGGTGAGGGCGAAGCCCTCCAGCGCCTTTTTAAGCAGAGCGGTGAACAGGGTGAACAGGCCGGTGTCCACTGCGGCGCAGACGATGGAATTTATCGTATACCGGAAGAAATGCGCCAGAATCAGCTTGTATATCCGCCAGGAATCCACAAAGGTGCGGAAATGGGAGCTTTTGTTCTCCTCAATGTACACGGTGCGGATCTTGTTCTCCTCGAAGGGGATGGCCTTTTCCTTGAACGCCAGAAGCATATTGGTCTCGTACTCAAACCGGTCCCCCGCCACGTCCACCAGCTCCTCCACTGCCTCTCGGGGCAGCGCCCGCAGGCCGGTCTGGGTGTCGGAAATGGTCATGCCCACGAAGGTCTTGAACACCAGCGACGTGGTGTGGTTGCCGAACCGGCTGCGCTTCGGCACGTGGTCCAGCGTAAAGTCCCGGCAGCCCAGAATGCAGTGCCCGGTCTCCAGCATTTTCTCGCAGCACGCCCGGGTATCCTCGGGGTGGTGCTGGTTGTCGCCGTCCACCGTCACGACGCCGGCGCCTTCGGGACAGTTGTCCAGAAACCACCGGAAAGCGGTCTTCAAAGCCGCGCCCTTCCCCCGGTTCACCTCATGATGGAGCAGATGAATTTCGGGATGAGCCGCGGCGGCGTCCGTGAAATAATGTAAATTTTCCTGCTTGCTTCCGTCGTTGACCAGAATGATGTTGGAAAAGCCGTATTCCAGCAGGCCGTCGATGACGGCGTTCAGCTTCTCGTCCGGGTCCAAAGAAGGCAGGACGACAGAAATTTTCGATAGATCTTGCATCTCTTTTGCCTTTCTAGGGTGTATCTGAAAACTGGCGAAATGACCAGCAGCGAGGGATTTTTGTCCTGAGCAAGCCATTTTTCCGCAGGAATGCTTGCTGCATTTCAAGGGAAAATGGCGCGGCACAGGGCAAAAAGAGCCGCTGATTGGGCGTTTTGACATTTTTCAGATACACTCTTACGTGCGCGCCCGTGTTCTTGGCGCAGATAGTCACACGAAACTCAGTATACTATAGCATATTTCTTTTCATTTGCAAAGAGTTTTCGTAAAAACTTAATAGAAAAAGTCGATTTGAACGCTTCCCCGTCCGCCGTCTGCGGCTTCGCTTGACACGTTTGCCCGGGTATGGTAGATTAGTAAGTAGAATATCCAACAAAACACCCTGTATTCCAGTGTTCCGCCCGGGAAAAACTTCCATCGGACGGCAAAAGGAGGATGTCCATGCTGCAGACGCTCACCACGCCCCGGGGTGAAACGCTTTCCGGCACGCCATGGCAGGTCTATCCCAGACCGCAGATGCGCCGGGATTCTTACATAAACCTGAACGGAGAATGGGATTTTGCCGTATCCCGCGAGGAACCGGCAACATTTGACATGCGCATTCTGGTGCCCTTCTGCCCGGAGTCCCGGCTTTCCGGCATCGGGCGGCATTTTGAAGAGGGCGCGCCATTATGGTATCGCCGACGCTTTCTTCTGCCCGAGGGCTTCCGCCGGGAGCGGGTGCTGCTCCACATCGGCGCTGCCGATCAAATTGCAGAGGTGTTCGTGAACGGGCAGCACCTGTGCCGCCACGAGGGCGGCTATGCCTCCTTCTGCGTGGATATCACCGAAGTGCTGGCGGAGGAAAACGAGCTGGTCATCCGCTGCACCGACAATCTCCACGATCAGGCTTTCCCCTATGGCAAGCAGGTGATGAACCGGGGCGGCATGTGGTACACCCCCGTGTCCGGTATCTGGCAGACGGTGTGGCTGGAAAGCGTGCCGGGCACTTATATCGAGAATCTGAACATTGAAAATCACGGCGCATCCGTGACGATCTCCACGGTTCCGCCCTTGGACGGAACCGTCAGCGTGGAGCAGCTGGGGCAGTTCCCGCTGGAACACGGGCAAGTGACCATCGCCCCGGAAAATCCCCATTTCTGGTGCCCGGACGACCCCTATCTTTACTGCTTCACCGTGGAAACGGCGCAGGATAAGGTAGAATCCTACTTTGCCATCCGGTCTCTGGAAATCAAAAAAGTGGGGGGATACCCCCGCCTGTGTCTCAACGGCAAACCCTATTTCTTCCACGGTCTGCTGGATCAGGGCTACTGGCCGGAGGGGCTGCTCACCGCCCCCAGCGGGAACCCCCGCCCCGGAAAGCTATGCCGACGATATCCTCGCCATGAAGCGTCTCGGCTTCAACACCCTGCGCAAGCACATCAAAGTCGAGCCGGAGGAATTCTACTATCAGTGCGACCGGCTGGGCATGATCGTCTGGCAGGACATGGTAAACGGTGGCACCTACAATGCTCCGTTCATGACCTGGCTGCCTGCACTCTTTCCAAAATTCAAGCTTCACACCAGTGACCGGATTCATCCTCTCTTCGGCAGGAAAAATGTACATGGCAGAGAAGAATTCATCCGTGAATGCAAAGAAACTGTCACTGCCCTAAAAGCATTCCCATGCATCAGCACCTGGGTAATCTTCAATGAAGGC
>OGPV01002179.1_pt1 | contig 11931 bp, 10 predicted proteins | sample 1553001 | NCBI WGS metagenome assembly OGPV01 (sample SAMEA2580268, study PRJEB22360) | human gut metagenome | biome: human gut; feature: human-associated habitat; material: faeces | place: Denmark | collected 2008/2010
GAAACAGCAGCCGAATAAAACGGTTTTTAACCGTTTTATTGAAAACTAGTATCAGATTCGGTAAAGATTTGCCCCGGAGGGAAAAATGATCAAATTGCTTTCCGATATCGGTAGATTTGTTCATAAGATTATGGTATTCTATTCACAAAGTGTTGAATCAAATCACGAAGGAGCAGCAGAATGGTCAAAACGAAACAGCTTATCCACGAACTTTCCAAATCCCTGCGATGGCAGAACTTTATTTTCCTGTTTGTCGCGGGCTGCATCAATGCCTTTGGCGTCAACATTTTCTTAGCCCCGGTGGGGCTGTACGACAGCGGCATTTCCGGTACGTCCATACTCCTTTCCCAGATCACGCCGGATTATCTGTCCCTGTCCGTGTTCCTCCTGATTTTGAACGTTCCGCTTTTTCTGTTTGGGCTGAAAAAACAGGGGACGGCCTTTACCGTCTATTCCCTGTTTGCCGTCGCCGTGTATTCCGCCGCGTCGTGGATCATTGTGGACGTGCTCCCTGTGGACGTGAGTTTTGCGTCTCCGCTGGCAGGGGAGGATCTGCTCCTGTGCGCCTTGTTCGGCGGCGTGATTTCCGGCGTGGGCAGCGGCCTGACCATCCGCTACGGCGGCGCAATTGACGGCGTGGAGGTCATGGCGGTCATCTTCGCAAAGAAGCTGAGCCTGACCGTCGGTACCTTCGTTATGATCTACAACGTTATTCTGTACATTCTCGCTGGCAGCGTGATGCACAGCTGGATATTGCCCCTATACTCCATCGTGGCCTACGGGGCGGGGCTGAAAACCGTTGACTTCGTGGTAGAAGGCATTGACCGCTCCAAGGAGGTCATGATCGTCACCGACAAGGCCGAGGAGATCAGCGCCGCGCTGATGGAGGCATTCGAGTGCGGCACAACGAAAATCGCCGCCCGAGGCGGCTACTCCGACGCGGACAAAACGATCATTTACTTCGTGGTGAATCGCTTCCAGATCTCCAGAATGCGGGCAATTATCCGCTCCATCGACCCGAAAGCGTTCGTGACCATCAGCGATGTGGCCGATATGTTTAAGAGCAATGACTAAAATTTAAGGCAGCGCCGCGCAATCGCGCGGCGCTGTTTTTCTAATTTCCTCTTGCATTTTCCGGCAAAATGTGCGACAATAGCGTCAAACATACGAGCGAAAACGGTGATGGTATGGAGAAAGAAGAACTATTGCAGCGGGTCTTTGGCTATTCCAGCTTCCGGCCGGGGCAGGAGAAACTCATTGACGGCGTGCTTTCCGGGCAGGACGTATTCGGCATCATGCCCACCGGCGGCGGAAAAAGCATGTGCTACCAGCTCCCGGCGCTGATGCTGCCGGGAATTACTCTGGTAATTTCGCCCCTGATCTCTCTGATGCGGGATCAGGTGATGGCGCTGAAAGGGGCGGGCGTTCCCGCCGCGTTCCTGAACAGCACCCTCACGGGGCCGCAGATGCAGGCGGCATACCGCAATCTGCTGGCCGGGCGGTACAAGATCGTCTATGTCGCCCCGGAACGGCTGGACTATCCGGGCTTCGGCGGCGTGGTGGAGAAACTGAACATCTCCTTTGTCGCGGTGGACGAAGCCCACTGCATCTCCCAGTGGGGACAGGATTTCCGCCCCAGCTATTTACGAATCGTGCAGTTTATCGACAGCCTGCCGAAGCGTCCGGTGGTGGGCGCATTCACCGCCACCGCGACCCGGAGCGTGCAGGAGGACGTGGAGCGGATTCTGGAGCTGCGCAGTCCGGTGCGGGAGGTCACGGGCTTTGACCGGCCGAACCTGTATTTTGAAGTCATCCAGCCGGAGTCCAAGGACAAGACGCTTCTCCGGCTGCTGGCCGGACGGAAGGGGAAAAGCGGCATCGTCTACTGCGCCACCCGGAAAAAGGTGGAGAGCGTATGCGAGCTGCTGTGCGACCACGGCTACGCTGCCACCCGGTATCACGCGGGGCTTTCCGAAGCCGAGCGAAGCAAAAATCAGGAGGATTTCCTGTACGACCGCAAGACCGTGATGGTTGCGACAAACGCCTTCGGTATGGGCATCGACAAATCAAACGTCAGCTTTGTCATTCACTACAATATGCCGAAAAGCATCGAAGCCTACTATCAGGAGGCCGGCCGCGCCGGACGGGACGGCACGGAAGCGGACTGCATTCTGCTGTTCAACTCCGGGGACGTGCAGACAGCCCGGTTTCTCATCAACAACGGCTCCGACAATGAGGAAATGGACGCCGTGCAGCGGGAGGAAGTGCGGCGGCAGGATCTGGAACGGCTGGACGCCATGGTCGGCTACTGCAAGACGAAAAGCTGCCTGCGGGGCTACATTCTGGACTACTTTGGGCAAAAGCACCCGGCGATGTGCGGCAACTGCGGAAGCTGCAAGGGGAATTTCCATTCGGTGGAGATTACTCGGGAAGCCCAGATCATTCTTTCCTGTGTGAAGCGGGTACACGACGCCATCGGCTACAATGTGGGCGCGAATCTGCTGGGGAACATTCTGCGGGGCAGCCGGAACAAGCGTGTGCAGGAGCTGGGGCTGGACAAAATCAGCACCTACGGTCTGCTGAAGGACAGGACAAGAAGCGACATCCACGCCATGATCGACCATCTGGAGGCGGAAGGGTATCTGCGGACGGAGCAGGAGCATCAATCCGTGTTCCTGACCCCGGCGGCGGGGGAAGTACTCTACCGGGGCAAAACAGTCTCCATGCTGGTGGAGCAGACTCCGGAACCGGAAACGCCGGTCACGGAGACTGCAAAGCTCACCGCGGACGACGCCCAGCTGTTTGACGCACTGAAAGAATTGCGGCTGGAACTGGCGAAAAAGGCAGAAATTCCGGCGTTTGTGGTATTTTCCAACGCCACGCTGGCGGACATGGCGAAAAAGAAGCCCGCCACCATGAGCGAATTCAAGAAGGTTTCCGGCGTGGGCGAGATCAAGGCGGCATGGTACGGCACGGCGTTCCTCAAGTGCATTCAGTCGTACTTAGACGAGAACATATAATACGCTTATGCATAGCGAAATCCTCCGCATGGTTTCATCCATGCGGAGGATTACACTATATTGCGCTATTTGGCATATCACTCCCGGTTGTCCAGCGTATAGACCACGCAGGCAAACCCGGCAATCAGAGAGAATAGAATGGCTCCGCCCAGCGCGTCGCTCTGGCTTGCGCCGATGAAGAAGCCGACGATCGCGGCAATGACCATGACGATCACGGATACCACCGTCCTGAACTTGTTCATAGCCCGATAACCTCCAAACGAGAATCAGCCGATGGGTTCAAAATCCGCCGCGCCGTGCTTGCACAGGGGGCATACGATGTCGTCGGGCAGGGTGTCGCCCTCGTAGATCCAGCCGCAGACCTTGCAGACGAAGCCGTGCTTGCCCTCGGTTTCCGGCTTGGGCTTGACATTGTTCTGATAGTAGGTGTAGGTCATGGTCTCCCGGTCGGAGATCACCCGCGCCTCGGTGACGGAGCAGATGAACATGCCGTGGGTGTCCAGATCCACATAGCTTTCCACCTTCAGGCTCATGAAGGAGTTGATATACCGGGGCAGGAACCGCAGGCCGTTGTCGGAGCGCAGCTCCTCAATGCCGGCGAACTTGTCCGCCGTGCGGCCGCTCTGGAAGCCGAAGGTCTGGAAGACGGAGAAGGGGGCGGAGGTGTCCAAGCAGCACACATTCATCACGCCGGTCTGCTTGATGACGTGGTGGGAGTAGTTCTGCTTGTTGATGGTGACGGCAATGCGGTTGGGGGTATTGGTGACCTGGGAGACGGTGTTGACGATCAGGCCGTTGTCTTTGCTGCCGTCGCTGGACGTGACCACGTACAGGCCGTAGCCGATGTTGAACAGGGCGTCCAGATTGTTCTTGTTCGCCGTCTCGTCCTGCCGGGCGAGGTAGTCCTTGCACAGCTCGTTTGCCATGGACTCAATCTGAGCCTTGCTGTCGTCATTCAGTGCGGAGAGAATCTTCACGGTGGTGTCGGTGAAGGTCAGGTTCTTGCTGCCATCCAGCATCTTGCGCATGGTCTTGGCGGCGAGGGGCGCCCAGGAGCCGTTTTCCATCAGGCCGATGGTGCGGCTCTGGAAGTTCCGCTCGGTCAGGTGATGAATGAATTCCTTCATGAAGGGGAAGATGTCGGCATTGTAGGTGGTGGTGGCCAGCACCAGCTTGCCGTAGCGGAAGGCGTCCTCCACGGCCCTGGCCATGTCGCACCGGGCGAGGTCGTGCACGATGACCTTGGGGCAGCCCTTGTCCGTCAGCTTCTGCGCCAGCAGCTCCGCCGCCGCCTTCGTGTGGCCGTAGACGGAGGTGTAGGCGACCACAATGCCGTCGCTTTCCACCCGGTAGGAAGACCAGATGTCGTACAGATTCAGATAATACCCCAGATTCTCCGTCAGCACGGGGCCATGGAGGGGGCAGATGATGGAAATGTCCAGCCCGGCGGCCTTTTTCAGCAGCGCCTGCACCTGCGCGCCGTACTTGCCCACGATGCCGATGTAGTACCGGCGGGCTTCGTCCGCCCAGTCTTCTTCCACGTCCAGCGCGCCGAACTTGCCAAAGCCGTCAGCGGAGAAGAGAACCTTGTCATAGGAATCATAGGTCACGATAACCTCCGGCCAGTGAACCATGGGCGCACCCACAAAGGTCAGGGTGTGCTTGCCCAGGCACAGGGTATCGCCCTCGCCGACGACAATGCGGCGGTCGGCGTAGTCGTCGCCAAAGAAGTTTTTCATCATGACGAAGGCCTTGGCGGAGGAAACCACGGTCGCCTCGGGGTAGACCTTCAGGAAATTGGCGATGTTGGCGGAGTGGTCAGGCTCCATGTGCTGCACCACCAGATAGTCCGGCTTGCGGCCGCCCAGGGTGTTCTGAATGTTGTCCAGCCACTGATGGGTAAAGCCCCGGTCTACGGTGTCCATGATTGCGATTTTGTCGTCCATGATGGCATAGGAATTGTAGCACATGCCGCCCGGGACAACGTACTGTCCCTCGAACAGATCGACCGCATGGTCGTTGACGCCGATGTACCGGATGTCCTTTGTGATTGTCATAAAATTGCTCCTTTTTTGTGTTATTATGTCAGTTCTGCTCGTAATCCAGAACTTCCTTGGCAATATAAATGGGGCGGTCCTTGCTCTGCTCAAAGGTTCTGCCCACATATTCTCCGATGATGCCGATGCAGAACAGCTGCACGCTGCCCAGCAGCAAAATCAGCACGATGATGGTGGCATAGCCGGGAACGTCGATGCCCTGAATCAGCTTTTGCAGCACCACCACGATCAGGTAAATGACAGCCGCCACGCCCGTCGCGCCGCCGAGCCACGTCGCCAGCCGCAGCGGGGCGGTGGAGAAGCCGATAATGCCCTCGATGGCGTAATTTACCAGCTTCCAGAAGCTCCACTTCGTGGTGCCGGTCGCCCGCTCGCAGGCGGTGTAAGGGATGAACTTGGTACTGTAGCCCACCCATGCGAAAATGCCCTTGGAGAAGCGGTGGTATTCCGCAAGCTCTAAGATGCTGTCCCGGACACTGCGGCGGAAGGTGCGGAAGTCGCTGGCGTCCGGCTGCAAGGTCACCTTGGACAGCTTGTTGATGATGCTGTAAAAGCACTTTTTGAAGAAGGACAGCACCTTTCCTTCGTCCCGGCGATCCTGGAAGGCCGCGACCACGTCGAATTCCGGCTCTTCGTCCAGGGTTTTCACCATGTCCCGGACGATTTCCGGGCGCTGTTGGAGGTCGGCGTCAATCAGGCAGATATACTCGCCCGCCGCGTGCTGCAAGCCCGCGTAAATGCCGGCCTCCTTGCCGAAATTCCGGGAGAAGGACACCACCTTCACGGGGCATTCCTGGGCGGCGTAGATTTTTTTCAGATTGTGCAGCGTGGCGTCCCGGCTGCCGTCGTCAATGAAGACGATCTCGTAATCATAGCCGCAGCCGTCAAAGGCGGAGATGACCGCCTGCTGAAACAGGGCGACGTTATCCGCTTCGTTATAGCAGGGAACTACCAGGGATAATTTCATGAGCAAACACTCCCGCTTCCAATAAACTGCATACATTATATGCGATTTTTACCGGCTCGTCAACGCCTTGTGCAGCCATTTTCCGCTGCCGAAGCGGACGGAGAAAAATACGCACCGGATTGCCCACGACGCCCACATGGCGATCCACACGCCAAGCAGGCCGAGCTTGCAGGGAATCGCCAGCACATAGCCAAGGCCGATGGTCACGACCCACAGCACAGCCAGTGACACCACGGAGGGGTACAGGGTATCGTTGGCCGCCCGGAGGGTGCTGGGCAGGGTGTTCGACCGCGGCCAGAACAGCAGCAGGCTGGGAATCGACCAGCACAGCAGCTTTTTCGCCATGGCGAGAACCTCCGGCGTGGGGTGGTACTGCCCCAGAAGCGCGGGAAGCAGGGGAATGAACAGGGCGGAGGTCAGCAGCACCAGAATCAGGGCGATCTGGTCGCACCGGACGCCGTAGCGTTTGGCTTCGTCATACTTTTCCGCGCCAAAGCACCGGCCGACCACCGTCACGGACAGGTTCGCCGCGGCCATAGCAGGGGAGTACCACACACCGATCACGGAATTGGCAATGGCGTGGGTCGCCAGTGCTGTGGTGCCGAGAGAGATCATGTACATTTCGGCCACCACATTTCCGAGGGACGAGCACACCTGTTCCAGCCCCAGAGGAATGCTGACCTGCAAGGTGGAGCGGAGAATCCCTTTATCGCAGGTGAATATCTGCCCGAAGGTCATTTTTACCGGCGCTTTCCAGAAAAACAGCAGGATCACGGACGCGGCGGAGCCAATGAACCGCGCCAGCAGCAGGGCAAAAACGCTGCCGAGAATATCCATCCGAAGCACATTCAGAAACAGAATGCTGAACACCAGATAGGCGGCGTTGATGATGACGCTCAGGGCAAGGCACCGGCCGGATTCTCCCAGCCCACGGAGAATGCCGAAGTTTGCGGTATATATGGTAAACACCAGCATCGACCAAGCTCTGCCGGAAAGATAAATCCGGGCTTTTTCCAGAACGACGGCTTCTGCCTCCGGGTAAAGCAGGGTCAGCACCTGACGGGGAAACATCAGCAGGGGCAGGCACACCACGGTGCCGACTGCCACCGTCAGCCACAGCGTCATGCCCGCGGCCTTGCGGATACGAACAGGGTCTTTCATGCCGCAGCTCTGGGCGACCACCACCGTGCCGCCGGCGCTGATACCGTTGAAAATGCAGGTGATCATCCACGCCAGCGGCGTCACCAGAGACACCGCCGCGACGCTGGCTTCGCCGTTGCTGCTGATGAGGGCGGTGATGAGCATACTGATGAACATGATGGACAGACAGTCCAGAACGTTGGGAAAGGTCAGATGGAGAATTTCCCGCCACGAAAACACCGTACCGGACAGGGTACGTGTGAGAAAATTGTCAAGGAATTTGGGTACAGAATGCTGTTTCATGAAGAAATGGCCTCCGCAGGATTTTTCGTCCAAAGCATAGCATGACCGGCAGGAAATGTCAATGGATGGCAGAAGAGCACCAACATTTTTCTTGACAAAATACTGCCTTTGCAATACAATGAAGTGAAATTGATAACGCGGTGAACGGGAGGTTCCGTTTTCCGGCTCAAGGAAGAGAGTGCGCATTCTGGTGCGAGCGCATATTGGCCGGTTCGGATGGTCGCCCGGGAGCGGTCTTTCTGAATAAAGTAGGAAAGAACGGGGCTGCCCGTTACAGCAGTTTTTAAGTGCCCGAAAGGGAATTCAGGTGGTACCGCGGAAAATTTTCGCCCTGAGCTTTTGGGGAATCTCTGAGTCAGCCAATTCAGAGCTTCTCCGGCTCAGGGCGTTTCTTATTTAACAAAAGGAGCGAAAAAAATGGCAAGAGAATTACCAAAGGTCTATGAGCCGCAGCAGGTGGAATCCAAAATCTACGACATGTGGCAGCAGGGCGGCTACTTCCACGCCGAGGTGGATGAAAGCAAGAAGCCCTTCACCATCGTCATGCCCCCACCCAACGTCACCGGTCAGCTGCACATGGGTCACGCCATGGACGCGACATTGCAGGATACTCTGATCCGGTTCAAGCGGATGCAGGGCTATAACGCCCTGTGGATTCCCGGCGTCGATCACGCCGGCATCGCCACCCAGATCAAGGTGGAGGAGGAACTTCGCAAGGAGGGTCTGACCCGCTACGATCTTGGTCGTGAAAAGTTTCTGGAGCGCGTCTGGGACTGGAAGCACAAGTACGGCAACCGCATCGTGGAGCAGCAGAAGAAGCTGGGCGCAAGCTGCGACTGGGGGCGCGCCCGGTTCACCATGGACGAGGGCTGCTCCAAGGCCGTGCGGGAGGTCTTCGTCTCCCTGTACGAAAAGGGCCTGATCTACAAGGGCAGCCGCATCATCAACTGGTGCCCCCACTGCGTCACCGCCCTGTCCGACGCTGAGGTGGAGTATGTGGACAAGCCCGGCCACCTGTGGCACATCCGCTACCCCTTGGCCGACGGCTCCGGCGAGGTGATCGTGGCGACCACCCGTCCCGAGACCATGCTGGGCGACTCCGGCGTGTGCGTCAACCCCAACGACGAGCGCTACAAGGACATCGTGGGCAAGATGGTCATTCTTCCCCTTGTGAATAAGGAAATCCCCGTCGTCGCTGACGATTACGCCGAGATGGACTTTGGCACCGGCTGCGTTAAGATGACCCCCGCCCACGACCCCAATGACTTTGAAGTGGGACTGCGCCACAATCTGGAAGTCATCCGGGTTCTGGACGACAACGGCAAGGTCAACGAAAACGGCGGAAAGTATGAGGGCCTCGACCGCTACGAGGCCAGAAAGCAGATCGTCGCCGATCTGGAAGCGGGCGGATATCTGGTGAAGGTGGAGCCTTACAGCCACAACGTCGGCACCTGCTACCGCTGCCATCAGGACGTGGAGCCGATCATCTCCGCCCAGTGGTTCGTGAAGATGAAGCCTCTGGCCGAGGAAGCCATCCGCGTCGTCAAGGACGGGGAGACCAAGTTCGTCCCCGAGCGGTTCAGCAAGACCTATCTCAACTGGATGGAGAATGTCCGCGATTGGTGCATTTCCCGTCAGCTGTGGTGGGGTCATCAGATTCCCGCATGGACGTGCGCCGACTGCGGCCACATCACCGTGTCCCGGGAGGATGTCTGCAAGTGCGAAAAGTGCGGCAGCACCAACGTTGAGCGTGACCCCGACGTGCTGGATACCTGGTTCTCCTCCGCTCTGTGGCCCTTTGAAACGCTGGGCTGGCCGGAAAAGACGGAAGACCTTGACTATTTCTACCCGACGGACGTGCTGGTCACGGGCTACGACATCATTTTCTTCTGGGTCGCGAGAATGATCTTCTCCGGCTGCGAGCATACCGGCAAGACGCCCTTCCACACCGTTCTGATTCATGGCCTTGTCCGGGACAATCAGGGACGCAAGATGTCCAAGTCCCTTGGCAACGGCATTGACCCGCTGGAAATGATCGACAAATATGGCTGCGACGCCCTGCGGATGAACCTGATCACCGGCAACTCTCCCGGAAACGACACCCGTTTCTACACCGAGAAGTGCGAGGCCATGCGCAACTTTGCCAATAAGCTGTGGAACGCTTCCCGCTATGTGCTGATGAATCTGGGCGAGGACGCCAGGAACGAGCTGCCTGCCCTTGACAAGCTGGAAATTGCCGACAAGTGGGTGCTGTCCAAGCTGAACACGCTGATCGCCGAGGTCACGGAGAATCTGGAAAAGTACGAGCTGGGCGTGGCCGTCCAGAAGGTGTACGACTTCATCTGGGACACCTACTGCGACTGGTATATCGAGCTGACCAAGGCGCGGCTGTACTCCGAGGATGCGATCCGCAAGCAGACCGCGATTCAGGTGCTGGTGTACGTGCTTGACCAGATTCTGCGGCTGCTGCATCCCTTCATGCCCTTCATCACCGAGGAGATCTGGCAGAGCATCCCCCACGAGGGCGACGCGCTGATCATTGCTAAGTGGCCGGAATATCGGGAAGACCTTGCCTTCAAGGCCGAGGAAAGCCACATGGAGTCCGTCATGGACGCCATCCGCGCCATCCGCAACCGCCGTGCGGAAATGAATGTTCCGCCCTCCCGGAAGGCGGCGCTGTACGTGCTGACCTCCAAGCCTCAGGTCTACGCCGAGGGTGAGGGCTTCATCCAGCGTCTGGCCTACGCCGACACCGTGACCATGCTGGATAAGGAGCCGGAGAATCTGGACGGCATGGTGACCATTCCCACCGCCGACGCCAAGCTGTATATCCCCATGGGTCAGCTGGTGGACGTGGCCAAGGAGCTTGACCGTATCTCCAAGGAACTGGAAAAGAACCGCAAGTTCTTAAGCTCTCTGGAAGCGAAGCTCAGCAATGAGAAGTTCGTCTCCCGCGCCCCCGAGGCCGTTGTGAACGCGGAGAAGGAAAAGGCGCAGAAGACCCGCGACCTGATTGCAAGTCTCGAGCAGAGCGAAGCGGCGCTGAAAAGCCTGTAAATGAACAAAACCCGCAGGAAACCCCTGCGGGTTTCCTTTACCAAAGGGGCTGCAATCAAGAGATCAATTTTGCCGTTTGTCCAAAACCTTTATTTTCAAAGAATCCCGTTTCCGACTGAAAAATCGGAAACGGGATTTTATACTGTTAATCAGCAAATTTACCTAGGAGGGAAGCAATATGCACTTTACCAGTTTTTTGGAGGAAGGACGGCTGACGGTGGCGCTCACCGGGGAAATTGACCACCACTGCGCAAAAGCCTATATTCAGGCCATCGCCGCAAAAATCGAGGCTTACACCCCGGAGGTCTGCGTGCTGGATTTTCAGGAGGTTTCCTTTGTGGATTCTTCCGGCATTGCCGTGGTCATCAACGCCTTAAGGAGCATGACCCAGATCGAGGGGCGGTTGCTTCTGACAGGCATTGCGCCCCAGCCCATGCGGGTGTTCCGGGCGTCGGGAATCGATAAGCTTGTGGAGATCAAGGAGGCTGTATCATGAAATTCGACAACTATATGATTCTGGATTTTCCCAGCAAATCCGCCAACGAAGCCTTTGCCCGGTCGGCGGTGGCCTGCTTTGCCGCCCAGATGGACCCGACGCTGGAGGAGCTTGGGGACATCCGCACGGCGGTGAGCGAAGCGGTGACCAACTGCATCGTCCACGCCTACCCGGAAAAGCTGGGGAATATCACCCTGCGCTGCCGTATCCTGAAGGACAACGTGCTGGACATCGTCATCAAGGACAAGGGCGTCGGCATCCCGGACATAGAACAGGCCAGACGTCCCGCGTACACCACCGGCGGCGCGGAACGCAGCGGAATGGGCTTTACCATTATGGAGAGCTTCATGACCGATCTGGAAATTACATCCAAACCCGGAAAAGGAACCACGGTGCATATGCGCCGGAAGCTGCAGCGGCGGCAATGAGCAGGACGGAGGAACTGATCGTCAAGGCGCAGCAGGGCGACCGGGAAGCGTCCGAAGCTCTGGTGGAGGAAAACTCCGGCCTGATCTGGTCGGTGGCAAGGCGGTTTTTAGGCCGGGGAACGGAAGCCGATGATCTGTACCAGCTGGGGTGCCTTGGCTTTCTCAAGGCCGTGGAGGGGTTCGACCTTGCCTACGGGACGCAGTTTTCCACCTACGCCGTGCCGAAAATTGCCGGGGAGATCCGGCGGTTCCTCCGGGACGACGGGGCGGTAAAGGTGTCCCGGAGCTTAAAAGAGCAGGCCGCGACCATCAAGGCCACCCGCAGCCGCCTGACCGGGGCGCTGGGCAGGGAACCGACGATTCAGGAAATTTCCCGCCAGACCGGGTTCACCCCGGAAGAAATCGCTCTGGCCGAAACGGCTAACCCCGCCCCGGGGGCCCTTTACCGAGGGATTTAAGCCAT
>OGPV01002185.1_pt1 | contig 11915 bp, 10 predicted proteins | sample 1553001 | NCBI WGS metagenome assembly OGPV01 (sample SAMEA2580268, study PRJEB22360) | human gut metagenome | biome: human gut; feature: human-associated habitat; material: faeces | place: Denmark | collected 2008/2010
CAGGAACACCGTCTCCGGGGTCTTCTCCAACGCTTGGGCGATCGGGCCGAGCCTGTCTGCGGATACGTCCATATATCCGGAGGCCGTCTGCAGTCCGGCCTGTTTCATGGTTTTCGAGATGGAGCCGTCCACGAGTCCTTCCATTCGTTCGATGACCTCGCGCAGCGCCGGGATGGCGGGCAGATACGAGACCTCGTACGAGACCGGCGTCGACCGGAAGAGCCTGCGGCGTGCGATTTCGTAGAACCGTTCGCACTCGCTCTCCCCTTCCAACGCCAAAGGTCGGCCGACCAATGCGATGGACAGCAGTTCCGTGGTGGTCGGCGCTCCGGAACGCAGCGAGGCGGAGGTCCAACCGTCCGGACCGCTCATATCGCCGCCGTTGAACGCCACATAGCTGCCCGATCCCATGCGGGTCTCGATGAGTTCGGCCTTTTTCAGCTGTTCCAGCGCCCTGCGCACGGTGCCGCGGGACACTTGGTACTCTTCGGCCAGACGCGTTTCGGACATGATCCGCTCCCCCGGCTTGAGCGTGCCGTTTCTGATCTGCTCGGCAAGCTCGTGCCGCAGGTGCTCCGTTCGGGTGTAGGCAGTCATCTTCGGCCTCCGGACGACATTGAAACCAATATTGAGCAACTATGTACAGGGTAGCACAGGTTTGTACAGGTTGCGTGTTGGTGGATGATGTTGCAAAGACGCGACGGGGAATACGGTCAGCCTGACAGGCTGTTTCGTCTCCCCGCGCTCAAAAGCGGGAAACCTGCATCGCCGCGCGTTCCATGTCTTTCGTTTCGAAAAAAGTTCGTTCGCGCGCTTAGTCTTTTTCCTGTGTCTACACTTGATTGCGGAGCCGGCAAAAGCGCCGGCGGCATCGTAAGGAAGAGCATTATGAAGATCACAGGACTCGACGAGGAGCGGCACGACCGGCGTTGGAACGGACAGCGCGCGTTGGTCACTGGAGCCGGACAGGGCATCGGCCGGGCCGTGGCGCAGCTGCTCGTGTCCAAAGGCGTGAAGGTGGCGGTCAACGACATCGTGCCGGAACGTGCCGAGAACACCGTCAAACTGATTGCGGACGCCGGCGGAGAAGCCTTCGCAGCCATCGGCGACATCGCCGATCCGACTGTGGTGGAAGACCTCTTCAGGCAGCTCGACGAACGGTTCGGCGGTATCGACATCCTCGTCAACGTTGCGGGGATCATCATCAAGGACTCGCTCGACGACACCGACCTGGAACGGTGGAACCGCATCCTCGCGGTCAATCTGACCGCGGACTTCCTGACCATCAAGCAGGCCGTCAAACGCATGCGCAAGCAGCATTACGGGCGCATCGTCAACGTGTCTTCCATCGCCGCGAAACATGGCGGCGGCTACTTGGGCGGCGTCGCCTACGCGTCCACCAAGGCGGGCGTCGCGGCGCTCACGCGAGGAGCGGCCAGGGAGTACGCGCCGGACGGCATCAACGTGAACGCGGTCATGCCGGGACTCACCTACACGCCTATGACCGCCGGCATGCCTGATTGGAAACGTGAGGCGATCGAGGATTCCACGCTCGTCAAGCATGGCGGCCAGCCGTACGACATCGCGCGTGCAATCGTGTTCCTCGCCGATCCGGAATCCGGCTACATCGACGCGCCGCGACTGGGCGGGGCGGCCCCAGCCTCGACTAGGCTCCACGCCTTCGCTTTGCCCTGCCGCGTGTATCCGGAGGCGTCAGTCCCGGTCCGCTCTCAACTCAAACACGCTATATGTGGCAGATTCGGCGGTCCTAAAAATCTGATATCCGCTATATGTGGCAGGTCAAACTGGATACAAGGTTGTCAGGGGGTATGATTCATGCCCTCTAACAGCTTGCTTTTCGGAAAATCTGCCACATATAGCGCAAAACGATTCCCTCAGCGCATGAATCTGCCACATATAATGGATTCCGTTTTTCTTTGGACCGGCTTTCGCCAGCCCATTGCCGAGACGGAATCGATTTAGTCGAGCACGACGCCGGCTTCACGCATTTGGCGTCGTGCTTCGACGCCCAGTTCCTCGCTGACCGGTTCGGTCAGATTCTCGATGACATGCGTCTCGTATCCGAGTTTTTTCGCGTCCAACGCGGTTTCCTTCACGCAATGCGATTCCGCCAATCCGACGACGTCCACGCGCGTGACGCCAGCCGCCCGCAACGCATTGGCAAGCGTCTTGCCCGCCGCCAGATCCGCGTCGACCTCCGTTCGTGTGGGAATGCGGTCGGTGTTGTCTTCCGATCCTTCGAAGCCGGAGTATGACGGCGAATACTGTCCCTTCTTGAAATGGTGCGTGATTTTCAGTGCGGCGATCGCGGGATGCAGTTCGGCGTTCGCGGTGCCGGCCTTGCCATGCACCGGCCAAGTGTCGACGTAATCGGGATTGTCCGACCAGTGCGTTCCCGGTTCGATATGCCAGTCCTGTGTGGTGGCGATGTACGCGTATTCGCCGCGATGCGATTCAACATACTTCGCGATGCGTTCGGCGACGGCATTGCCGCCTTCCACACCCAGTTCCCCGCCTTCGCAGAACGTCGGCTGCACGTCCACGATGATCAACGCCTTGCCCATGGTCGCCTCCTACTTGGTTTTACGATGCTTCCCTGGCCAGCATAACCGGTTCCGTCGGCAAGCGTCCGGCATGATTTGTCAGAAGACGATCGTCTTCTTCTTTCCTTTGGCATTGCGCGGATATTCACGGATGCGCGTGACGTATTCCAGATTGACCGCTTCGACGTTGCCGTCCTTTTCCAGCACGATGCCGCCGTCCGTCACGTCCTTGACCGTTCCTTGAATGCTTGAATCCGTGCTCGTCACGGTGTAGATGATGCATTCCTTTCCAATGAACTGCCTTGCCAGCTCCTCCATCACCTTGTCCTTTCCACTGTTCCTTTTCCTGTTCAGCACGTGCCTGATTGCGGCGATCCTTCGTTGTTTCGCCGTCCAGAAAAGAGCCAGGATGATGGCCAAGGCGAGCAGAAAATAAACGGAGTCCATTCCCCCTCCTTGGTTTTTGCCATCGTTCAATGCACGAACAGAAACACATCTTTTTGCAGATTACCAGACAAGCGCCTTCCGCATGCCGGCAAACCTGCGAACCGCAGAAAAACATTTGGCGAACGGAAAAATATCCGCGCGCTCGGCTGGCTGCCGTCAGATGAATTCGGCGCCCAGTTTTCGTAGTTTTTTGAAATACTTCGCTTTGCTGCGTTCGAACGTCGTGCCGATGGCCCGCTCGTTGACAACCACATGGTAGCCGTTTTCGATTGCGCCCAACGCGGTCAATGCCACGCAGCCGCCACCGTCCACACCAACGATCTCGACCGATTCCACACCGTTCTGCTTTAAAAACACGCGCAGTTCGGGATTGGATAATACGTCGCCCACATACTTCACGAAGACATGGTCCGACACCACATGCAAACCTTCAACCAGTTCCGATTCCGGGGTGCCTTCATACACTTTGAACAAGGCCAGACGCTTGATAAGGCTGCGTTTCGTCACGTTCCTGACATACACGACCATGCATCCCTCGCCGGAACGGGCGTCGATGACGTCATTCACAGCCCTTAGCAATGCGGGCTTGTCGTATTTTAAGATACGACGCGCACTGCTCCCAACGTACGCCTCCTGCATGTCGATGACCAGCAACGCCTTACTCATGTTTCGGCTCCCCTTCCGCAGATCTAGTGCTCGTTTTTCACGCATTGGTAGCACGATTACGACTGCCGGAACCACCGGCATACGAGGTTCGAGTTGTATGCCATGAAAATCTGCGTCCAATAGAACAGGGCATGATCGATTCTCTCGTTCCGCTCGTACCTGAGCCTGTCCACGAGACGCATCTTGCCGGTCATGGCATCCTCCTTCCAACCATCAAAAACAGTATACGGCCGCTTACGAGTCCCTGGCCTGTTTCCTTCGATGAATGGAGCTCAGGCTTGTCAGGCGTAACTGAACACGCGGCTCGTTCGAACATCGCGAATGCTGAAAGCAAAATCTCGATCCGAGTACAATTGCACCCATCAACGACGATACCAATGGCAAACGAGGTGAAAGCTATGGGATCACGTCTAGGTGTGATCGTCAAAACCATTGACGGCTGGGACATACGTTACGATCATTGGTCCGCACAAACACTCGGCCGCGACATCGCACTCGACGGATACGAAGCGACATTGACCAGAATACGCCAGATGGCCCCATACGGCGTGGACACCCCGCAAGAGATGAAAAGCGCGCCATGGCTCGAAGGCACCCTGTTCATCGATATGACCACCAAACGAATCGTCTGGGCCGAAGAAAGCGAAGGCTGCTACCTTCCCCGGCTCATCAACGCCCTGATCGAACTGACATGGCCAGGATGGACCGCAATCTGGTCCCCCGAAGGCACACGCGGCACATTACGCGCCACCGGAGCCGACACGGACATCATCTACACCGATCATTCGTTCAAAGACCTCGGCGACTTCGACGCCGCATCGGATATGGCCCCATGGACCATATCCAACGAAACCGACGCATTCTCCTGCACAACAGAAAACAACAAAACAATCACTTGGGGAAACTACATCGACCTCGAAAACATAGCCCTACTCGGCCCCAACAAAATGCATACGCTCGTCAACAAAGTCATCCAAGGCTGCAACGAAGGCAAACCCTGGCAATGGAACCTCCAAACACACAACAAACAACCCGAAAAAGGCATCCACATCGACTACATAAACAAAACAATAAAATGGTGGTCCATCTACGAAGACGACTGGGCCATCAACCCATTCAACGCACTATGGCCCGGATGGACGCTACATTCAAAAGGCGACAACTACGAATGGCACGAAAACATCACCGGATATAAGATGCGCGACTGGAAACAAGACGTCGCACAATGCAAAAACTCACTCACACAAACCATCAAACAAGGCATAAGAACCAACCCCATCGAACGACTGACAGGAGCGCTCGCAAAACAGGGAGTTGACATGCGGATTCGTCCCGCCACGTTCCAATTCGTCCCTTCAAGAATGGAGCAACCGCCGGAACGCATCTTCGCGTATCTGGACCGCTTGGAGTCGGACGAGCCTCTGTCACCGGCGCGTTTCATCAACAGAGATGGCGAAATCATCCCGGCGTGCCAGTGAATACGCGAAAATAGCAGGACAGGCGATAGTCTAACATCAGTCGTAATTCGTTTAATACGCCAAGCCTCAAGGAATCCGCCACATCATATAGCGCATATCAAAAATCGATTTCACACAGCCTTTATAAAGTCATGCAACACACGTTGTGTTCTAGATGGAAAACCATGACGCCCGCAGAACCGATGCGTTCTCAGCTTAAGAAGAAATCATCCACATCGTTCTTGTTTTTGAGTATTTCACGACCAGGTACGCCAACAAACGTTGCCAACTCCACTGATCCCATGAAAGCCACATCAATATCAGGGGAGAAAGCCCTGCCAAGCACGTCGATGTACCTCGCCATCCCCCTATTCAAATGGGTGATGCATTCGGTGTATTCGTCGGCGAGTTCGGCAGCAAGCGCTTCCTGCTCCTCCGCGTATCGCGAGAGCAGACTCTGTTCGTTCCTGCGTAATACGTCTTTGCCCAACTCGTATGCCGTCGTGCCGACGATGTTTCCCACCAATGCTCCAACAACCGGTATAGGTATCAAAGTCTGTCCGGCAAAGCCGGCAGCCGCGCTTACCGCCGCATCGAGACAGACCATTTCGGACTCTTCGATAAAAACCATTTCGTCGATTTGCCCGGACCGGAATCTATACGCGCGGTCGGCCATGCCGAATGACGCTGTCACCATCGCGCTGGCGACAGCAGCCGGAGTCGCAGTGAAATTGTTCATGAAATACGTGGCTCCTCCACGTACACCACCTTTGACGAGACCCATACCGGATTCCTCGGCGATTTCAATCCATTCTTTTTGGGTGATATCGCCGATATGGCGATCCGCGGAAAGCCGTCGTTTTACCGACAGCGCGAAAGTGCTGGCACCTTCGAGAGCAGCAGCCACAGCCGAAGCCTTCGCACCCTCGCTAAAAGTTGGCCGGCTTTCCCGATACGCACGCTCTCGGATTCGCTTATCCTCATGCTGGAGTTCGACACGTTTGTCCGCCATCGTTTTACCAATCGCGTTCTTTTGCACCTGTGCGTACTCGAATTCGGATGGTTCGAGATCATTGATGTCCACATTTGATGAAGCGAAAAATTCTTGAACCATTTTCCAGTCGGAATATGATGGACCGTCCCCGTTCCGTGTGAGCCGGGAAGCCTCTTGCTGTGACATTCCATACAAACGTTTCACCGTGTCGTAGTAGTCTTTCGGAATCTGATAAACGCCATTTTTCGAAATAAAATCGGAATAAAGCTTAAGATGCGTCGACACAGCCTTCAGAGAATATTCCGACTGAACGAATTTCATTTGTATGGGAGTGTTCCCTCGTCTTAAATCCACCGCACCGTTATCGTTGATCCACTCGCATACATCTGGGCCGCCATGTAGATGGCTTTTGGCGTTTTCCAATCCGGTTTCCGCTACTTCGGCAATGAAGCCATGAATGCCCCGGCCTCCCCCGCGATTGGTGATAATGAGATTGTTGATGGACTTCATGGCGTCATCCATCGAAGCCATGGCTTCTGCAAGATTGCCGTTTTGCGTGGAAAGTTTCTCAAACAGTTCGTTGAGACGGATTTGGTTCAGCCACCCCACCCATGCTGACGAGGCTTGTTCCTGAGTGCTGGAAACAATTCGTTCCTTATCCATTATTGAGCACTCCCCTCAGTCGTCACGTTTTTGGAAGTCTCCACATGTCTGCCGAGCAAATGGGACAGTGACTTCGTGTTATTTACAAGAGCGCCCAATCCGAGCTGTGCGTCCTCGGCAAGATTGACATAATCGGCACTATACGATGAGCAATTCGTCATAAATGAATCCTCCAATTTGTTTCTAAGCGCTTCAGTGCTGGCTCGCAGATCCTCGATCTTCGCCGTCAGTTCACGCAGCTCATGGGCGTTCTTTTGCAAGGCGAGAAGATCACCATGTTTTTTCTCATTGAGATCGTGCTTCTTTTTCGCAAACAATACGATGGACGTGAGCAACGTCGCGCCCGCGACGGTCCAGCCCACAGGCCCCGCCAACGCAAGGAACGCACTGCCACCGGCCATGCCTGTGCCACCAGCGGCAAGAGCTCCGCCACCAAGCCATGCGAGCGCTGCATTGGTTGCGGCGGCACCGGATAAAGTGGAAATCGCGGCGCCGGTGGACGCTGTCCCGAACGTCGTGGCCACCCACATTGCGGCTGAGGGTGCAAGGCTGGCCACCGCGATTCCCGCAGTAACTCCTGAAGCTGCGCTTGCAGCGGAATTACGAGCCGCCTGCAATTCCTTTTCCGCATATTCGCTCGCATCGGAGAACTCGGCTTTGGCTATCCGTATTTCTTCGAAATCCTGCTCGAATGATTTCGGAGTATTAGCGATTGAATTGACAAGCCTAGTCACATAACCGATGAGTTCAACCGACTTCTCCCGCGATAGCAGGAGGTTGTTTCCTGACGCGTTCATCTCGCTGTAGGCAAGGTTGTAGTCGATGACGGCCAGCTCATATTCGTCAGGGTTTTTCTCTTTTGCTCTGCTGACGGATTCCCCGAGGGCCTGGGTTGCGTTTCTGGCTTTGGACAGCGCTTCTTTCGCCTTGGATTTACCGGTCCCGAGCTTACCTTCCAAGTCATTGTCATCTGCAAACTTCTCGGCGTTTTTCTTGGCTTTGGAAAGAAGATCGCTCAATGCCGTTGGCTGCTGGACTGGATATTGAGGCATTGAACACTGCGGTGCCGGCTGGGATTGGGATTGCGCAGGCACGGTAAATGGCGATTGCGGAGAGGCCTGATACTGGCCCGGCATCGGTTGCGTGCACGGCTGTGCCGTGGTCCTAGCGTATACGCCAGATGGCCGGTTTTTCAACGTCCAAGCTATACGGTCAAGCAGCAAATCCACGTCGCCTATAGCATATCCGCCCATATACGTAGAGGTGAAGGAGTGCCACTCGACCTCTTCGGCAGACAACCCATATCCGTTACGTAAAGTGTCGGCGCATTTTCCGAGGAACACGTCCACTTCCGCCACTTTGTATCCTTCCGCGAAATTTACTACCGGAAGTTTGACTGACTGAAGCTCTTCAATAGTAATCGTCCCAGTTGGATAAATCATATCGGCGCCCTCGTCTACTCTCTTGGAAACATGCCCTCATGCTACACCTTGACGAAAAAACTAATTCAGTTGAAGTGTCGCGAATGACGCAGCAGCACCCACCACGGATCCGAAGACAGGCACCTCCACATGACTTCTCGTTACAATCAGTCTTCTGTATATCCGAAATGCTCTTTGACTTTCTGATATGTCGTTTTGTCGTTGAGCATGTAGGCAGCCAGCGGGACGGTTGTCATTCCTTTCTCCCAATAGCCATCATCAACATCCGTCACACTTCTCTTCCATGCAACGCCTATAAACACTTCCTTATTGGAATCGAGCTTCTGCTTTAGTTCTTCGGATTGCCATGATGCATCAGATACGGGTGTCGGAATGCCATCGGCCATCACTTTGAAGTTCTTCATTGGCACCGCAGTGGACGTGCATTTTCCTATGCCAACGAATCCGCATCCGGCAATGTAGCAGTAAACCGTGTCTCCAACTTGAACGTTGTAGATCGATTTTCCGCTGCCGCCAAGGCTCGCGGACAAGAACCCGTATTTCAAGGCATCAGGCCAACTTCTTTCCGCGTAGCCAATCGTGAATTCGCGTCCTTTTTCGTTTTTGAAAAAAGCTTTTTCTTCATCGTCGTCCCAGCCGCCTGCAATATTCTTGATGTCATTCGGATTCCAAATGTCACTGGCCATTTTCAAATAAATCTCAGCTCGGTCAACAATGCTCTGCCTATCGAAATCGGGAATATCTCGGAAGCCATATTTGGCAACGACTGTCGAAAGAAAACTCGGGTTTTTCGAGTATGCCGTACTACTCAATGCTTGAGCAAGAATGTTGTCTCCCGCATACTTTTGAACCTTCTCCGAGTATTTCATTGCCTGGTAGCTTCTGTTCTTGTCACGAGTGAGCAGAATCAGGTTCCCGATCAGATTGCGAGTGGACTCGAAATCCTCAAGATCCGCAAAACCATCTTTGTAATCCTCGTATTTGTCGGGAAGAATATGTTCGATATCGTAAGTGTTTCCTTGTCGCTTACGGTCGACGTATTCTTCAAAGTGCGACGGATTGCCCATCAGCACGTTCACATAGGAAGTGAAGCGTGCAAGAATGTGCAGCATATACCGTTTGGAGAACTGATTCAGACCAAAACGGGTGATTCCTTCAACGGACATGCCCATACGACGAAGCGCACGAACATAAACCATACCAATTGTTTTGCAATCTGCATTGCGAATGTCCTGCATCACATGGAACAACTGGTATTTATTCGTATTCCAGTTGGCCTTTTTGAAATTCAAAATTCGGATGGTAGCGAAGTCATCTACGAATTTCGCCGTCATCCGTATCTTTTTTTGCATTATGTCATCAGTGTCATCATTTTTGATGGCGGCAATGGCGAGCATGGTTTGATAGGTCAAGTCCCGGTTTGCGTTATAGAAAACCTCTTCATATCCCGTCGTGAATTTACTGCCGTAATCCATCATTCGTAAATAGACGTCGGTAACACGCGTCATTTCGGTAAGAACAAAATTCTTGTAGTCATTCGGCTTGGCAAGCCCCATCACGGTACGGGCATTATTGCTTACCCAAGCATGGAATTTGTCCCCAAGAAGCTCATAGTCCTCATCTTTGGCACCGCGTTTGGTATCGCGCATACGGTTGGCGTACTTTGCGCGAAGCCAGATGGAGACAAACTCCACATCCTGCGTGTTCACCATACCGCTCGTATCATAGGAGGACGCGTTCTTGATACGGCTGATATTGCTCTGCCACTCCTGGTTGACCTTAATGCGATCCTCTTCAGCAACATGCTGAATGACGAAGGCCTTCGTCATTTCAGCACTATTCAAGCTCAATCCGCGGTCGTTCATAGTAAGGAATATGGTGTGCGCTTCGTCTTCAGATGGTGTGTCGATTTCTAGAAGAAGCACTTTCTCTATCAGCCAGTTAATAAAGTAAGGTAGCGCTTCTCCTTTCAACTCATCCGGGAAAAGATCCTCAATATCCTGATATCGATCAAGCATATTCTGCACACTCTCACTCATGGGCAAGTAGGTTTGATCTTTCTGTAACAGAGCTTGCATGCAAGGCTTGCGATCCTCCACGTCGATATTGAAGCTTTTCTTACCGAAAGCCTTTGAAAAAATCATGTCATCCAACGGAACAATAAGATCCTCGTCCTCAACTGTTTCCTTCTGCAGGTTGTTCAAGTAAATGATGAGCAACGTCAACGAGGTCAGACGCTGCTGACCATCAATAAGCTTCTTTATGGATCCACCGGTGCAAATGATGCAACCCATGTAATAAAACCCGTAGTCCATGACCTCTTCTGGCGTATCATGATCATCCGGTTTATAGAATTCCTCAAAAGTGTTTTGAAAGTCAGCAAGCATCTGCTCAATTTGCTTCCTTCCCCACCGATATTCCCTTTGGAAATAATCAATGGTGTACTTTCGGCCACTCAGAATCGTTCTAAGCGTGTCTGTTTTATCGATTTTCTCCATAACTCTTTGCCCCATCAATTTGTTTTTCGGCTTTAAAATCTTCGGTGAATTCAGCCGAATCCATATGACCTCGTCGCAGACATTGATACGACATCTGGAAGTCATATTCACGATTGTTTCCGGAAACTATTATCCTCCGGCTCAGCCCGATAAAGGGAAACGACACGATGGTAATTCCGTCGCCGTTAGCAAACATCATACGGTTTTGCCATTTGCCAGCCAACGCTGCAGGGTTGCGGATTCCACTACAATGCAGCATTGGTTTCGTTCGATTGATACGGAAACGCGACCAACGACCGGCACACTGGCTCAGGGAGATGGGGTAAAGGATGACGAAGACTTCCAAGGATGCGGAAAACCTATGAGACCGGTCTCTCAATCGCCATTCATGCAAACCGGCGATTCAGTCCGCAGCACCATGCAAGCGAAATACATCAGGCTTCCCTTTTCACCTTTCCCAGCCTCCTTGACAGTCTGGTAGCAGGCCGTTCCACGGCAAGATAGAACGCCTCCGCTGCCAGAAGGCACAATGCAAACAAAACCACCGGGCGCAATAGACCCTGCACGGGAATGTACGGCACAATCCAGTCGCGGACGGGAAGATGGGTCAGATACAGGCTGAATGAAATGCGCCCCAGCCAACGGACAGGTGGCGTGGAAAGCAGGTCGGATACCACGTTGCAGGTAAGTGCGACCACCACCAATATCAGGCATCCGCACACGGCCAAAGGTTGGGCGACAATACCAGGCAGCAAACCGAAACCGCTTTGGCAAACCAAGACGATGCCACACAGGGCGAGCGGTACGGCAACGACGTCGCGCATCGTCTCGCGCCCGTTGTCCGTAAGCCGTTTCGCCAACGCGACGCCAAGCGCGAACATGGCCATGTGACGCAACGGCGGCCACTGCGTCCACTCCGACAACAGCACGCATGCGAGCGCAATGGGTGCCACGAATCGCATGTCGGTGGCGATGATGACGTATACGGGCAGGGCGAGGCTGAAAAGCAGTTCCCAGCACATGCTCCATGATGGCAGGTCGACCATTGCCAATGTGGAACCGTCCACTCTGGTGCCGGCGGTGGTCATTGAAAGCATGTCGAGTTGGGTGAGCAGATTGTGTAGCCAGGCTGATGGCGAGGATGTGCTGAACGCGTTTGCGTATTCTTCCGCTTTCCACCCCAT
>OGPV01002189.1_pt1 | contig 11907 bp, 8 predicted proteins | sample 1553001 | NCBI WGS metagenome assembly OGPV01 (sample SAMEA2580268, study PRJEB22360) | human gut metagenome | biome: human gut; feature: human-associated habitat; material: faeces | place: Denmark | collected 2008/2010
GTCGGAGAGAAAGATTACGACAATGCAATGGGGATTCTGACAGCACTGAAGTAGACGGAATCTATCCTGAAGAAGAAAGTATGCAAAAAAGTGTGCAAGATAGTGTGCAAGATAACGGAAATTCTGGAGGTGTTTTTGTGGGAGAATATAAACCGCCATTTACAATAACAAATGAGATATTATCATATGTGTCTTCAATTTCTGAAAAAATAGGGCGAATCACAGCAATCAGCAGTTTGGAAACAAAACCGCATCTGAGAAAGAATAACCGAATTAAATCTATTCATTCATCTTTAAAAATAGAAGCGAATTCTCTTTCTCTGGGGCAGGTTAGGGATGTAATTAATGGCAGGCTTGTACTGGGGGAACAGAAAGAAATACAGGAAGTTAAAAATGCATATGCGGCGTATGAAAGCCTTTCGGAAATTAATCCCTATAGTATAAAAGATTTAAAGAAATTTCATGGGATTATGACAAAATATCTTGTGGAAGAATATGGGGAGTTTCTCCATGGGGAAGAGGGAGTTTTTAATGGAGATGAATGCATTTTTATGGCACCTCCGGCACAATTTGTACCGCAGCTTATGGATGAACTGTTTGAATGGATGAAGAAATCAAGGAATAGTGTTCATCCATTGATTATGAGCAGTGTATTTCATTATGAGTTTGTCTTTATTCATCCATTTGCTGATGGTAACGGAAGAATGGCAAGATTATGGCACACTGCGATTTTGTCTAAATGGAAACCTGTATTTGAGTATATTCCAATCGAAAGTCGGATTGAAAAATTTCAGGATGAATATTATGATGCGATTGCCAGATGTCATGTTTCAGGAGAATCTACCATTTTTATAGAGTTTATGTTGTCACAGATAGACAGGATTCTGGAAGATATTTCGCTTCAGATGAATGAAGAAAATGAACAGTTTTCAGAAACTGTCAGGAAAATGCTTGAAATCATGGAGTATGATACGCCTTATACAAGAAAAACACTTATGGAAAAACTGGGGTTAAAGTCCAGAGATGGATTCCGCAGAAATTATTTGCAACCCGCACTTGAGATGAATTTGATCCAAATGACATTACCAGATAAACCGAATAGCAGAAATCAGCGATATATGAAAGTATGAATAGCAGGAAGCTTATCTGATTTATAGCAATCTATAGCAATTCCATAAAATAATGCAAGCAATCCAGCCCATCATAGTGTGAAGTCCTGCGTCAGATATCTTTCTTGTCTTTCGCACTCTGCTGAACTGTCTTGATTGCATTATTTATAAGGATTGCTATAGTTAAACGGATTGAATAAATTTCTCTACATAATGCAGAGCCGCTCCGATTGCCGGTGTATATTGTCCGTTGGTACCGACCAGAATCTGTGTTTTATCCAGTATGAATGGTGCGGCTGTATGGAGATGCTCTGCCAGATATTCAATATCTTCTTCTGTAAAATAAGGTGCCAGATATCCGCTGAGGATGATCGGTGCATCAATAACAAGGTTAAGATTTTTCATGGCAAATGCCAGATGGTTTAAATAATCTTTCCAGATCTGTATGATTTGGGGAGATTTTTTTTCGCGCAGAAGAGGGAAAAATTCTTTGGCAGGAATACCTGCAGCCTGTTCCAGTGCATTGGCAGAGCAGTAGGTTTCCAGGCAGCCACGGCTGGCGCCGGAGCCAAGGGGGGCGGCGGGGGTTAAACATACCACTGCCGCAGTAGCAAAGTGGGCCGTCGGGATTAATACACATATGTTCAAGAGTTCCGCTGTGCATGGAGATCCCCTGATGAATCTGATGATTGGTAATGATGCCGCCGCCCAGATTTCGGTTCAGCAGGATGATAACAGCACTGTCAAGCTCAGGATGATTCCATAATTCAAGGAACGCAGCTGATTTCGAATCATGTTCCAGATAACAGGGATATGGAAGATATCTGGAAAAATCATCCAGTTTCATGCCTGCGTTATTCATGATATCTCCATATAGTACAGTGGTATGATCCGGGGATGTGATACCCTGTGTGGCAATGGAGATACCAAGAACTTTGTCATTGTCATACTGGCGCGATGAGATGAATTCCTTTACTGCGTCAGTAACCTGTTTATAGTAATCCGGTGTGTTGGAATATGGAAGCGGAATGGTATCTGTATAGAAAGCATTTCCATACAAATCTACAGCAGTAATATGAAACATCCCTTTTAAAATACCGATACCAATGGAAATTTTAAAATCTGATACAATCTGAAGGGCGTTTGCCTTTCTTCCACCGGTGGATTCAAAGAAACCATTTTTTTCAATAAGACCTTCCTGCTCCAGAAGATTCAGGTTCTGGCTGACAGTGGATAAACCCATCTGCAGTTCCTGAACGATCTGTAGCTTGGAGGTCGTTTTTTTTCTGTAAATGTACTGGTAAACCTTTGATTTATTTATTTTCTTGAGACTAATGTTGGTCAATCCCTTTTCACTCATAATATTCTCCTGATTATGTTACAAGATAATGTTAAGTTTCAGTTTTATTGTAGCATAGAACGAAAAAAAAACAATAAAAATATCCGGCACGATCAGCAACATCAATTTGTCAGCACACTATAGTAAAATAGACAAAAAAGTTGTTTGAAAATTAGAATTTCTGTCAATGGATTTTTTAAAATAAAAGATATATACTCAACTTACAGTTAAGATATAAACGTAAGTAAAAAACATAATAACAAACAATAAGCATCGAATAAGACAAACAAGGAGGATATAACATGAAATTATCAATCAATGGAATCAAGGAACAGGAAGCATGGAAAAAGGCGGGAATCGCTCTTCCGGGTTATGATGTAGAGACTGCCTCTGAGAAAGCAAAGGAGAATCCGGTATGGGTTCACTTTGGTATCGGAAATATTTTCCGCGTATTCATCGGTGGAATTGCAGATGGTCTTCTGGAAGAGGGAGTGCTGGACCGTGGGATTACCTGTGTGGAAACTTTTGATTATGATGTAGTAGATAAGATTTATGATCCATATGACAATCTGGGATTAAGTGTAATCCTGCATGGGGATGGAACCCGTGAGTATAAAGTAGTCGGAGCTTTTGCAGAAGCAGTGAAGGCACAGTCTTCTAATGCAGCACAGTGGAAACGCCTGAAAGAAATCTTCACAAGCAAATCCCTGCAGATGGTTTCCTTTACGATCACAGAGAAAGGCTATGCATTACAGAAAGCTGACGGAACATGGTTCCCGTTTGTAGAGGCAGATATCAAGAATGGTCCGGATAAAGCAGTTGGTGCCATGGCAGTTCTGGTTGCAATGCTTTATGAAAGATATAAAGCCGGCAAATATCCGATCGCACTGGTTTCCATGGATAACTGCTCACAGAACGGTGCAAAGCTTCGTGAGTCAGTACTGACAATGACAGAAGAGTGGAAGAAAGCAGGATTTGTTGATGAGGGATTTGTAAACTATGTAAGCGATGAGAAAGTAGTTGCTTTTCCATGGACAATGATCGATAAGATCACACCTCGTCCAAGCGAGCAGATTGCAACAGACCTTGAGAAGCTGGGTGTTGAGAACATGCAGCCGGTGATTACAGGTAAGAAGACATACATTGCACCATTTGTCAATGCTGAGAAACCACAGTATCTGGTAATAGAGGACAGCTTCCCTAACGGACGTCCGGCTCTGGAAAAAGGTTTCGGCGTATATATGGCAGACAGAAATACAGTTAACCTTTCTGAACGTATGAAAGTAACAGTATGTCTGAATCCGGTTCATTCTGCTACAGGTCCGCTGGGAGTAGTTCTTGGATATGATCTGTTTGCGCATATGCTTAATACAAATGAAGATATGATGAAAATGGCACGTATGATTGCTTATGATGAAGGTCTTCCGGTAGTTGCTGACCCTGGAATCCTTTCTCCTCAGGCATTTGTGGATGAGCTTTTTAACGATCGTTTTCCAAATGAATATCTGGGAGACACCAACCTTCGTCTGGCAGTAGATGTATCTCAGATGGTTGGTATCCGTTTCGGCGAAACAATCAAAGCATATGTAAAGAAATTCGGAGATGCTTCCAGACTGACAGCTATTCCTCTGGGAATTGCAGGATGGCTCAGATATATGCTTGGTGTAGATGATGAAGGAAATAAATTTGAACTTGCACCGGACCCAATGAATGAGGAACTGCAGGAACAGTTTAAGGATATTGTAGTAGGTAAACCTGAAACATTTAAGGATCAGTTAAAACCAATTCTTTCCAATGAGCGTCTGTTCTTCACTGACCTTTACAAAGACGGTGTGGGAGAGAAGGTTGAGAATATGTTCCGTGAGATGATTGCAGGACCTGGAGCTGTAAGAGCAACAATACATAAATATGTTGGATGATTTTCATCAGATGGATATTATAACTGACTTTCAGGAGGAAAATGAAAATGAATTTAAAAGAACAGTTTAATGGAATTCAGCATATTGGAATTCCGACCAATGATATTGAAGCAACCATTGATTTTTATAAGGCTCTGGGATTTGAAATTGCTTTTCGTACAGTAAATGAGGAAGCAGATGAAGAGGTTGCTTTTCTGAAATTAAATACACTTGTTGTTGAGACATATGAGAATAAAGCAGCTAAGATGGAAGCCGGTGCCATCGATCATATGGCGATTGATGTAAAAGATATTGAAAAAGTATATGAAATGATTAATCAGGCAGGATTAAATACAACCAACGATACCGTTCATTTTCTTCCCTTCTGGGAAAACGGAGTAAAGTTCTTTACAATTGAGGGACCGAATAAAGAGAAGGTTGAGTTCAGCCAGTACTTATAAAGTCAGGCGGTTAAATTCAGCGAGAAAAAGCATCTGTCAAAGCAGGTGCTTTTTGTTTTCAATATTTTATTGAGAAAAGCCTGAGAAAAGTTTAAAATAGGAAATAATAAAAAATAAATGAAAGGAGTTTTTATCATGAGTAAACGAACAGAGAGAATGAGCCGGAGTGCAGCTGAGAGAATCAACCGCAAAGATACCGTGATCAGACAGAATAATGCAGAACTCGAGGAACTGAGGAGTCAGTATGAGAATCTGGATATCTGTGAGGAGGATAAGCAGGTGATTGATGATTATATTGCCTGCAAAGATGCCAGAGCTGACAGGATGGCAGAGAAACTCTATGAAAAGGGACGAAAAGATGTAAAGAAATGTATCCGCATCCGAAAACTGATCCGCAGATGCATGATCCTGTCTGCCATTGTTACGGTGGTACTGATTCAGTATAATAAGAATGAGAAGCTGAGAGAAAGTCTGGAAGAGCTGCTGAAAATGTTCCGGGATAGAACTGTAAATGAATCAGAGGAAGATTTTTAAAATGTTTTACCGAATTCGGTTACGGTAGAACGAATGTGCTTATGTATCAGTTGGAAGGAATAAGCAATATAAATAATGCAGACAAAAATGTATTTTCGGAATTAAAAAAAATCTTCTTACAAAAGCAGAAACAAGGAAGACTCTAAGAGTGCATAAAACCAAAAAGGAGCAAGACAGCATGGGAACACAAAGATACTCAATTCTGTACAGCAGTAAAACAGGAAATACAAAAAAACTTGCGGAGAAGATCAGGGAGGTATTGCCTGAGGAAAACTGTGATTATTTTGGAACAGAAGGAGCGAAGGCTCTCTCTTCCGACATATTATACATTGGATTCTGGACAGATATAGGGAATGCAGATTCTGCAACACTTGAACTGTTAAAGAGTCTGAAAAACAAGAAGATCTTTCTGTTTGGAACAGCAGGTTTCGGAGGCAGTGAAGCCTATTTCCAGCAGGTTCTCGGGAAAGTTAAAGAATCTGTGGATGAGAGTAATACAGTGATGGGAGAATTTATGTGTCAGGGGAAAATGCCCCAGTCAGTCAGGGACAGATACGTAAAGATGAAAGAGAAGCCGGATCATGCACCAAACCTGGATGAACTGATCCAGAATTTTGACAGGGCGTTATCTCATCCTGACAATGAGGATCTGGACAGACTGGAAGAAATAATCAGAAGAGACCTGAAAAAATAATTAAGTCTTGACTAACAGAGGGAACTGCGGTATAGTGCTCGTTACTAAAAAAGGTAATTCATAAATTTTTATAGATTTTCGCGAAAGAGAGGTAACGAGATATGACATTTTATCAGGAATTACAATTGAGTTCGACCGGCTCCAAGCAGCTGATCAGAAGCACCACAGACCCAAAAGAGAAAAGACGACACATTTTAATCTATAATTTTAAAGTGTATCTGGTTATGGCTTTTTGCGTAGCAGTGGTGAGCATGTACAGCAAGCTTACAGGAAGCAGCAACAGTGTAGTTGGTGTTACTGTTCTGCTGGCAGTGCTTGTGCTACGGCAGGCAGATTTCGGGATCAGGACAACACATGGACTGCTTTCCATTGCAGGGATCTTCGGTATTCTTATGGCAGGCCCCCGTCTGGCAAATATAGTGCCTCCGTTAGCCGCGTTTGCAGTGAATGCTGTGTGTATTTTACTGCTGATGATACTGGGCTGTCATAATGTGATCATGTACAATCATTCTACCTTTGTTCTGGGCTATTTGCTGCTTCTGGGCTATGATGTGACAGGAAAGGAATACACCTTCCGTGTGATCGGCTTGTTGGTGGGAATGGTGATCTGTATGATCGTCTTCTATAAGAACCAGAGAAACAGAGCCTATCGAAGAACCTTCCTGGATTTGTTCCGGGAATTTGATCTTAAGTCAGCAAGAAGCAGATGGTATGTGAAACTGACACTGATCGTATCCAGCGCAATGCTGTTTATGAATCTTCTGGGACTTCCCAGAGCAATGTGGGCAGGAATCGCCTGTATGTCCGTATGTCTGCCTTTTACAGAGGACTGTATCCCAAGGTCTGTGAGCAGAGGAATGTTTAATGTTGTGGGCTGTCTGCTGTTTATTGTGCTGTATCTGATACTTCCTAAATCTATGTATCCGTACATCGGAATGATCGGAGGAATCGGAGTTGGATATTCAGCAGGATATCCGTGGCAGACTGCATTTAATACATTTGGAGCGTTGTCTATTGCAGCAGGGATCTTCGGAATGCCGGCAGCAATAGCACTTCGTATAGGTGCCAATGTCCTGGGAGCAGCTTATACGGTAATCTGCAATAAAGTAACAGATAAAGTAGCAGAGTATATAGGCACAAATAAATGTGCAGAAAATCTTTCCTGACTGAAACTGCGGAGCGGTTATAAGCAAGTAAAAAAGCGGATGATTTTATCCGTCTGATATGTGTTCTGGGAATAGAGTGAATATTAACGTACAATGACAGAGGGAGAGAGAAAGAATATGAAACAGGATACCCTGGAAGGCAGGGCGAAAACGAAAAATGGTGTAAAACGATTATGCTTTTCCGCAGTATGTATTTTACTGGAAGCAGCTTTTATCATTGCTATGATCACAAAGCTGAATCAATATGCGGAGATTATCAATCTGATAACAAGGCTTCTTGCAGGTGTACTGGTTCTTAAGCTGTATGCGTCAGACCAGACTTCATCTATGAAAATGCCCTGGGTTATTTTGATCCTTGTATTCCCTATCTTGGGAGTGGGATTGTACTTACTGATTGGTCTCAATGGCGGTACCCGTAAAATGCGGGAGCGTTATGACCAGATCGACAGGGAACTTCTGCCGTTGCTTCCCAATGACAGTGAGTGCAGGGAAACGCTTGGCAGGAAAATCCCGAAGGCAGGCAATATTTCTGATTATATACAGAAAAATGCCTCCTATCCGGTCTATCAGAATACAGATGTTATTTATTATGATGAGGCAGTCAAAGGGCTGGAGGCTCAGCTGGCAGATCTGGCAAAGGCAGAGAAATTCATTTTTATGGAATATCATGCCATTGAGGATGCACAGGCCTGGCATAAAATCCAGAGAGTTCTGGAAGACCGCGTAAAGGCAGGCGTAGAAGTCAGAGTATTTTATGACGACATGGGTTCCATTGGGTTTATCAATACAGACTTCATTAAGAAAATGGAAAATGTGGGAATCCATTGCAGAGTGTTCAACCCTTTTACTCCGGGTCTGAATGTGTTCCTGAATAACCGGGATCACCGCAAGATCACAGTAATCGATGGAAAAGTGGGATTTACCGGCGGTTACAACCTTGCTAATGAATATTTTAATTTCACACATCCTTATGGACAGTGGAAGGATACAGGTATCCGTCTGGAGGGGGAGGCAGTCCGTTCCCTGACAGTAACATTCCTGGAGATGTGGAATGCTGTCAGTGATAAGGATAAAAATGACAGTGATTTTACCGGATTTCTGGTTCAGACAGATTATCAGGCAAAGCAGACAGGCTTTATCCAGCCTTATGCGGACAGTCCTATGGACCATGAACAGGTAGGCGAAGAGGTGTATATCAGTATGGTGAACAAAGCAGAAAAATATTGCTGGTTTATGACTCCGTACCTGATCATCACAGATGAAATGAGCCATGCTCTGTGTCTGGCTGCCAAGCGCGGGGTAGACGTGAGAATCATCACACCTGGTATTCCGGATAAAAAGATGATCTACAATATCACACGATCCTTTTACCATGGACTGGTGAAGCATGGAGTGCGTATCTATGAATGGACACCTGGTTTCTGTCATGCAAAGATGAGTGTGGCAGATGACTGTATGGCAACCTGCGGAACCATAAATCTGGATTACAGAAGTCTGTATCATCATTTTGAAAACGGCTGCTTTATGGCAGACTGCCAGGCAGTTCTGGATATCCGAAATGATCTTGCAGCAACAATGGATGAATGCCGTGAAGTCACAGAACAGTACAGTACCGGACGCAGCGCATATCTGCGATTGGGACAGCTGTTTATGAGGTTATTTGCGGGATTATTATAACACTTGGAAAAAAGCAGAATATCGTGTACAATGGAATGGGGAACAGCAAAACTATTATAAATATGGGAGGAATTTTAACTATGGATCTTTCAACCTTAGTAAAAATGTCAAATACTTATGGAAGCAACCCTGCTTATGTTCTTGCAGGCGGTGGTAATACTTCAGTAAAAGACGACACCACATTGTATGTAAAAGGCTCCGGTACACAGCTTGCCACAATTAAGGCAGAGGAATTTGTGGAAATGAGCAGAGCACGTTTGAATGAGATCATGAAAACAGATTATCCGGAAGACGATGTCAAACGTGAATCGCTGTATCTTGCAGATGTTATGGCTGCAGTAACAGATGCTGACAAAACAAAACGTCCAAGTGTAGAAGCACTGCTTCATAACTTATTTGCCTATACTTATGTACTGCATGTTCATCCTACACTTGTCAATGGACTGACCTGCGGAAAAGGCGCAAAGGAACTCAGCGAACAGCTCCTTGGAAAAGATGTACTCTGGATCGATATCTGCAAACCCGGATATACGCTTGCACGTATCTGCTATGAGAAAATGAATGCTTATAAAGAAGAATACGGAAAAGATGTTCAGGTTCTTCTGCTCCAGAATCATGGAATTTTCGTTGCAGCAAATACTGTAGAGGAAATTGGAGCATTATTTGACGGCGTGATCAGTAAATTAGAGAAACAGGTAAAGAGAACTGCTGATGTCAGTGATGCTGTTACATCTGAAAAAGAACAGGCAGCAGAGAAGCTTTCCCGGTTACTGGGACATGCAGTAGAAGTTGTACCTGTAGCAGAAGCTGATAACTTCGTAAAAGATAAGGCAGCGGCTGCACCGCTTCTGAAGCCGTTTACACCGGATCACATTGTATATTGCGGACCATATCCGTTATTTGTAGAGGATATTGACCAGGCAAAAGCTGCGCTGGATGCATTTATGGCAGAGAATGACAAAGAGCCAAGACTGATCCTGGTACAGGGAGTTGGCGCCTTTATCATGGAAGATGATAAGGGAAAAGCTGCAAAAGCACAGCTTCTTGTAAAAGATGCCATTAAGCTTGCAGTATATGCAGAAAGCTTTGGTGGCCCGCTTCACATGACAGATGATATTACATACTTTATCACGCATTGGGAAGCAGAAGCATATCGCAGTAAGAAATAATATAATAAGGGCTGTCGTTTTTTGACAGCCCTTATTATATTGGTTTAAACACTATATTTTTAAAGGAAAAGGTTTATTTTCAGCAAATCTTATTTCTCTTCTTTTTTCTCTTTGGCTTTCCCGGATTCAGGAATATTTCCCTCACCATAGTAAGCTTTCAGATAGATTTCCTTCAGCTCAGACATTAATGGATATCTCGGGTTGGCACCGGTACACTGGTCATTAAATGCCTGTTCGGTCATTTCGTCAAGAGTTTCGAGGAAGTACTTCTCGTCTACGCCGTATTCTTTGATCGTATGTTTGATCTCAATAGTATCCATCAGTTCCTGCAGTTTCTGGAGAAGCTTCTCAAATACTTCGCTGTCGTTCTTGCCTGTCAGACCTACAGAACGGCCAATCTCAGCGTAACGTGCAAGTGTGTGCGGATACTGATACTGTGGGAAGGTACCCATCTTAGCTGGAACTTCGGCTGCATTATAGCGCAGAACATGAAGCAGAACCAGAGCATTTGCAATACCATGTGGAAGGTGATGGAAAGCTCCCAGCTTATGAGCAAGAGAGTGGTTTACGCCAAGGAAAGCATTTGCGAAAGCCATACCAGCCATGCAGGAAGCATTTGCCATATGCTGTCTTGCTTCTACATCGGAACCATCTTTGTATGCACGTGGCAGATAGTTAAATACCAGTTTGATTGCATTTAATGCAAGACCATCTGTATAATCAGATGCCATCATGGAAACATAGGCTTCAAGTGCATGAGTCATAACGTCGATACCGGAAGCACAGGTCAGTCCCTTAGGTGCGCTCATCATATTATCTGTATCAACAATAGCCATGTCAGGCATTAATTCATAATCAGCCAGAGGCCATTTGATACCTGTAGTCTTATCAGTAATGATAGCAAAAGGTGTTACCTCGGAACCTGTACCGGAAGATGTTGGAACAGCTATAAAGTAAGCTTTCTTACCCATATGCGGGAATGTGAAGATTCTCTTACGGATATCCATAAAGTCCATAGCCATATCATCAAAGTTGGCGTCCGGATTTTCATAGAGAACCCACATGATCTTGCCGGCATCCATTGCGGAACCACCACCCATTGCGATAATGCAGTCAGGCTCGAACATTCTCATTGCAGCAGCACCGGCTCTTGCAGAAGCGAGAGATGGATCTGGCTCTACATCGTAGAAGCAGGTATGTACGATTCCCATCTGATCTAATTTATCTTCGATCTTTTTAGTATATCCATTCTTATAAAGGAAAGAGTCTGTTACGATAAAGCAGCGTTTCTTGTGCATAACAGTGCCAAGTTCATCCAGAGCAACCGGCAGGCAGCCTTTTTTGAAATAAACTTTTTCCGGTGTTCTAATCCAGAGCATATTTTCTCTCCTTTCAGCAACGGTCTTGATGTTGATAAGATGTTTCACACCTACGTTCTCAGATACGGAGTTGCCACCCCAGGAACCGCAGCCCAGAGTCAGGGACGGAACAAGTTTGAAGTTGTAAAGGTCGCCGATACCGCCCTGAGAAGATGGAGTATTGATGAGGATACGGCAGGTCTTCATAGCTGCTGCGTGTTTTTCCATCTTTTCCTTCTCTCTTGTGTCAATGTAGAGAGCGGAGGTATGTCCATAACCGCCGTCAGCTACAAGCTGTTCAGCTTTGGCAATCGCTTCGTCAAAAGTTTTGGCCTTGTACATGGCAAGTACAGGGGAAAGCTTCTCATGTGCGAATTCTTCGCTGATGTCTACAGATTCAACTTCACCGATCAGAATCTTTGTTTCAGGAGGAACTGCAACACCGGCCATCTCAGCGATAGTGGCAGGCCTTTTGGCTACCAACTTTTTATTCTGCCTATTC
>OGPV01002195.1_pt1 | contig 11876 bp, 7 predicted proteins | sample 1553001 | NCBI WGS metagenome assembly OGPV01 (sample SAMEA2580268, study PRJEB22360) | human gut metagenome | biome: human gut; feature: human-associated habitat; material: faeces | place: Denmark | collected 2008/2010
ACAAGGCGGGATTCTGGAAATGTCCGTATCACAACGGACGTATGTGCATGGAAATAATGGATCGTTTTTTGCCTGAAACCTATAAAAAACAGTGACCCTATAATCAAATACACTCATAATGATCGGTATGGAATCATTATGTGGATTCGCAAACATCTATTGTTTAACTTAAATTATATTTTATGAAACATGTACTTATTCAAGAGAGGAAAAGTCTATTTCTTTTTCTAAGGTATTTACTTCTTTTATTCGTAATGCCAACGGAGCTCATTGCCCAGAGTATTACTATTTCAGGAACCGTAACAGACAGTAACAAGGAGGCCGTTATCGGTGCTAATGTCCTATTGAAAGGAACATCAACCGGGACAATTACTGATGTGGAGGGTAAATATCAGTTGACCGTTCCTGAAAATGGAACATTGGTTTTTTCTTCTGTGGGATATACTTCCCAAGAAATAGCAGTAAACAAACGTCGGATAATAAATGTCACTTTAAGCGATGACATCATGTTGATTGATGAAGTGGTGGTGGTAGGTTATGGTACAGTGAGGAAATCGGATTTGACAGGTTCAGTAGGCAAGGTTACTACCAGTGAACTGAATCAGCTTTCTACTACCGATATTGGTCAGGCTATTGCAGGTCGTGTAGCAGGTGTAGACGTAACCAGCAATTCAGGAGCACCGGGTGCCGGAACTAAAATCCGAGTACGTGGCTATGGAACTATAAACTCTTCTGACCCACTATATGTGGTGGATGGGTTTCCTGTATCTGACATTGATTATTTATCACCACAGGATATTGAAAGCCTTGAAATATTGAAGGATGCATCGGCTACAGCTATTTATGGATCACGTGGTGCTAATGGAGTGGTACTGATAAAAACCAAAGGAGGACAGTATAATTCAAAGACAAGCATCAACGCCACCGCCTATATTAGTATGGCCAAAACGACCAAGCATATGGATTTACTAAATGCCTGGGAATTTGCTACACTAAAGAAAGAGCTTGCTGCCAACAGCAATACACCGCTAAGTGCCCGCGATGAAGCGATGTACAACTACGTCATCGACAATAAATACGAAGGAACAAACTGGGAAGACGAAGTGTCGCGCACGGGCTATTCACAGAATTACAATCTGGACATCAACGGAGGTACGGATCGCCAAACCTTTAGCATAGGTGCCACTTACGCCAAGCAAGAAGGTATCTTGAAATATAATTCTATGGACATCCTGACAGGACGTATCAACAACACCTACAAATTGCCCTTGGGCCTAACACTGGGCATCAATGCGGTCTATTCGCATCGTAGTTCAAAGGGAGGAAACGGTGACGGAAACTACTTCGGCTCCATTTGGCCGGCCGTGATGCGTGCCGATCCGATGATTCCAGCATGGGATGAATACAACGACAACTGGGGCGAGATTCTATTCAGCGATCCGTCTTACCATCCTGCACGTTCCATTTATTTGGGATCAGACAAATACAGCCACTCCGTGAGCAACATGTTCGTAGGTAACTTCACGCTACAAATGGACAATATTGCCAAGGTTAACGGTTTGTCATTCCGTACCCAATATGGTATACGAGCCAACTTTAATGAGAGCAAACGCTATACGCCCGTCTGGTACGTAGCCTCTAACCAGAACAACACCAATAGCTCGCTGACCATGTCACGCAACAACTTCACTTCCTGGTTGTGGAATGGCTATTTGATGTACAACCGTGTGATAGGCAAGCACAGTATCAATTCTACATTGGGTGCTGAAATTCAGGATTTCCGTTACTCAACCCTGAGCGGTACGCCTGCCGATGTACCTGAAAATCCTAACTTATGGTACATAGACAACTCACTGACGCAGTCTTCCAAAACATCGTCGAACTCCATGCCCACTATCTCGCGTATGGCTTCCTATTTCGGACGCATCAACTATACATTTGCTTCCAAATACCTGTTGACTGTAACTGGTCGTTATGACGGTACGTCCAAATTTGCAGACTCCCAAAAGTGGGGATTCTTCCCATCATTCTCTCTGGGCTGGAATGCCCACGAAGAAGGGTTCCTGAAAGACAAGACGCCTTTCGAGCAACTGAAAGTGAGAATGGGCTGGGGCCAAGTAGGAAATGAAGCCAGTGCCGCACAGTTCGGTTACATCTCTCTGATGAATTCCAGCTACAGAGCTGTCATCGGCGATCAATTGCAGCAGGGACAGATACAACGCACATTCGCCAACTCCGAGCTGGCTTGGGAAACAGCTGAACAGGTGAACTTCGGGATTGATTTCGGAACCTTAAACATGCGTCTGACCGGTACAATTGATTACTTTGTACGTACTACCAAAGATATGATTCTGCGTACCCCAATCCCTCTGTATGTTGGAATGGGACGTGCCAACACCAATGCTGGCTCTATGCGTAACAAAGGTCTGGAAGTGACCCTCCGCTGGAATGACAAAATAGGCAAAGACTTTTCCTACTCTATTTCTGCCAATGCTTCATTCGTCAAGAACAAAGTACTTTCCCTTGGTTCACCAGACCCAATATACGGTGGCGGCGTAGCCCGTAAAGCGGAGAACTTTACCCGCACGGAAGTAGGAAGGGAAATGGCCTATTTCTATGGTTATAAGACCGACGGTATTTTCCAGAACTGGGATGAAATCAACAATTACAAGACCCCCGACGGCCAACTGATTCAACCCAACGCAGCACCTGGTGACGTAAAATTTCTGAAGACAGCCAATGACGGACTACCTCTGAATCCTGAAGATCGTACCTACTTGGGTAGCGGCATGCCAGATGCCACATTTGGCCTCAACCTGACCGCCAACTACAAAGGCTTCGATTTCTCTATGTTCATGCAGTCATGCGTGGGCAATGAGATAGCCAATGCCCTCGTGATGGACATATACTCTTCTGAATTTGGCCAATGGAACATGTCTAAGAAGATGATGAATCGCTGGCATGGCGAAGGAACCACCAACGTCTATCCCAGACTGATTGCCTCTGACCCGAATGAAAACGCACGTTTTTCCGATCGCTATGTGGAGGACGGTTCCTATCTGCGCATGAAAAACCTCCAGCTTGGCTATACGTTACCCAGCACGTTCACCAAGAAATTCAATGTCAGCAAACTACGTATTTACGGCTCAATAGACAACGTCTTCGTATTGACAAAATATAGCGGATTTGATCCTGAGATGGGAGACCTTCTGGGGAATCCGCTAAGCATCGGAGTTGACCTTGCCTCGTATCCGCGTCCGCGTACCTTCGTATTGGGTTTTAACATTTCCTTATAATCTTAAAATATCTTCATTATGAAATTGAAAATCAGACTAAGCAATAATAAAATCATAGCTGGTGCGTTGATGAGCATTGCTCTGATAAATAGTGGCTGCAATGACTTCCTAAACAAAGTACAGCCACAAGGACAAGAATCAAGTATCACTTTCATGCAGACTCAAGACAATGTAGAACTTGCCATTGTTGGGCTGTATAATATGCTTACATTCAGCCGCGGCAGTGGTCCGGATGGCGATTGGGTGGACAATCATTTTGACTGTTTCTTTGGCAGCATGATGTCAGACGATTCAGAGAAAGGGAGTCAGCCTGCTGACAATCCCAATGGCCTAACACAGCTCACCATGTTCCAGCTCACGCCTTCACTAGCCTTGAACAACTACTTCTACATACATGGCTTCTGGGGTGTTTCGCGTGCAAACTTCATCCTGGACAATATAGCCAATGCCAATTTTCCTGCTAATATAAAACGACGCATGATGGGTGAAGCACACTTCTTCCGAGCTTACTATTATTATTACTTATTGCAGCATTATGGGGGTATGCCTATTTTCCGTTCTTCGGTCACGGCCTCTGACTTTGGTTCCATTCCTCGTGCCTCTTACTCGGAAACAATGCAGTTCATCATTGACGAGTTGAAAGAGGCAGAAGAGTTACTGCCCAACCGGGAAGAATACGGATCAAGCGATTTGGGACGCGCTTCTAAGGGTGCCGCCCGTGGTATGTTGGCACGTGTTATGCTCTACAGGCTAGGTACGGATACTGAATGTCCGGACACTTGGCAAGACCTATACGATGTTACAAACTCCATTATCACTTCCGGTAGCTATCAGTTAGTGCCTAATTATGCCACTTTATTCGAGGAAATTACCGACGGCGACTATCGAAGAGAATCACTGTTTGAATACACTGGAAAAAACGGAAGCCAGAACGCAGGTATGGTGCTCTCTTGGTTTTTTGAGAGAAACAGAAGTGCTGCCGGCGGTTGGGGATTCAATCAGCCTACTCAGAATTTGGTGGATGCTTTCGATGTAACCGACCCACGTCTGAGCTGCACAGTTTACGGCATTGGCTACAATAATGGAATTTTGTATGGCACTCCTTCCGGTTTCCCTGATAGGGCTGGACAGATGATGACCAACTATTACAGTCGCAAAGTGGCTACTTATGACGGTGACTCAGGGCAAGATGCCTTGCTGACTGGTACGACCAAAGCAGTATTTGTTATTAGGTATGCCGACATATTGCTGATGCATGCCGAAGCTGCCTACTATCTGCAGCGAGAAGACGAAGCCCGCCAAAAAGTCAATGAAGTACGCAGACGTGCCCGTGAATCTTCCTATTGTCAAGGATTCACTGTTGGAGCCCCCAGGGAATTTGTTTACCCAGACGTTACTCCCAAAATTCCGGATCTTGATAGCTCCATAACAGGTCAGGCATTGCTTGAAGCTATTTGGAACGAACGCCGTTTGGAATTCGGCATGGAAAACATACGTACATACGACTTGATTCGTACGGGGCGTTTGCTCGATCGGCTGAGCAAAGTAAAAGATCAATATCGTACCGGAGGCACGGGACCTATCAACACTAATAATAATGCAGACATGGAAATCCGCATACCGAACATAGGTAATAATATCCAGCAATATTGCCTTAAGGTAAATGTCCCTGGAATTGGTGGAGGCGAACGCTACTTGCCTTTACTTGCTATCCCTAACACTGAAATTACCTATTGGAATATTGAACCGAATCACAATAATTAATTTTATTTTTTGAAATATGCAAACAATGAAACATTTCACCTATATCTTCCTACTTGCCTTTACTGTATTGGTGGTAGGATGCAGTGACAACGAACTTGAGTTTTCCGAAAATTATGATATTCCTTGGAAGATTTCCACAATAACGGCAGTCAGCCCCTTGAGCGCAGTTCCGGGAACTGTCATTACCATTCAGGGCGAGAACTTAGGTTCTGATCTTGTTTCAAGTACCGGAATTACAATCGGTACGGAAATCTGTACTATCGTGTCGCAATCGGCAACCAGCATTACTATTATAGCTCCTAGTTTCCAGACATCGGAAGAGCTTGATGTGGTTGTACTGAATTTGCATAATCGCAAGTTTGTATTTGAGAAAAAATTTGTTCCTATACAAGAGTAATCTTTAATATATAAAACTATGAATATGAAAAAGAGTATTAGTATTTTGATGGCGGTATTTATTGTTAGACATGGCAACCTGCCGATCCGGATGCAACGCCGGAAGCCAAACAACTTTTCACACGGTTATTGAATATCCAATCCAAAGGAATTATGTACGGGCATCAGGATGATTTGATGACGGGGCATACTTGGTGGTATGAACCGGGACGTTCCGACACCAAAGAGGCTGTAGGTGATTATCCTGCTGTGGCAGGTTTTGAGTTAGGTGAAATAGAATTAGGAGGAACTTTAAGTCTTGATTCGGTGGCATTTGCCAATATGGCTGAAAGAGTACGCTGGTTCTATGGGCAAAATGGTATCATCACTGTCAGTTGGCATTGTGTGAATCCCATTACTTCACAGTGGCCAGGAGTGAAGGAACCCAACGGTACCGGTTCGGCATGGGAAGTCAAAATGCTTTCTGCCGACAAAATGAATGCGGTAAGAAGTATATTACCTGGCGGTTGCAATCATGAGATGTTCAATTCTTGGTTGGAAAGGCTGGCTAAGAACTTCCTTCAGTGGCGAGATGAAAAAGGAGTGCTGATTCCTTTTATTTTCCGCCCTTATCATGAGCATTCCGGAAGTTTCTTCTGGTGGGGAACCGAACGTTGTTATGCCGAAGAATATGCTGCATTATGGCGGTATACAGTAAACTTCTTGCGGGAGAAAGGGTTGCATAATATCCTCTATGCATATAACACGGACAAGGTATATTCAGCAGAAGAGTATTTAAGTGGATATCCCGGTGATGAATATATTGACATGCTGTCCATTGACTGGTACGGACAAGGGGAAGAATTCAACAAGAACATAGATAAGGCGCTGGAATTTACTACACAAATTGCAGAACAGAAACAAAAGCTGCATGCATTGAGCGAGTGTGGTCCTATCAGTGCTGATTTGCAAAGGATTCTTGCTCAATATAAAACCTCGTACGTACTTACATGGCGGAATGCCCCTCCCCGAGGTGGGAAAAAGCGTTTTGTACCACTTACAGCCGAACAGATAGCCCAATTGCCTGCGGATGCGCGTACAGCTTATGAAAACAGGCTGAAGCAGCCTAAGCATGAGGACCTACTTAAATTGATGAAAGCGAACAAACGGTATTTGTTTTTGAAGGATATTCAGAACATCAAATAATCCCATAATACATGAGAATAGAGAAAATAATGGCATTCGCTTCAGTCGGTCTTCTGTTGACCGGCTGTGGCGAAGCACCGTCAGGCAAATATTCACGGGGAGTGGGTATCTATCCCGGAAACCCCGATGAAACATTCGCGCCTGAATTGGTGGAAGACAATGAAACATACAGAAATGTGGCTGCTTTCAAGGCAGCCTGGCATTCGTCAAGCTATGACTATAATCTTACGGCACAATTGGTGACAGACGGCATCATAAGTACCGAGGAGCCTAGTACTATCAACGTTTCGACTCAAAACGGTCCTTTGATGAAAAATGAGCGCGAATGGTTCTTTGATGACAAACCCGATTCTAAATATATCGTTGAGGGTAATGATATCTACTTGCAGTTTGACTTTAACAACATAGATATTGAGGCTGACAGGATTGTACTGCGTGGAGATGTGGCAATTGACAGCCAGAAGTCGGGAGGATATGAAATAGCGGCGTATGCAACCACCGATGGTGTGAAATGGGAGGAACTGAATAACACTAAAGGCAATGGCTATCCTGGTACAGAACCTGCAGTAATAAAGGAGAGAAGTGCACGCAGTACCGTGAAGGCAGAACCGAACGCTTCTCCTGTAATATTCAAATACGACTATAAACCCACTGTAGAAGAACCTCCTGTGATGCTGTTCAACAACAGGCGCGTAAGTCGTCCGTTGACTTACGAAGTAAGTCTGAAATCCGCCAAGAAATATAAATCATATAGATTTGTATTCAAGACGAATGCTGCTAAGGACTGGGCGTTCCATACACTGGACTTTTATAGGGATGGGAACCATGTTCCCGCACTTCCTTCCACTTCTTTCTGCAGTGTATGGAAAAGTGCTTCTGCCGGTGAAGAATGGATATATGTTGACTTGGGTGCTCCAGCCGAGTATGACAAAATCAATCTTTATTGGATAAATAAGGCTATAAAGGGAGTAGTCCAAGCATCTGATGATGCCAAGATATGGACTTCTATCGTTGACCTACCTGGAGGGGACGGGAGAGAGGATGTCATCGAACTGAATAAAACGGTCAGGAGCCGTTTTGTCCGTTTGCTGCTTACCGAATCAGAATCTGGAGCTCCTTACCAACTGAGTGAAATGGAGATATATGGTAAAGGAGGACTGGTGCCACGTCCACACCAACCCCTCGCAGAATCTGACAACCGACAATTCTTGAGTGGAGGTAATTGGAAGCTGCAACGCGCATCACAGGTTAACGGTTCGGGTGAAGCTATTTCCAAAATAGGTTATTCGGATAGTGATTGGATTCCTGCTACCGTTCCTGGTACAGTGTTGACTAGTTATATGAATATCGGTGCCATTCCTAATCCCAATTTTGCAGATAACCAACTGCAGATTTCAGAATCATACTTTCTCTCTGATTTTTGGTATCGAAATGAATTCACTGTGACTAATCCCGAAGATTATGTCTTTTTGAATTTTGATGGCATTAACTGGAAAGCAAATATATTCTTAAACGGGAAAAATATTGGGAATATAGATGGTGCATTTATGCGGGGCAAATTCGATGTATCGAAACTGATTGTAAAGGGGAAGAATGTCATAGCGGTACAGATTGTCAAAAATGCTCATCCGGGTGCCATCAAGGAACAAACAGCTTACAGTACAGACCAGAATGGAGGAATTCTGGGAGCGGATAATCCCACTTTCCATGCCACCATTGGCTGGGACTGGATTCCCACTATCCGTGGTCGTGATATCGGTGTCTGGAATGATGTTTTCCTCACATACAATGGAGCAGTTACAATCGAAGATCCTTTTGTCCGGACTGAGCTTCCATTGCCTGATACCACATCTGCTAATGTTTTTATTGACCTGACCCTTAAGAATCACTCGGACAATGAGGTGAAAGGAATATTGAAAGGCGCTTATGGAGAAGTCACTTTCCAGCAAACTGTCACTCTTTTGCCCAGCGAAGAGCATCTGGTAAAACTTGATGCAACAAAGATACCGGAACTCCATTTAAAGAATCCCAAATTGTGGTGGCCTAAAGGATATGGAGCCCCTCATCTTTACGACGTTGAATTCTGTTTCGAAACCGATGGCAAAGTAACGGACAAGACCTCTTTCAAATCCGGTGTACGTCAGATGACCTATAGCGAAGAAACATATAAACCGAGTGGAGGAATGTCCGTCGGTTCTTTCGGGCAAAGTGAACCACAACGTTTAAGCTTGTTTATCAACGGTCGGCGTTTTATAGGCTTCGGAGGTAATTGGGGATTCGGAGAATCAAACCTCAATTATCGGGAACGAGAATATGATATTGCGGTGGCTTATCATGCAGACATGAACTTTACCATGATAAGAAACTGGGTAGGACAGATTGGTGACAAGGAGTTCTACGAAGCGTGCGACCGACATGGGATTATGGTCTGGCAGGATTTTTGGCTTGCCAATCCTGTGGATGGTCCCAATCCTTACTATACAGAGATGTTCAATGCCAATGCTTGTGATTATCTGAAGCGTATCCGGAATCATCCTTCCATAGGTATTTATGTAGGACGGAACGAGGGAAATCCCCCTGCTGGAATAGATGATTATCTGCGTGGATTGGTGTTTAGGGAACATCCCGGATTGTATTACATCTCAAATTCAGCCATGGGGGTGGTAAGTGGTGGAGGTCCGTATAGAGCACTGTCCCCGAAATCCTATTTCCAGTCTTATGGGCACGACAAATTCCACAGTGAACGCGGGATGCCTAATGTAATGAACTACGAAAGTATGCTGCTTACTTTTGGTACGGATAAAATAGAACCTGTGAATACATCGGAAACTCCCAATCCGGTTTATGGCCTTCACGATTATACATTGGGAGGAGGAAAGGGATCATCTGCCCAAGCGGCTTCCTCTTTTAATGATATGATAGAGAAGGCATTCGGACGCCCCCGGGATGCAAAGCAGTTTGCAGAATGGGCACAATGGATCAATTATGATGGCTATCGTGCAATTTTTGAGGGTAGAAGTGAGCACCGCCGTGGCATGCTGTTGTGGATGAGTCATTCAGCATGGCCTTCCATGGTATGGCAGACCTACGATTATTATTTTGATCCGAATGCAGCATACTTCGGTTGCAAGAAGGCCTCTGAGCCGCTCCATATCCAATGGAATCCATTGCGTGACGATATAGAAGTTGTCAATTATCATGCATTTGACCGGACTGGACTGACTGCTACGGCCTCGCTTTTTAATCAGGATGGGACATTGCAATGGACAAGGGAAACAAAACTAGACATTAAGGAAGACCAGACGGTTGCTTGTTTCCCCCTTGAACAACCTGAAACCCTGTCTGACACTTACTTTATCAAACTGTCCTTGACGGACAGTGATGGTAAACAGTTGTCCGACAACTTCTATTGGAGGGGTAAGGAAGATGGTAATTACAAGTCTCTGCTACAGCTTCCAAAAGTGTCGGTATGCAAAAATGTTACTGTAAAGAAGACCGGTAAGGAATGGCTCATAAGGGCTGTTTTGAAGAATGAAGCCCGGACACCGGCTCTGATGCTCCGTTTAAAGGTGGCAGGTGAGAAATCAGGTAGGATGCTGCTTCCTGTATTCTATTCCGACAATTATTTCTCATTACTTCCCGGAGAAGTAAAAGAAGTGGATATACGGCTTTATGATGCTGATACATATGGTGAGAAGCCTGTATTGGAGGTATTAGGGTTCAATTTATGAGTATCTGTGAATATATCATCAATCCATAATAATAAAGAATTGATATGAAAAGTAGGATAATTGTAATGGTCGTTGCTTTTTGGGGAATGACGGCAATATGGGCACAAGACTCCACTCCATGGTACATGGGAACGTGGAACAGACATCAGCCTAATCCCAAGGCAAAAGATATGCCACTTGTGCAGATTGATGGCAATCATTTTGTTACCCCTGATGGAAATACGATATTGTTTCGGGGGATTGCCATATCAGACCCTGATAAGGTGGCACGTCAGGGACATTGGAACAAAGAGCATTTTGCAAGGGTAAAGGCATTGGGAGCCAATATTGTACGTATTCCCATACATCCTATAGCGTGGCGCGAGCGTACTCCTCAGGCCTATCTGGAGATGCTGGGCGAAGCGGTGGACTGGTGTACGGACTTGAAAATGTATGTGATGCTTGACTGGCATACAATCGGTAATTTGGAGATGGAAATGTTCCAGGATCCGATGTATGTGACATCCAAACAAGAAACATTTGATTTCTGGAGAAAAATATCCGGATATTTTGCAGGGAACAACACTGTGGCATTCTATGAGTTGTTTAATGAACCGACTACTTATCGGGGGCAACTAGGGGTATGTTCATGGTCGGATTGGAAAAGATTGGTAGAAAGTATGATTACTGTCATTCGCTATTCTGACAAGGAAACGATTCCGATTGTGGGAGGATTTGACTGGGCTTATGACCTGACCCCGTTACACAATGAACCGATCAATGCGACGGGGATTGCTTATTCTGTGCATCCTTATGCCAATAAAAGCCCACAACCCTGGGCGGCCACATGGGAAGAGAACTATGGCTTTGCCGCGGATACGTGGCCGGTATTCGCAACGGAATTCAGTCATGATTCAAAGGATATTCCTGAACTGATAGACCCGGAAAAGGGATTTGTCTCCGACAACTTCAAACTGAAAGTTCCCGAGAAAGGTCCTATAAGGGGGAATATATTAACGAAGCCTGGAGTACCTATTGATTTCGATGGCGATCATTACGGGAATCAGATCATCAGTTATCTTGAAAGAAAGGGTATTAGCTGGTGTATTTGGGTCTTTGACCCTGACTGGGGAGGAGGAAAGATCAAGTCATGGAATTATGAACCCACTGAAGGTCTGAAATTCTTTAGCGAAGCCATGAAAGGCAGATTGAAAGTTCAGAAATAAACAACGATATTCAATATCGCTATTTGACAAACACAAAACAGATATACAAAATGTGGAATTATGTTGTATTGTTCCTTCGAAATTGTAAAGGCTATGTTCTTACAGAAGGGGAAATTCATGATTCTTGAGTGTGAAAAATGCATTTCGTTGCATTTTGTACCAACAATATAATGAATGGATTCATTTTAGTTGTATTTTCTGGATTTAAATTCATATCTGGGGAAGCGTGTCTGTGAAGATATGGTGTCTTATCCTGATATAGGTAGACACATTTACAAACTAATAAATGTGTTACTATT